>PDWJ01003724.1_pt1 | contig 14269 bp, 7 predicted proteins | sample 1430881 | NCBI WGS metagenome assembly PDWJ01 (sample SAMN01162460, study PRJNA174530) | Oral metagenome, whole genome shotgun sequencing project. | biome: Marine environment; feature: Marine mammal; material: Swab sample of the gingival sulcus; isolation source: swab sample of gingival sulcus... | reverse complement strand
ATGTGATGGCAGGCGCCGATGGCGTCGTAGCGTGCTGGTCTTCCCATGATATGCCCCCTAGATAGATACTGATTAGATACTACTATTATAGCAAATACAAGCCAAAAAGTATCGCCGAAAGGGGCACTAAAATGCAAGCTGCACACTATGGCGCTATTGCTGGCGTCAAGGGCGATTTTGACTGTGTTTTGATGGTGAATGACGCGTAAAAGCGAACAAAAGTAAGCCTGGCACCGAGAAAAACATGCACAAAGCTGTGCCTGGCACCGAGAAAAACATGCACAAAGCTGTGCCTGGCACCCGTTTGTAAAAATGTAGGACGGGCTAATTTGCCCGTCCCTTCTAATACTTACTTAGAGTAAGAATAGCGCCACCGGAACCGCCAAAATTAAAGTAATAATTGTGCGCTCAATCCAAATGATGACGATATCCTTTAACGAAATTGGAATCTCAGTCGACATAATACAGGGAATTGAAGCTGAGAAAAAGAGTATCGAAGAAATTGAAATCACACCTATAACGTACTTCGATATCAATGGTGCCTCGACCATCAAAAGTGCCGGCAGGAACATTTCAGCGATTTCAATAGCCATTGCCTTGGCCGTCAAAAGCGGCTCCGGTACTTGTAAAAGCAACGTAAACGGATAGAAAATATAGCCTAAAAAGTCGAAAACGGGCGTGTACTTAGCCAACAATAAGCCGAGTAAGCCAACTGATAAAATAGACGGCAAAATGCTCATCGCCATTAAAAAGCCGTCGCGAATATTTTCGACGATATTTGAAAAGAGTGGTTTAGATTCTACCGCCGCCTGCAAACCGGCTTGATATGCCGACTTAAACAAATTACCACTCGGCTTGGCTTCTGGTACTCCCTCGCCAGTAATATAAGTATCGGGCTTTTTACTGAGCGGCCAAATTCGCACTGTAACCGCTGTAACGATAAATGTAATCACTAAAGTCGACCAAAAGAACAAATTCCAATGATCCATCAATCCCAATGTTTTGGCAACTATAATCATAAAGGTCGCCGAAACTGTTGAAAAACCCGTCGCGATAATCGAGGCTTCTTTAATCGTGTATTTGCCCTCTTTAAAGACGCGATTTGTTATTAATAGACCGATTGAATAACTGCCGACGAATGAAGCTACGGCGTCAATAGCGGAGCGCCCTGGCGTCTTCCAAATCGGGCGCATAACCGGTTGCATTAACACGCCAATAAACTCCAAAAGGCCATAACCAACCAAGAACGATAAAAAAGTTGCACCAATCGGCACGATAATACCAACTGAAATAACTAATTTGTTGAATAAAAATGGCACCATATCTTTTTCAAATAAGAAAGCCGGTCCAAAATTAAATACTGCCATAAATGCAACTAAAACGCCGAGCACTTTTAAGATTGAAAACACCATGGTAACCGCATCTTTTTTCCACGTTTTGCTATAAAATGGATAGAAACCACCCAATATTATGACAATTAGGGCATAATATGAAGATGCCGTCGCCGAAAGCCCCTTTAAATAACTCACCACGTGGTCGAGTGGAATAGTCGACTTTCCGCCAATTGAAATGGGAATAAAGAACATAAAAACGCCAATCAAACTAAACAAGATTAGTTTTAATACTGCACTACTACTCTGTTTTGCACTCATAACGACTCCTTTCATCACATCAATTAACTGCTGACAACTTAATCGTACTAGTGGTGCTCAATTTATTACTACCCCAATTATGTTGATGTATTAACAAAAATAAAATATAATTGTCATTTATTCGTTTAGATAGAGCTAAATAATGTAACCAATAAAAAAACAGGTAGGACAAATGATGCATATACATACAAAAATGTACCTGAAACCAAGAAAAACGCGTGCCAAAGCGAGCCTAGCACCGAGAAAAGCACGTTGTGCTTTTCAATGAAATCCAGCTGCGCTGGGTGAAATGGCGCTATCGCGCCGTGAAATATCGCGCTAGTGCGCGATGTGAAATGTCTGCGACATATGAAAACATAATCAAAGTCAAAGACGAGATGTCTCGGCAATGCTCGACATGACAAAATGCCTAAAAAATCGTGCCTGGCACCGAGAAAAACGCAAGTGCTACAAAATCGTGCCTGGCACCAAGAAAGAAAAAGCGTGATGTCTCCGCGTTGGTCGACATGACAAAAACATTACAGCCACGAGCCCAGCATTGGGAAAAACATATGCTAAAGCGAGCCTGGCACCATAAAGCGAGGTTCACTAGATCGTTTACAGTCACAAAATAAAACAAAGCGAGCTTTCACGAATTAAAAGCAAAGCGGATGCCACAAATCAAAAGCAAAGTGGGCGACTTGACTTTTTTTTCGTTTAGACGTATAATGAACGCGGTTCGTTATTATAATGATTATCAATTGCAGTTGATGTGTGGAGTGCGTTGTGCAGACGAAAAAAGCTGAACTGGAAAATAAAATTTTAGAAGTGGCGCGGGCGGAGTTTCTCAACAAAGGCTACGACAAAACGTCTTTTCGGGGCATTGCCGAAGTCTTGCAAATATCGCACAGCAATATTATGACTTATTTTAAAAACAAAGCCGATTTGTTTGACAAACTGGTCGAACCGGCTATGCACTTTATGAAGACTTCTCTAACTGCTCCGATTGGCGATGACGCTTTACTCAGCTATTTGAACTACGACTCTGCCGAGTCGCGCAACATAGCGTTGTTCAAGTCCATCGCGGAACACCGCGAGCCGCTGACGCTGCTTCTCTTTAAAGCCAACACTCACGACTACAGAGATATTAGAAAAACATGCGAAGCGCTTTTTTGTGAGACGATTGACGCCTATATCACAAAGCTGTCAGAACGAGACTTGATTGACGAACCGGAAATTAGCGATGCCTTTAAGCGGACCTTGGCATCGCTGTTTATAAGTTCTGTCGAAAAAATCACACGATACGATATGACGGAACGGGAAATTGAACAATACGCCAAAGAAATGACGATGCTGCTCAGTTACGGCAGCGCGATGATTATCGGGAGGAAACAATGATGGCTAACAATGCATTCTTAACTGAAATCTTTGACAGACCTTATCGCGCACTGGAATCAAGAGTGTTAAAAAACGCAATTCAACTCCAGCTGTTTGAAGACTTAAAGCAACCGCTCAGCGGCGAAGCGCTCGCCCAAAAGCGCAATTGGCACGTCGCCAACTGTGAAATACTATTGCAGACACTAGTCGCCTTAGGCTATTTGGAATGCAACGACGGCCTCTATAAAAACGGCGAAAATAGTGAAAAGTACTTATTGCAGGAAAGCCCCTATTACATTGGCACTTTTGTAATGATGTTCGATTCTTACATCGCCTCGACCTTCCCAGAAGACATTAGCGACTTGTTGGAAAACGGTCCAAAGGTGCCCGACCAGTCGCAAAATGCCAATGTCGACTTTAGCCAAATGGTCAACGCCCTGCGCGCCTACCAATCGGGCTATCCGCAAGCGCAATTCAGAGACCTGCTCAAGCAATACGACGAGTATAAAAACGCCAAAAAAATCTTGGACTTGGGCTGCGGTGCGGCGATGATTGGACTGTCGTTTGCAAAAGACAACAGCACAGCCGAAATCGTGCTCTACGACATGCCGACAATGGCAGGCGCAATTGAAGAATCGATAAAAATGGTCAATGTAAACAATAAAACTACCATTCTTTCAGGTGATTTTACAAAGGACGAAATCGGCTCCGGCTACGATGTCATCTTTAGTGCCAATTCAATTTACGGCGCCAAAGCCAACTTAGCCGAAACTGTTAAAAAATTATACGACGCCTTAAACGACGGCGGCATTTTTATGTGTGTCAGCGACGGCGTCGCGCACGACTATTCGACGCCGTGGGACATGGTGCTGTCTTGGATGCCGTACCGCATGAACAATATGGATATGTCGATGCCCAAAGACGCCGTCTACAACGCCGCGCTAAATGCCGGCTTTAAGAGCGTTGCCAAAGACAGCATGCACTTAATCGGCGGTCGCGTCGACGTCAATGTATTTAAAAAATAAACGCAACTATTATCATATAGATCTCTCCACTTCGCTAGCGTTTCGGTCAAGATGACAAAGCGTTACGCATTTTGAACGAGTAGTTGCGAGAACTGCAACTTTAATTGCATAACAAATGCGCTGTCGCGATGGCATGTCGTTAGACTATGCCTTGGACAGCGCATTTCTAATATAGATATTACAACTTTTCGTAGTCCGATATCATGTGATGTGTGCTAAAAAAGCCCAGCTCTCGCTCCAACATGACGCCGTATTCCTTGGGGTAGTCAAAGCCAAAACTCGCCTTAATGCACTGCGAAATAAACTTGACTGCGATGTCGATTGCAACCGGCAAGCTATCGCCTTTAATGAGGCTACCCAACAGCACGCTGGAAAACGCGTCGCCAGTGCCCGGATAGGACGCCGGTATATAGCGACAGCCGACGCGCCAGATTGCGTCGTTTTTCTTATCGTAAGCCAAAACATCTGTCCGCGACTTGTCCTCTAAGCTGGGCACACTGGTGATAACGGTCATTTGTGGCCCCATCTCGGCTAGTTTATATAGCCACTGTTTGGCTTCACTCAGCGATATTTCGCTGGGCGTATTCTCTACGCCGAGCAACATCGACGCCTCGGTGAAATTGGGCGTGATGATATCTGCCTTTTTCATAAGCTTGCCCATTAGCGGAACAAAATCCCAATCAAAGGACTTATAAAAATCGCCATTATCACCCATCACCGGATCGACCATCACTAGGCTATTATCCCCGCGAAAATCGTCAATAAAATTAGAGACGATGTCAATTTGCTCAATCGACCCCAAATAGCCGGAGTAAATGCTATCGAAATCGATGCCAATTTTTTTCCAACAATTGATGTATTCGGTCATTGAGTCGGTCAAATCGACATAGCTAAAGCTTTCAAAACCACCCGTATGATTGGATAACACCGCCGTCGGAACAGGGCAAACTTGTAGCCCCATCGCCGACATAATTGGAATAATGGCGGTCAGCGACGCCCTGCCATAGCCGGACAAGTCGTGAATTGCCGCCACTTTTTTTACACTGTCTTGCATACACACACCTCACTTTAGTCGATAAGTCAGATAACCCTTGTATTCTGCCTTTACCACGGCATCGTCCGCCTTTAGTCTTTCGATTAATTGTGCGACGTCGCAATGCGCGCGTCCACTTGCAAAGCTACTGAGTTCGAATTGATTCATCGGATGTCTGCCGATAATGCTTAAAACCGCCTCGTAGTCATCCGCTATATCGCTTGAAAAACTGCCCTCTGCCAGCATATCGATCGATATGCCGCCCAAAAATTGAACGGCGCGTTCAATCGTCTCGCGATCGCAGGCGACGACATTGGACTCCGCTGGCGGTCTCACCGGCGTATTGATGTAGAGTCTGTCGTAGCGAATCTTATCCAACACTTCGGCAAACCGGCTTAGCGATTGTTCGTCGTCATTGACGCCAGAGAGCAGCATAATCTCTAAAAAGAGCTGCCCTTGATAGCGCTTCGAAAAATCTACCAGTCCATCGTAGACGCTATTGTAATCCAATGTGCCGTGTGGTCTGTTAATTTTTTTAAAGAGCACTTCATCATATGCATCAATCGACGGCAGTACGATGTCGGCGTGCATAAGATCACGCTTGACGTCTTCGCTGCTGAGCAATGCGCCATTTGTCACCACTGCAAGCGGCTTTGCAGTAAGCTTTTTTAATTCAATCAGCAAGTCGCCCAAGCGCGAATACAGCGTCGGTTCGCCCTCGCCGACAACTGTGACAACATCATAATTTGCTTCGTTGTACTGCTTAAACTCTTCCAAAATAGCTTCTAGTGAAAAAAATTCACGGCGCCTGTTGGTCATGTGCTTGGTGCGACCGAGTTGACAATAGATACAGGCGTAATTACAAGTGTTGTCCGGAATTGGACTGATGCCCAAAGAGCTACCCATGCGCCGCGATGGAACGGGACCAAAGACAAATTTAAACTTGCTCACAACGTTCTCCCCCAATAAATAGTCGCCTACTATTTTTCGATTTCACCACTGTAGTTTATAATGCCGCCGGCATCGCAAACGCTTTCGTATCCGAGCCCTTGCAGCAACCGCTGCGCCTGTCCGGAGCGATTGCCACTGCGGCAATAGACGATAATTTTTTCAGCTTTATCGGCTACCTTATTTTCGATTTCACTTTCAATTTGATCGAGCGGCAATAACTTGGCACCGGGCACGTGACCGGCGTTGTATTCCTGCTCGGTGCGCACGTCGATAAAGTGAATTGTGTCGTCCGCGGCAATCATTTCAAGCGCCTCGTCGAGCGTTACATTTTTAGGGAAATCTGCAGTCTGACCGTCGGATTGTTCTGAACTCATCAGCTGTCCGTCTTCGCCCGCACCATTTGTCGACGATGCGGCGCAACCGCCAAATGCCAATACGGCGACCACTATTAAAGCGATAGCTACTTTTTTCATCGTATGCCTCATTTCTCTTTTTTGCCTTGCTAATAATGCCCCGCATGCGCCGCCACACTGTTGTGCGAATGCGCCAATGCGGAACAAGGCTATTATATCAGAATCTATCGAAAGATACCACCACCCAAAATATTCACAACGCTTCACAAAATTGAACAAACATTAAAAAAGCTGCGCTACAAAATTTTTATCATACTTTTCCGTATGCCTTGAATTTTAGTAACGCAGCCTTATTTCATATGCTATTTAGTTCTTGCGTAGTGCTGTAAAGCATTGCGGTTAATTGCCAAATATTTTTCTTCTGCCGAACAACGCGACCAAACCGATTAGACCTGCGCCAATCAGCAGTAAATGCAGTGGCATTAACTCGTTTGTCTTCGGTAAAACCTGAGCTGTCGCCAGTGGAACGCCATCTAATTCAATACTGACCAACTCTGCCTTACCGGTGGCGTCGAGTAGTTTAATTGTACCGAGTGGTACAGCATCGACATCGACGAACAAATAACTGCCGTCGCTATTGACTTTGACGACGCCCAAGTACTCGCCATCTGTATCCAATAGTCGATAAACCTTTTCTTCATCATCGTCCGCTAACGCCCTTTTATCAATAACGATTTTTTCGGGCATTTTTTCGCGAAGCGACTCAGTCTGCGGCGTTTGCTCTTGCTTTTGCTCTGGCTCTGCTTTCGGTTTAGCTATCACTTCGACCTGTGGCGTTTCATTAGTTTGCCCTTTAAGTTCAACTTTTGGCTTAACCTGCGGCTGTACAGGCGGTTTGGGCACTTCTCCACCACCATTCGGCTGCACGAGCGAAACCCTTGTATCATCACCCTCGTCTTCCCTTTCTAGCTGATTTTTGACAATGCCGAGGTCGATTGTCAAATTGTCTGCATCGACTATTGCTACATCGACTAAAACGCCATCTGAATCCACTGTATCATCGGCAACGCGATTACTCGTCGTCGCGCTATAAGCAGCGGGTATATTGCCAAATTTTACGGTGTAATTGCCCTTTTCCAAATCGCCAAATAAGTAGTGCCCATTTTGATCTGTCTTTACCGTCTTGGCGATTGTTTCGCCTCGCTTTTGCAGCGTTACTGAAATGCCCGCAACGCCCGTTTCGAAATCATCTTGTCGTCCGTTTCGATTTGCGTCGTGCCACACGTAGTTGCCCAACTTATAAACGCTAACTACTTCTTTTACAAATTTCCACGTGCCGACAAAAGTGACATCGGCAGCTGCAATCTGCTTAGTAGTTGCATCATAACCTTCAAACTGCCACTTGCCACCGGAAACATTAACGTCTTGCAACAGCGGCATAGTCGCATCTATGCGACTACCGTCCAGTAATCCGCCAATATCGCGCGGCAGTAAGTCGAGCACTTCGCGCGGCAACGGTTGTTCGCTATCGGCGCTGACAAAGCGATGTACAGCTTTATACTTTTCAGCTTCGACAAATCGCCAAACCCCGACAAAGCTGACGTCTTTGTTGCCAACCAACGCGCTTTTTACGTCGTACCCATCAAATAGCCATTCGCCATCCGCCGCGATGACGCGCTGCAATCTCGGCGCCGTCGGGCTGACACTATTGCCACTTAATAAACCAGAAATATCGGATGGCACTAAATCGCGTACCGCTTGCGGCAATGTCCTATCAGCTGTGCCGCTGACAAAATTGTGCGTCGCCCTGTACTTGTTCGCTTCGATAAAGCGCCATGTGCCTACAAAGTTGACATCGGCGGAGTCAATTTTTTTATCGTCTTGATCATAGCCGTCGAAAACCCATCTGCCATCTGCTACGCGAACTTCTCTAACTGCCGGCTGTGTTGCTGTGACAGTATCACCGTCGAAAAATCCGCTCAGCGCCGCCGGCAATAGGTCGCGCACCGCCTGTGGCAACGGGCGCTCCGGCAGCGCGCTAATAAAACTGTGTGTCGCACTGTAGGTTTGCGCCTTTGTGAACTGCCAAACGCCTTCAAAATTGACGTCGCCAGCGGCTACCGTCTGGCTGTCGGCATTATAGCCTAAAAAATCCCAGCGCCCTTCTCTGACAATGACTTCGACGCGCGCTGGACGCGTTGCAGTTACTGCGCTGCCATCTAACAAATCATTAATTGTACCGGGCAATAAGTCGGTTACTTCTGAAGGCAATACCCTGTCCGGTGTCGCGCTGACAAACCTATGCGTGGCACTGTATCTGGGCGCCTCTACATATTGCCAAACGCCCTCAAAGTTGACGTTGCCATCAATTATCTGCTTAGTCTCATCAGCGTAGCCGCTAAATACCCATTTCCCGGCTATGACGACAACTTCTAACTCATCCGGCTGAACGGCGGTTGCAAATTGACCGCTCAACAATTCGGTAATATCTTCTGGCAATAAGTCCAGTACGGCTTGCGGCAACGTTCGATCTGGCGTGCCGCTGACAAAGCTGTGCGTGGCACGATATCTATCGGCTGCGATAAATTCCCAAACGCCTTCAAAGCTGACATCTGCCGCCGCGATGACTTTGCTGTCGGCGTCGTAGCCCTTAAAAATCCACTTGCCATCGAATACGACAACTTCATCCTTGTCTGGCAACGTCGCAGTTACAGGCGCACCGTCTAACAATCCGACGATGTGATCTGGCAACAATTCGATGACTTCTGTAGGTAGTGCTTTACTGTTATCAGCACTTACAAAATGGTGCGTTGCTTCGTACTTGTCAGCTTCAATAAAGAGCCAATCACCAATAAATTCGACGTCTTTATCTACAATTTTTTCAGTCAGCTTATCGTAACCATTAAAGACCCATCTGCCGTCTGAGACCACCACTTCTTGTGTTGTCGGCAAGGTCGCATTTACCGTTTCGGCAGCGCGCAAATCAGCTATCGTCGCGGGGAGCAAATCCAACACTGCTTGCGGCAGTACTTTGTCCGCCGTACCGCTGACAAAGCGATGTATAGCCTTATATTTAGGCGCTTCGACAAACTGCCAAGTGCCGATAAAGTTCGCATCGCTACCGGCAATGGTCTTACTATCTCGATCGTAACCTTTAAAAACCCACTTGCCATCTGCGACGACAACTTCGGATTGCGCCGGTTGCACCGCTGTTACGGCACTGCCATCTAATAAATCAGTAAATGCGCCAGGTAATAAATCGATTACTTCTGGCGGCAGCGATTTACTAGCAGTACCACTGACGAAACTATGTATAGCCCGATATCTAGACGCTTCGACAAATTGCCAAGTGCCGACAAATTCGACATCTTGATTATTAATTAGTATACTTTCCGGTTGATAACCCTTGAATAGCCATTTCCCAGTGGCGACGACGACTTCTAATGACGACGGTTGTATCGCTGTTGCCGTATCGCCGCTAATTAAGCCGCTAATGTGATTCGGCAGTAAGTTTGTCACTTCTGGCGGCAATACCTTACCTTGCGTACCACTGACAAAGCTATGCGTCGCCTGGTACTCGGTCGGTTTAAACTGCCAAATCCCTTCAAAGTTGACATCCGCTTGATTTATCGTCTTACTATTTTGATCATAGCCCTTAAAGACCCATTTGCCGCCGCTTACGGCAACTTCACTAGCACTCGGCTGCATTGCGGTCACAGTTGCGCCGTCCAATAAGTTTTCGATAGCAGCGGGCAGTAAGTTTGTCACTTCTGGCGGCAATACTTTACCCGGCGTGCCGCTGACAAAACTATGTGTCGCCACGTACTTTGTCGGTTCAAACTGCCATGTTCCGACAAAGTTGACGTCCGCCTGATTTATCGTCTTGCTATTTTTATCGTATCCCTTAAATACCCATTTGCCGCCGCTTACGGCAACTTCACTAGCACTCGGTTGCATTGCGGTCACAGTTGCGCCGTCCAATAAGTTTTCGATAGCAGCAGGCAGTAAAACGGTCACTTCTAGCGGCAATACCTTACCTTGCGTACCGCTGACAAAGCTGTACGCCGCCTGGTACTTTGTCGGTTCAAACTGCCATGTTCCGACAAAGTTAACGTCGCCATTATTTATCCTTTTACGCTGCGAATCATAACCCTTAAATACCCATTTGCCGCCGCTTACCGATACCTCTGTCGCATCCGGAACGGTGCCCGAAACTGACGATGAATTTTCCTTAAACAACTGATCGTCAGGTACCAAATCCAGTACTACCTCGGGAAGCGACTTGCCAGTTGTTCCACTCACAAAGCTATGCGTTACCTTATAGGTTAGCGGTTGGGCGACATTGCGATTGACAATTTTAATCACCGGATCGGATTCATCTTTGTGCGTCAACCCGTTGTTGTCTTTTATCTTAAAGTCAGTCGTGTCATTGCCGACTACGACATAGCCACCGGGCGGCGCGATTTCTTTTAGCCTAAAATTGCCATAGGGCAAATTGCCAATTGTGTATACGCCGTCGTCCATAACGAATGAACTCACTTTAAAGCCGGCATTATCTACTAACTGAAATTCTGCTCCCGACAAAGGTGCGCCCGACTGGTCAAATTTTTTAATTGTAACCGAACCGCGCACTGAATCGGACGCCGACCAGGCTTTGCTGAAGTTGTCACTGGTCTCCGACGACAATGCTTCGTATTGGTGCCCAGCGTATTCAGCTCGTGTCAATTTCACCGTATTTTTTAACGTCGCCTTGCTGCCGAGAGCTGGCGAAGAATACTCATATTTGACGTAATCCATGTGAATTTGTGCCGTGTATTGTATTACAATATTTTTGTCGAGCACAGCGTTGCCAGTGTATCTAAAGCTTAGTATGCGATTGCCCGCAGCGTCGAGCTGGTCGACATCGATGTCAAATTTATCTTTGAAAGGTGCTCCGTCATAGGTAATCTGAATGTCGTCGGCATCTACTGTCATACCCGGCGACAAAATGTCTTCAAATTGCAAGACGTCAAATTTCAGCCTTCTTTCAGCTTGATCGTTTAACAGTTCAATCGTGTACTCGATGTAAGGTTCTTGACTGGTCGGCTGGTGTTGCGATATTTTACTGATGACCGAATTTTTAACCGCTGTAGGTATCGGATTTATATCTAACGTGTGAGATGCCGTTTTCGCTTCCATCGTGCCCCAAAGCGACTGTACCGTATTCGTATAATGCCGCTTTATAACCGTAGGCTTACACTTTATCTCTATCAAAAAATTCTGATTATAGCTCTGTTTTAGCTTAAATTCAAAAGTGTTTGTAGCCGCGTCGTAAGTCGCATCAAAATAATCCTCTTTGTTTTGTACTGGACCGCTTACGCCAAGATTGTAAAGCACCCAGTTATCTGCCAAAACATCGCTTTCTGGCAATAAATCACTAGACAATTGATCTTTGATAATTAGGCCAGCCGGGTAGACGTAGTTGTAATTGCGCTGAACAAAGGCGCGCCAAATAATTGTGTCGCCTTGCGCTATTCTGGCATTCTTATTCAATTTGAATGTGCCAGTACCGGAAACGCTGGCAGCAACCGCCGGAATGTCTTTAAATTGCCATGTTCGTCCCGTGCCGAGTCCGCCGACATTAGCCGGATCGCCATTTTGCCAATCGCTATGCCACAGTCTCGCTTCGTTTTCCAAGTCAATCGAGGTCGTATTCGACTCGATATGCGTTTTGTACTCTACTATATAGGCTTTATCCGCAGTCACGTTTTCCGGAATCGTCAACATTAAATGGTTGTTTTCATTTTCGGCGCTCTGATTGGTCGGTACGATCGTTGGCGGCTGCGTCACATCTCCCGCTGTGCCAAAAATTAAATGATTGTCAGCCGTTAAGTCTATTTCATCGCCTTTAGCATAGTTTTCGCCTACTGCGCGATATAATTTGACACTATCTTTATCAAAAAAGTGCAATGGGGTTTTCAAGTGGTCTTTAATCACGAGGTGCCCAAAGTCTTGCGGATTACCGGATGCATTAATCAATAATTTATAGGATATATACTTGCCCTCAATTTTGGTTACGCGCTTATCGAGGTGTCCGAAATAACGCACGCTAACTGTCTTTTTTGCATCCGTATGACCATCTGTCGAATCTAAAGAAGCGGCGTTAGTATAATGCTTATTGGCGGTACTATTGCCATACTGAAAATCGCTCGTAGTTCTGTAATCGATCGTCAACTGCTTCGTTACATCATTTACGAAATCAATTGTAAGCTTGTGCTGGTTCTCTTCCGCGGGCAACGTTAAATTGTAATCAATTCCCGGCTGATATATCTTATCATCACTGTCTTTAACTACTAATGTATCAGCAGCTAGTGTCAAGCCAGCCGGAATCTCATCAGTGATCACCGTATTTCTCAAAACAAATGCCTTTTTATTTGCCGTCAATGTCCAATCGATATATTGCGGATTTCTGTAGCGCTGCGCGGTGCCATTTTTTTCTAGCAAAACACCGCTTGCCGTTTCAAACTTAACCTGCGCGGCACTCGTTTCGCCATCAAAGCTAGCCACATTGTTTATTTGTGGATCGGGCACGGCATCGTTTGGATAAGTCGCTTCATACTCTAGGCGATACGCCTTGTTCCCAAAGTTGGGCACGCTTAAAATAAAGCTGCTGTCGGCATTGCCCGCGCCGTCATTAATTGTCAACGCACCGGGCGTTACGCTAACTGGATTTTCCCAAAGCGGTAGACCGTTTTCAATTTTACTCAACTGATATAGTTTAAAAGAATTGGGCTTATAATAGAGTGGCGCCTCAAGCTGATCGCTAATTACCTGCGTACCCTCGTAGTGCTTAAACTCCGTATTGACATCGATTGTATACTTTACCCGCTTGTTCCTAAAATCTACCATAACTGGCGGCGTATTCGTACCGTCGGCATTATAGGCGAGCTTTTTGAGTTTTACCGTCAAACTGGGCTTAATGCGCCAGCGATTATAGCCATCGCCCGTATCGTGCGGCACGCCAATTGACATATTTTGAATTTGCAACCTTTTGGCAATTCTAATTTCGCCCGATACATCTGTTTCGCTCTTGACGTCTTTACCGTCAAATGTCAACGTAAGCTGATGCATGCTGCTATCAAAACTATAATGTCCATATTCTATATCCGGATTACTGCCCTTAGTTAAGACGCCATCGGATATGCCCGCGATATCAATGACATCGGGAATATCTAACACAATTGGTTCAATTACCGCCGTGTCTTGATTGGCATGATCTAACTTTACGACGCGATATGCAAAGCGCATCGCTATTAATTGATCGCTTTCCAGCGTCGTGTTTTCGTCGATTATGGCTCCATCTTCATCGGCGTATTGAACTTTAGTGAATATGCCATACATGCCATCCTCCATATGTTCCGTAACCGCCGGTCGCGCCGAGGGCACTTGATCGGCAAAGACTTTGCCCAATCCGGTTGGCAGTGTGCCAAAGACTAGCATGATTGCCAGCAATAGTGCACCAAGTCGCTTCACTTTTTGCCTTGCTTCCATTTTGTTCTCCTCTTCTCTTAAAACTGTTACTAGCTGCTAAAGCTCACATTGAGCCAGAAAACTGTCATTGCATATTTCATTTTAAATGAGTCTTTAACTCATTTTTTGTACAGTTTACTCACTTTAATAGTCGGCATAAAGCGCACTAATGTTTAATAAAGCGACGTTCATTATACGATTATGTAAACGCAAAAAAAGAAAGACATATCTAGATGCGTCTAGCTGTGCTTGCACAGTGTAGACCATCGATATGTCTTTGGCACAATGCGGAAAAGCGAGATTTCTGTTATGAAGTGACCTTTGTCAAGTGTAAATTTACAAAACTCACAACATATTTACCTGTTATTCATTTGTAACACTAGAGACAGG
>PDWJ01003722.1_pt1 | contig 14274 bp, 7 predicted proteins | sample 1430881 | NCBI WGS metagenome assembly PDWJ01 (sample SAMN01162460, study PRJNA174530) | Oral metagenome, whole genome shotgun sequencing project. | biome: Marine environment; feature: Marine mammal; material: Swab sample of the gingival sulcus; isolation source: swab sample of gingival sulcus... | reverse complement strand
TGTTCGATGTAAACATCGGGATAGAAATGGTATTTTGTGCTGTCTCCGGCAGCGTAAACGGTGGTTTTTAAACCCAATTTAAGTTTAAAATTTTTGTTGTTGTGTTTCACGTAAGGAGCAACATTGAAAAATACCGTTGGTGTGCTTAAATAGGTTGCCGGCATTATAAACAATCCGGTGTTTACGCCAAGCAGTTCTTTTTTTATGTTTTTACTAAGGTCGGCATTAATATCAATGCTGTGTTCTCTGTTTTTATTAACATCAAACCAAAAATCGTAATTAAAGCGAATATCGTAATTGATTTTCTTTTTTTGTGCATAGGTTGATTTAATGCGGGTTTTTAAGGATAAATCAGAGTATCTTTGGCGATAGTTTCCTTTGATAAAATCTTTGCGTTGTTCGGGTAAAACGGTTTCGGTGTTAATGTTGGCGGGATTATAGCCGTAAAAGAAATATTGCGATGAATAAAAATTCAAATTGCCCCACAAGTTAAGTTCCGAATACATTTTTTTAATGTAAGCTCCAATGTTGTTTTTGCTATAACCTGCATAAATTCGTTGGTCTATCGGATTTTTTAATTTGCCTTGTGCTGAGGTATGTCCGCCGATAACTCCCCAATTTAAGTCGCTTTTTCGGGTATTCATGTAGTAGATGTCGGCATCAAGTGTAAACTTGCTTCCAATTCCTAATTTTGCGTATCCTTTATCTAAGTACTCTTTGGGTTGTCCTTTGAGTTGTGCTGCTCTTAAAGGTGTCGGATGAAGTGTTGTCGGCAATAATTTACTGATGATGCTGTATGAAAATTTAGGGTTTACACTTATGGTGTCTTGAATAACGGGCAGGCTTTCCATACGAAAAGCATCTGATATAACCGGAGTGTAAGTGGTGGTTACGGTAACGTTGGAATTGCTCAAATCGTCTTTTCCGTTTTCTTGAGCAATCATAGATTGGCTTGAAAATAGTATCAATGCAATCAGTACGGTATTAAAAAGAGCAATTTTATTCATCTTCTTCAAAAATTTCTTGTTCTACTTCGGGTGAATTTGATTGAGGCAAGCGCATATTTTTATCTTGCATGGCTTTTTGTTCTTCCAATTTGCGAATGCGAGCTTGCAATGTGCGAGCTTCTTCTTTTATTCCATCGGTTTCTTCGATGTAATTGTCAAGCAAGGATTGAACAATGTGGCTTGCTTGGAAATATTCGGTTCTGTTAATGTAAATTTCAGCCAATAACATAAACGATTTGGCTAACCAATAACGATTGGGCGATGGTTGATTGGCAAATGAAACTACCGTTTCTTCGGCAATGGAATCGTTATCGGTTTCGTAGTTAATAAGTGCTACGTAATATTTTGATTCGCCGCCTTCATAACTGGTTGTTTCTTTGCTTAAAACTGTAAAGTACGACAATGCTTTATTGGTTTGCTCGGTTTTATAGTATGCTTTGGCAAGTTTATAATTGGTTTCTCGCATTTCGGCATCGGTAAAATCATCGGTTTCCGAGATGTTGTTTGCGGCAGTAATTACGGCGTTGTAATTATTGGTTAGCCAAGCGGTACGTAAATAGCCGAGTTTTGCAATTTTTTGTCGAGGTTTTTGTTGGGTTATTTCGCCAAGACTAATGTAGTATTGCATGGCTTTTTCGTAAGTTTCATCATTAAAACAAATGTTTGCCGCTTTTAAATAAGATTCTTCGGAAAACATATTGTTTGGTTTCTCGATAACAAATTCATATCCGGGCAATGCTTTTTCGTGATTTTCTTTGCTGTAATAACATTGTGCTTGATAAAAATTGGCTTCAAGGGCATAATGTCCGTTGGGATATTTATTTAAGTATTTTTCAAATCCGGCAATGGCTTCGTCAATATTATTGTCGATAAACAAACGGTTGGCAGCTTCATACACCAAACTGTCTTTTTCAAATTCGGTAATGTTGGTATTGATGTTTTCGTTTTCAACGTAATTAACGTATTCGTCGGGATTACCCATTTCTACCGAAATGTTTTTTATCATTTCTAAGGCAACCACAGACTCGTTGGTACCGGGGTATTTGCTGACAATTTTTTTGTAAGTGTTTAAAGATTTGTCGTACGCTTGTTTGTTGTAATATAAGTTGGCAAGCGAGGATAGTGCCGTACGCATTTGCGGTGCGTTAGGGTATTTTTGTATGAATTTTTGGAAATGTTCTATGGCTAAATCTTTGTCCTCGAGGTTTGACATGTAGGTTCGGGCAATTTCATACTGTGCTCCGGGAATGTAGCTTGAGTTCGGATGTTTGGTTTTTAGCATTTCCAAACTTTGTATTTTGTTTTGATAGTTTCCCATTCGACCTTGCGATAAGGCTTTTTGGTAATAAGCATAGTCGGCATCTTTGCTGCACGATTGGGTTGTCTTTTGGTAATATTCAAGGGCTGCCGAAAATTGTGATTGTATGAAATAACAGTCGGCAATTCGGTTGTAAGCGTCACACATTAACGGTGATTGTTGCCCTTTGTAATGATTTTCAAATTTTCTGAACCAAATGTTGGCTTCCGAATAGTTTTTTTGACTAAAATAAGCATAGCCAATGTTGTAGTAGGCATTGCCGTATTCGGGCAGACTTACTGCTCCGCTTGTAACCAAAAATTCATTGTAAACTTCTATGGCTTTGTCGTATTTTTTTAAGCGATAGAGTGCATCGGCTTTCCAATAATAGGCTGAGGCTTTTACTTGTTTGTTGTATTGTTTGTACTCTAACGATTTGTCAAAATAGATAATGGCGTTGGTAAAGTTAAGATTGGAAAAATACTCTAAACCTCTGAAATAACAAATGCGTTGATAGGCTTCGTAGATTTTGGGTGTTTTATTGGGTATTTCGTCAATAACTTCAATGGCTCGTTTGTAATTTTTAGTGCCGAGAATGGCATCTAACAGATAATTGTAAACGTCTTCGGTATGCACCGATTTTGGGTATTTTTTTAAGAAACGATTGAATGAGTTGATGGATTCGGCAAAAGGCGAGTCGTCCAATTCAAAACAGAGTTTAGCGTAATTAAAAAGTGCATCTTCTGCAATTTCTTTATCAAACTCGTTGTGGGCGGCAATTCCGAAAGTGGTTTTTGCACTTGGTTTTCGTTCGGTTTCAAGGTAGCATTTGGCAAGGTGATAAGCAGCGTTTTGGGTTAAAGAATCTTCAACACCTATAACTTCTTCAAAATAAGTTGCTGCTTCGTTGTATTTTTCTTTTCTGAAATAAGCAAATCCAAGCTGGTAATAATCGGTGTCGCTGAGTTCATCGGTGCTTTTTTCATATTTTTTCATCCATTCCAAAGCTTTTTCCCAGTCGCCGGTTTTAAAATACGCCTCGGCAATGATACGTGCAATTTCGGCGGTGCGGTCGCCTTCTATACTTTTTAATTTTTCGGGAGCGTAGGCAATAACATCATCGTAGCGTTTTTGTATGTGATAAATTTGTGTGATGTAAAATGGAACAATTTTCGCAAAAAGCTCATGATATTCCAGCTCTTCAAAACCTTCCAAAGCTGTTTGATATTGTCTGTTTAAATATTTAATGTGCGAATAAAAGTATTTTCCGAGCGGACTGTAAAAATCGTTGTTGTTTAAAATTTCAAAAAAAGCTTTGTCTGCTTTGTTGTATTCTTTTTGTGCATAATAGCAAAATCCGGTTTTAAAATAATACTCGCTGATTTGCAATTTGTCAAGTTTTATTTTGTCAACTTTTTCATACCATTTTAAGGCTGACTTGTACCTTTTCTTTTTAAAATAATGATTTGCCAGCTGAAAACTTGCTTGGTTAATGTTCGGATTTTCAGGGTGATTGTATATAAATTCTTCAATTAACCGATTGACATCGCGATTGTAAAGTTTCAAAGCACACATTGAAGCGTAAAATTCGGCATCTTCAACTAAAATGGCATCATCGGGACTTTGCCTGTGCATAAATTTGGTAAAAAGCTGTTGGGCTGCACTGTATTTTTTCTTTTGATACAGTTCCATTGCTTCGTTAAAATCTTGTTGTCTGTTAGAGTATTGTTTATTCTGCTGTGCCATTCCCGAAAGAAACCAAAAGCACAAGCCGATTAAAACTGCAATTTTTTTCATCATATTACATTTTCTTTTAAATATAACTGTCTGTTTTTCAGTTAACTTACTTCTGTGGTAAGTTTTTTTAAAGGTAGGTATTATTTTACCTCAAATTTTACCTTAAAAGGCTTTTAATTAACAGTATACTGTTTATTTCTATCTTGGTTGAAAATGAGTGTCGGCTCAATAAATTTATTACATTTGTGATACTGATATAACCTTAGAACGAAAAAAATATTGTATGGAAGCATCAAAACAGACATCAGAAGTTGTTATTCAATTGAAACATGCACACCTTAAGCAAGGTGATGCAGAGGTGTTGAAAGACGTTAACCTCGAAATTCGTACGGGCGATTTTTACTATTTAATCGGTAAAGTAGGCAGTGGAAAATCAACGCTTTTTAAGGCACTTTACGGAGAGTTACCTTTGGTTGCCGGTGAAGGCTCGGTAGTGGGTTTTAATTTGAAACGATTAAAGAAAAAACAACTTCCGGCTCTTCGTCGAAAATTGGGGATTGTTTTTCAAGATTTTCAATTGTTGTCCGACCGTTCGGTGTATAAAAACTTACAGTTTGTATTGAAGGCTACCGGTTGGAAAAACCAACGAGAAATTGACCGTCAGATTGATGCCGTACTCGAAAGGGTAGATATGCTTGACTCTAAAAAGAAAAAGCCTCATCAGTTATCCGGAGGAGAACAGCAACGTATAGCCATTGCTCGTGCTTTACTTAACGACCCTGAAATTATTCTTGCCGATGAGCCTACCGGAAACTTAGATCCCGAGTCGGGAGCAAAAATTACCGAAATACTTCAGGGTATTCGCGACAGTGGAAAAGCGGTGCTGATGATTACTCACAATTATAATTTAATTAAAGCTTATCCCGAACCGACAATGGTTTGTGAAAATGGAGGCGTCAGCGGTGAAGCCTGTGCCGTTTCAAGCATAGATTTCGGTAGTTTTAGTGATGGCTCCGAAGATATTAAATTGCAGTTTGAGTAGTTTTAAGAAAGTAGGTTTTAGGTGTTTCCCGATAGCTATCGGGATGGGTGTTGGGTAATTATGTCTTCCGTCTTCGAACTCTATAACCTTTCCAACAAAACCACGGCATAGGCTTCTGCTCCTTTTTCTTCTCCGACAAATCCTAATTTTTCGGTGGTAGTTGCTTTTACCGAAACGGTATTAATATCAATGTTACAAGTTTCTGCAATGTTTTCTATCATTTTGTGAATGTGAGGCATTAGTTTTGGTTTTTGTAAGGCTATGGTAGCATCAATATTTATGAGTTTAAACCCTTTTCTTTCAACCAAATTTAATGTTTCTTTTAAGAGTTTCAGCGAACTTATATTATGGAAAGCAGGGTCGGTGTCGGGAAAATGTTGTCCGATGTCCCCTAAGGCAGCTGCACCCAATATAGCATCGCAAATGGAATGCAAAAGCACATCCCCGTCGGAATGTGCTTTAAATTTTTTATTGAAAGGTACTTTTTCTCCCCCTAAGATTAAATATTCTCCGGGTTCAAAAGCATGGACATCATAACCAAATCCAATTCTCACAATTAATTTTCTTTTCCGCCTTGTGCTCCAAGGTCAAAGGTTAATGTAAATCGTAATGTGTTAGCAAGCGGACTGGTGTTAAATCCTTTGGTCGGAATTAGGTATGCAAAATCAAGACCAAATACATTGAGCTTTAAACCTGCACCTATTGAGGCAAATTTTCTAGCTCCTTTGTATTGGTGTTCAGAGAAATAACCGGCACGCAATGCAAATTTTTTGTCGTACCAATATTCAGCACCTATACTCCATGTGATTTCAGCCATTTCTTCGGCAAAAACAGAGCCTCCGACAACACCGGGAGCATCGCTCCATGATGAAAACATTGCGGCGGGAACAGAAATGTTAGGATCTTTTCCGAGTTCTATAACAGTGTTTGATTCTGTAATAGTATCACCTGCGGGAGTTACGTCTCCGTAAGCATAATATTGCGGAGGTGTCGGAACCAATAATTTATTCATTTCGGCAGTTACGCCAAGACTGTTAAATTCATCAAGTTGAAGTTCGTAATATACACCCAAACGGAAGTTGGTAGGGATAAAATCGCGTTTAGAGTTGTCGGAATAAGACATTTTTGAACCGATATTGCTGATGTTTACACCGGCATTAAATGTTCCGTCCATACCGGAAATTCCGAAATTATCGTTGGTGTAAAAGAATGCTACATCTCCTGCTACGGATTTTCCCGGAGAAGTAGGTATTTGTCCTACGGAAATTCCACCGGTAAGGTTTGAGTGAACATATCGCAATGCTACTGCTCCCGAAAAATGGTCGCCCAACAAACGGCTATATCCCAAATCAATTGCAAATTCGTGCGGTTGATGGTCTCTTAAAGGTTGATTGCTGTTATCTCTGAAAGGAATTTTTCCCATATCAAAATATAGTAATGATGCAGAGAGAACATTTTCTTTATTTAAGCGATAATATCCGGCTACGTAACCAAGGTTCATGTCTTTGGCAATTTTTCTTAACCAAGGTGTGTAAGAAATAGATACACCCATATCATCTTTTACAAAGGCATATTTTGCAGGATTCCAATGTTGTGAGTTTGCGTCTGGGGTTGTTGCTACACCTGCATCACCCATTGCTCCGGAACGTGTGTCGGGGGCAATCATTAAAAACGGAACGGCTGTTGTAATTGCATTATTACGCCCTAACGGGTCTTTAGTAAATTGTGCTTTAGCAAGGTTGCTTACTAATAAGCCGGCTAACAATAAAGTTGCAAAAATTCTATATTTCATGGTTTAATAATTAATTTTAAATTCAAATAACAAATAAATTAACGAAAGTACAACATTTTTATTTTACGACCACTAATTTTTTTGATTTATTTACAATATCTCCGTTCTCTGCGGTTATTTTAATATTGTATATGTATATGCCTCTTTCAATTTTTCCGCCGTTTTCGGTGTCGGCATTCCAGCGTATAGGTTCTGTTTTGTAGCCTGTTGAATAAACCTTCTCGTTTATGGTGCGTATTTTTTGTCCGTTGGTGTTGTAAATGGAGATTTCAATGTCTAAATTTTCATTGGGGTGATTGTGATTAAATTGAAAATTAGTATAGTCAATCATAGGGTTAGGGTAACACAATACTTGCTCTATAACAAGTTCTGATGAATTGGCTACAATAAAATTAATTTCTTTTTCCGATGAATTGTTAAATACGTCCCATGCTTTTAATCGTAGGCGATGAAGTCCTGTTCCTAAATTGAAAAAAGGATATTTTACGGCTCCCGATTGGTATGAGCCTAAATCGGCTTCGTAAAAGTCGTTGAGAACAATAGAATTTGACGAATTGTCGTCAAGAACGGCAATCATATCGTGTCCAATTCCGTTACCTACGGTGTTGATACCCGATTCGTCCCATAATTTGGCTAACATTTTCGGATTTTCATCGGTAATATCTCCGTTAATAAAGTTTTCATTGTTTATGTAAAGTTCTATTTCGGGTCCTTTGGTGTCAGAATTTATATTTTCACTGCTTCCGCCAATAATAAAATTGTCAAAATAGCCGTGAGCGTCATGGGTTTCGGAGTTGGCGTAATATGAAATTTTCCCGTTTCCGTTAAAGTAAGCAATGTCAATGGGAACAATAAATTCAAAAGAAAAATACCCGTTGTTTACTTTGGTTTTCCCCGAATATAAAATGTTTGATTGTTCTTGAAAGCTTAGTTGAGGGGTATTCGGGTCGTTGCCTAAGGTTATGTAATCCATTATTTTATCGTAAACCGTAGGATAAATAAGTCCGTTGAAATTGTTTAGAGTATTTCCGTTTCTGTCGCTGATGTGCCCGTGTACTTTTACCAATGAAGCTGCTCCGATGGTATCAACGGTAAGATTATCTTTTCCGTTAATAGAATCGGTTACAACTAAATAATCGGGCGTTGATAATCGTACGGCAGGGTCACCAAGCAGGGTGAAGTTTCGCTTGTTGTTTTGATTTGAGTTTACATTGTTTTTGGTAAGTCTGATGATTTCACCTAAGGTTAATGCTCGGTTTTCGGCATCGCGATTGAAAGCGTAATTAAAAAAAGTTAAATTTATTTTTCGGTTATCGCCCGGATAAACCAAGCGGCTGGTTGTAAATAAACCAATGCCTCCGCCTTGTGGATTTAAAAACACTTTTTCTCCGGCAGATGTTTTGCCGTAGTCGTCGTAACGAGCAAATTGACACGTTGCCGTTACAAAAAACGGCAGATTGTTGAGGTTTTTCCATGTGTTGATTTGGCTAATGGTTACAATGTTTTCGTGGGCAAGTCCCGAAGAACTTCCATGTCCCGAGTAGTTAAAAATAAGTGTTCCTTTGCTTATTTTTTCGTTTATTTCTTGATTAACTTCGGGGTATTTTGCTCCTTGTACGGTTGATATTTGAGTGTAGGCATCTAATAATAATTTATCGACATTAAAGTTTTTATAATTTTTTATAATGGTGTCGCCAAATTGGTTTGCCTGATTTTGGTGTTCGCCTCCGTCTTCGTCGTCGCCAACCAAGGTTATATCGTTTTTCCAGTTTCCAAAACTTTCGGGGCTAATGTAATGTCTGATTTTATTAATGGCAGCTTGGGCTTCTTCTGTTGATTTTACCGGAAGTCTCCCGATACCTATATCCATAGATTCGTGTCCGTTAACCGTTCCTTCGGAGTCGTCCAATAAAACATAGAAATCATCGGATGTAAAACTATTGGCTTTCAGACTGGTAACTGTTTGGTAAGTGGGAATAAAATTTTCGTTTTCTCCCGGAACGGCTCGGTTGTCGTAAGAACCGTCACCAAATAAAAGAACATTTCTTGGCATATTGGCTTCGGTATCGGCTCTGTCGTAAAACATTTTTATAAAATCACGAATGGCAGAAATATCGGTTGTCCCCGATGAAAATTCGTTGTAAATCTTTTGTGGCGTTGTTACAATGTATGAAAATCCGTCTTCTTCTTGATGCAGTTCGCCAAGTTCTTCGGCATAAGGTTTAAAATCGGCATAAGTAATAATAATGTAATCAACCTGAGGAGTTCCGTGTAAATTTTGATTGGAAATAAAACCAATTTCGTCTCCTGTCAATTGAGGTTGAGGAAAGTTTGCGTTGGGATTAATGGCAACAAATTCTCTGATTTCACTGCCGGCTGCCGAGAAAGATAAGGTGTTGTCCGATAGATTGTCTTTTTCAATGGCAAACACATTAACCGGATGACTTACGTCCCAAATCATGGTTGAATTATTGCAACCCGATATATTATATTGTGTAACCTGATTGGTGCCGATGTTTCTATCTCTAAATTGTAATTGGCTACCGTTTAAAACCAAATTAGCTTTGACGTTAATAGTAATATAATTGAGCCAACCTTTTGCTTTTGTATTGCCTTTGATAAAGTCTATTTTTAAGCTGTTTGATGTGTTAATGGGTGTTGTTAGTTCTATTTTTTCGGTAGATGCATAAGGTCCTTCATAGGCACCGTTAATGATTCCTGTATTGATGTAAGTTTCATTTCCGTTTAAGCTTGCTTTGAATTTACTGGGTGTTCCAACACTGGCAGTTGCAAGGTCAATGGTTATTTTTGCATTTTCTCCCGCTATTCGATTGGGAACACTAAAATTGAAATTGTATGATGTGGTATAGTCGAAAAGACGCCAATATAACGTTCTGCCTGAGTGTGCTATATTAAAGCTGTCTTTTTCCATTGTTGTATAAAAGTCGTAAGTCGATGTGGTATATGTCGGCTCTATGTATTCCGAAACGGTTGAAATTCGTTTCTGTTCAGAATTATCCGATAAAAAATAGTACGAGTAGTCGGAATAATTATGCATTTGATGTACGTAACTTTGTGTTGCGGTATCGTATTTATGGGTATTGGGACCTTCGAGGTAAACCAATAAGGCATCGCCTGCATCAAAAACGCTGTTCCCGTTGTTATCTTTTAAGTAAACCGGTCTTTCGGGTAAATCGTCGTGTCGAGCATCGGCGTTGAGTTTGGGTACCATGCCGCCGTATCCGAATACGCCAATATTTCCGGGATTTGAAAAACCTAAACCTGCAACGGTTGAGTAGGGCAATTCATATACGCCCGATTGTGCAACTCTGAATTTATACCATTTTCCGTTTGCAAGTTTTGAAATTGTTGTATAATCTCTTTTTTGTGTTTTGGTTTTTACTTTTTCCGAAATCGTATAACTTAATTCATAACTTTTTAAAATTTCAAATTGATTGGTTTCTGCATTTTTTCGGATAGGTAAAACTTCAAAATAAGCATAGCTTTTTTTTCGTATTTCGGTGTGCTGAACGTTTACTTTAAATTCATTCGGAATGTCTTTTACGCCGGATATTCCTTTTAAATTTTCGTTTGGAAACGGCTCTACTTCAATAGGAATAAGTTTAACGGAAGTAACGGTTCCGTTTTCAATATTTACTTTTTTAAGTTGATAAGGCAGTTGATTTCCTTCATAGTGTAATGCGTCAAAAAAAGATAATCGGTGTATTTGTCGGGTGCTGTCTATAAAAATGGTTTCGTTTTGATGCCATTGAATGTTATTTTTTATCTTTTGTTCTTGTGCTATTGTAATGCTTGATAATGCACAGATTAGAATACATGAGTAGATAAATTTCTTCATAAAATCAGTTATGTTTTTTTTACAACCTAAAAATAGTCTTTAATTTATTTTTTTAAACGACAAATTTATAATAATATTGTCATTCGTATTTTATTATGAAAAATAAAATTTGTATAATTGCACTGTGTGTGGAGTAATAGTAATGTTATGATAAAACGTTTCCTATTTATTATAGTCGTTTTTTTGTTAGGTTTTGGTGGGTTTGCTAAGGCTCAAGATGCCAATTTCTCTCAGTTTTATGCCAATCCTTTGTATTTGAATCCTGCCTTTGCGGGGGCTGATAAGTGTCCGAGGGTGAATATGTCTTATCGCAATCAGTGGCCTGCACTTGGGCAAACATACGTAACTTATTCCTTATCTTACGATCAATATGTTCGATTAATACAAGGCGGTGTCGGTTTATTACTTAACCATGACACTCAAGGAAACGGCTCTATTATTTCAACTTCTGTCAGTGGTATGTATTCCTACACTTTGCCGGTAACCAGAAAATTTGCACTTGCCGGAGGATTTCAAGTTTCTTATATGATGAAAACCATCAAGTGGGATTATATTTTTCCCGATATGATACATCCTTTGTACGGTCCTATTTATGCAACACAAGAAGACCCTTCAATTGTTGATACACAAAGAAAATATTTTGATTTTTCAACCGGAATTATCGGTTTTACCGAAAATATGTTTTTCGGAGTTGCCGTACATCATTTAACACAACCTTCGGAATCTTTCTTGAAAGGCAGTGATGCGGTTTTACCTCGAAAATATACTTTGCATTTTGGTATGGATATACCCATGACTTTTGGAAATATGAAACGAGGCGACCTTTCCATTGCTCCTCAAGTGTTATTTCAACAACAAGGCGATTTCCAACAATTTAATTGGGGCGTTTATTTTAATAGAAAATCAATCATTGCCGGATTTTGGGCAAGACAAAACTTTAATTTCCATTATGATTCATTCATTATGTTGCTTGGATTTAAACAAGATAATTTTCAAATCGGATATTCTTATGATTTGACGATTTCCAAATTATGGAATTCAACCCTTGGTGCACACGAGGTTTCATTAGGGTTTACTTTTGCTTGCAGACCTCCGCGTACAACACTAAGAACAATAAAATGTCCTAGAATGTAGTTATAAATTTAGAAAATAAATAAGTAAGGAATATGAAAAATAGATTTCATCTTTTTTTAGTTGTAGCATTAGGCATTATCGTTTTTGCTTCGTGTAAACGTGAAGTTTCCAATACTACGGGTTGGAATTATAATGACCCGCGTTTTGGAGGCTTTCAAAATCACCCCAAATACCAACAAGAAACCGGTCCCGGTCTTGTGTTTATTGAAGGAGGAACGTTTGCCATGGGGCGTACAGAGCAAGATGTAATGTTTAATTGGAATAATAGTCCACGCCGTGTTACCGTATCCTCGTTTTATATGGATGAAACCGAAGTAAGAAACATTGATTATAAAGAATATCTTTATTGGTTGAAAAATGTATTTGCAACGGATTATCGTTACATTTACCGTGCTGCATTGCCCGATACTTTGGTTTGGCGTGAAGAAATGGCATACAACGAGCCAATGGTAGATTTATACCTCAGACATCCCGCTTACGAAGATTATCCTGTGGTTGGCGTTAGTTGGGTACAAGCTCGTGATTATTCATCATGGCGTACCGACCGGGTGAATGAGCTTATACTTATTCGTGAAGGAATTCTTGACCCTTATGCTGCACCGCAAGATCAAGCAAAACATTTTAATCTCGACTCATACCTTACTTATGCCGATAATTTAGACTTACATGTTGATGAAACCGGAAGAGGTCCCGATGGTAAAGTGAAAAATCTTTACGTTGACCCCACAACCTTAAAAGAAGGACGAAAAGCACAACAAGCTGCTTACGAAGAAGGTCGTCGTTGGGTTACCATTGAAGATGGAATCTTTTTGCCGCGTTATCGTTTACCAACCGAGGCAGAGTGGGAATATGCCGCACTTGCTTACATCGGAAACCATTATAAAGAACGCGTGTTTGAGCGTCGTTTGTATCCTTGGAATGGTCATTATTTAAGAAATGACAGTAAAAAAACAGATGTTCGAGGACAATTTATGGCAAACTTTATTCGTGGACGCGGAGATTATATGGGAACCGCCGGTGCTCTTAACGATGGAAATGATATTCCCGGAGATGTTCGTTCTTATTGGCCCAATGATTTTGGCTTGTATTGTATGGCAGGGAATGTTAATGAATGGGTTATGGACGTTTATCGTGATTTGAGTTCCGAAGATGTTGCCGAGTTTCGTCCGTTCCGTGGTAATATATTTACCGAAAAACAAATTGTAGAAGACCCTAATGACGGTATGATAGAATTAACTCCCGAAGCGGAAGACTACTTTGATATTACCGGAAAAATTCTTTCAAAACCTGTTGATGAAGAACATTGCTTTAATAGAGACAATTATACCAAAGCTGATAACCGTAATTATCTTGACGGTGATTTGAACTCACTTATTCCCGACGCAGGAAACGCTTGGTGGAACGATGCCTCTCGCATTAATCAATTTACACAAGTGAATGAGGATTCTACCTTGTCTTTCAATACTACCGGAACTATGTACGAAGAAGGTAATTGGGAAGGTACCGAGTGGGGAAAAGGTCGTTTCGATGCTGCCAATCCTAAACGAGGAAAAGGTACGGGAATGACTTCTCTTGTAACCAACCGCTCTCGTGTGTTTAAAGGCGGTGGTTGGAAAGACCGTGCTTATTGGATGGCTCCCGGAGCAAGACGTTTTCTTGATGAGAAAAAAGCTCGTGCCGACCTTGGTTTCCGTTGTGCAATGACTCATATCGGCTCTCCGAAACAATCAAAACAACAACAAAAAAAATAATACGTTAAAATCTTATACTAAACCCCTGCAATTTTGTACGGGGTTTTTTTATACCTGAAATTATATGAATATCGAAGTAATCTATCAAGCGTTTTTATCCTGCCAATCCGTTTCAACCGATACTCGAAACATTAAAAAGGGCGATTTTTTTGTTGCACTGAAAGGTGAAAATTTTAATGGAAATAACTTTGTTAACGATGCGTTTGAAAAAGGTGCTGCTTATGCCCTTGTTGATGAAGAAATCGGCTTGGTAAACGAGCATTGTATATTATGTAATGATTGTTTGAGTACATTGCAAAACTTAGCTAATTATCATAGAAATAAGTTATCGGCTGTTATTATCGGGATAACGGGAACCAACGGAAAAACCACCACAAAAGAGTTGTGCAATGCTGTTTTGTCATCGCATTATAACACCTTGGCAACCAAAGGAAACTTGAATAATCATATTGGTGTGCCGCTTACTTTATTGTCGATTACCAAAGAAACAGAGTATGCCATTGTTGAAATGGGAGCAAATCACCCCGGAGAAATTAAACAATTGGCAGAAATAGCAGAGCCTGATTATGGAATAATTACCAATGTAGGTAAGGCTCATATTGAAGGTTTTGGCTCTTTCGACGGTGTGAAAAAAACCAAAGCGGAATTGTACGAT
>PDWJ01003721.1_pt1 | contig 14277 bp, 10 predicted proteins | sample 1430881 | NCBI WGS metagenome assembly PDWJ01 (sample SAMN01162460, study PRJNA174530) | Oral metagenome, whole genome shotgun sequencing project. | biome: Marine environment; feature: Marine mammal; material: Swab sample of the gingival sulcus; isolation source: swab sample of gingival sulcus... | reverse complement strand
ACCGGCTGCCGGGGCAGTAAAAACGATGTTATCATCTTTCTTTTCATGAAACAGCGGTTGACCACAGACTACGCTATCCCCTTCCTGCACGATCATGGTAGGCTTCATACCAACATAATCATCACCGACAAGGGCCGCTTTGAAAACCTTGTTCCCTTCGCGAATCGTCGAATCAGGTTTTCCTTCAATGGGAATATTTAATCCCTTTTTCAGAGTGATTGTTTGCATATCAGCTGAAAAAACCTGTTGTTAAATGACTATGAGGTCTCATAAGCTAGCAGGAGAACCCCATAAAGTAATGGTAATACAATGCCCCATAGTCCTATCATAAGCCCGGGGGTTTTTCCATAAAATTTTCATACTACCTAAAACAAAAGAAAAAAATATTATGCTCAATGAGTATATTTTACTCCTGCAAAACGTCCCAAATCATATACTGCATTGGCAAGGTGCTCATCCCTGCTGTACATATCCACTTTTTTATTGCCAAAATGAGAAGAATGCATACATTAGCGCGAAAGCATTTTATTATAATTTTTAAATTAGTGGGTGACAAAATGTTAGCAACTGAAAAAATTTCCGGAGCATTCAAGGCAATCGTCGAAGAAGCTGAAAAATTACAGGACAATCCATCAGCTGAAGAGATTGTCAAGAGGGTAAAAACCATTCTTTCCATTGCAAAACACCAAAGCGATATCCGTGGAACAAAGAAGGGGTGCTGCTGCAAAGGCCATTCTTAAAAAGAATTTCAGCCATACATGATATGCTGCAGCACTGTTTCCAAGGTTGCAGCTCTTCTTTTTTTTTCTAACAGTACGCTACCCCAAAAGCCAGGTTTTCTCTTTTTCTGGCCATTGTCTGTTTTAAGCTGACAATATGGGTTTCTACTTCGATTATCAGTACCCTGCTCTGCAGTGGAAATGTGTTCCACCACAAAAAATCCTTCACAATATCCCACCTGTATGGTTACTATAGGACGGTTGCAAACAGGATCTTGATAGATGAACCTCAAACCTATTTCCCCGCTTTTCCAAGACCATTATCTTACTTTGGAGAAAGAGATTTTGGAACCAACAGATATCAAAAACCCTGAATATTTCCATAAAGTTATCGACTGTCAGTTTGCCTGCCCTGCCCATACACCTGTTCCCGAATACATACGGCTTATAGCAGCAAAACAGTATAACAAAGCCTACCTTATCAACTGGCACTCCAATGTCTTTCCAGGCATCCTGGGAAGGATCTGTGACAGGCCCTGTGAGCCCATGTGCAGAAGGGGACGTGTTGAAGAAAAAGCTGTGGCAATTTGCAGGCTTAAACGGGTATGCGCTGATAATAAGGGCGACGTTAAACCTGCAATGCCGGTAATCCCTGAAGAAAAGAACGGCAAAAAAATAGCTTTAATCGGTGGAGGTCCCGCCTCACTCACTGTAGCAAAAGACCTCATGCCTCTGGGGTATGAAATCCATCTCTACGATGAACAGCAGGCGGCAGGGGGATTCATGCGCGGGCAGGTACCTTCGTTCAGACTGCCCGAGAGGGTGCTCAACGAGGAGGTTGGTTATATTCTCGACATGGGTGTCACCACATTTTTAAACACCTATGTCGACAGTATGCGTGCCATTTTAGAAAAAGGGTATGATGCCATTTTCGTGGGTACCGGCGCTCCCAAGGGAAAAGATCTATTTCTGCCCGGCAGAAAAGAGGGAGAGGCCAATATCCATGTGGGAATCAACTGGCTTGCCGCAGTACAATACGGCCATATTGAAAAAGCAGCCGATACCACTATCGTCATAGGCGGCGGAAATACAGCCATGGACTGCTGCCGTACAGCAAAAAGGCTTGGCGGCAACAACGTCAAGGTACTTCTCAGAGGCTCCAAAGAAAAGATGAAGGCTTCTCCCTGGGAGGTGGAAGATGCAATCAGCGAAGATATCCCCATACTGGAATACCTCTCACCTGCTGAGTTTGTTGTCGAAAATGGGAAGCTCACAGGCATCCTCTGCAACCACTCAGAAGGCGGTGGCAGGGAAAACGAAGCGCCAGAATTTATCGCCTGTAATGAGGTGCTGCTGGCAATCGGCCAGGATAATGCCTTTCCCTGGATTGAAAAAGATATTGGTCTTGAATTTAACCAGTATAACCTGCCTGTTCTCGATGAAGTCACTTTCCAATCCACTCTTCCCCAGGTGTTCTTTGGCGGAGATGCCGCCTTCGGGCCAGCCAACGTGATAACAGCGGTTGCCCACGGCCACCAGGCTGCTGTGTCTATCCATGCATTTCTCGAGGAAAAGGACATACAGCAACGACCAGCACCCAATACCTCGCTTGCCGGGCAAAAGCTTGGGTTCCACGACTGGGTATATCACAATGAAGTCGTCACGGAAGAGCGCCATCATGTGCCGCACGCTCCCAAGGCGAAATCCATTAAAAACAGGCTGCTCGAGGTGGAACTCGGTTTTGATGAACAGACAGGACTTAAAGAGGCGCTTCGCTGCTTGAACTGCGATGTGCAGACTGTTTTCAATTTTGATAAATGTATCGAATGTGATGCCTGCGTGGACATTTGTCCGACCAGCTGTATCAATTTCATCGAAAATGATGCAGAAAATACAGTGCGTGCGAAGCTGACAATCCCGGCAACCAACAACGGCCAGGCCTTGTACATATCAGAAACTCTTCCCACCGGCAGAATAATGGCAAAGGATGAAAATGTCTGTCTCCATTGCGGTCTCTGTGCTGAAAGATGCCCGACATCTGCTTGGGAGATGCAAAAATTTCTATACACCACAGTAAAGGCAGGACAAAAATGACACCACTATCAGCTCGCAATGATTTTGTAGTACGATTTGCCAATGTCAATGGGTCAGGTTCTGCCTCTGCCAACAATCTCTTTGCCAAAGCGATTTTCAGAATGGGCATTCCGATAAGCCCGAAAAACATCTTTCCATCCAATATCCAGGGACTTCCTACCTGGTATGAGGTGAGGATAAGCGAAGACGGTTATCTGGGCAGGCGGGGAGATTATGACTTTGTCGTTGCGGTAAATGGCCAGACACTCAAACAGGATTACGATAATCTCCGCTCTGGCGGCTACTTCCTCTATGATTCCACCAGAAAACTGCCAGAGATTTTCAACAGGGAGGATATTACCGTATTCCCCATCCCGTTAACAGAAATCTGTAACAGAGAAATAGAGGAACCCAGGCTGCGCCAGCTGTTAAAAAACATCATCTATGTAGGCGCTTTGGCCTTTCTTCTCGATATGGATTTAACAGTGGTAACAGACAGTATCACCTCTCAGTTCCAAAAGAAGCCAAAACTTGCCGAACCTAACATCCTCGCCTTACAGCTGGGATATGAATATGCAAAGGCCAATTTCCAGGACAGCTGTTTTCTGAAAGTTCAGGCCATTGAAAAACCTGCTGACCGTATCCTCATCGATGGTAACAGTGCAACAGGGTTAGGGGCGCTGTACGGCGGTGCCACGGTTGTCGGCTGGTATCCTATCACACCTTCCACCTCAGTTATTGAGGCGTTCAAAAAATTTGCCGGTTTATACCGCAAAGACGAGGAGGGAAAGCTCAAGGCCGCTATTGTCCAGGCGGAAGACGAGCTTGCCGCTCTGGGAATCGCCATCGGTGCATCCTGGAACGGTGCTCGAGGCTTTACCGCCACATCAGGGCCTGGTATCTCTTTAATGAATGAGTTTTTAGGACTTGCCTATTTTGCTGAAATTCCGGTCGTTCTTGTAGATGTGCAGCGTGCCGGTCCAAGTACCGGTATGCCCACCAGGGCCCAGCAGTCTGATGTCCTGCTGGCTGCGTATGCATCGCATGGGGATACCAAACATGTCCAACTTTTCCCGGTTGATCCCAAGGAATGTTTTGAAATGACAGCGATGGCCTTTGACCTGGCGGACAGGCTGCAGACCCCGGTCTTTGTTATGAGTGATCTTGACCTGGGTATGAACATTCATCTCTGTGCACCGTTTTGCTGGGATGATAATAAAAAATATGATCGCGGCAAGGTACTCAGCGCTGAAGGCCTGGAAAATCTCACGGAAAAATGGGGGCGATACTGTGATATTGATGACGACGGCATCGGCTATCGTACCTACCCGGGCACCCATCCTGAGCTTGGCTCCTATTTCACCAGAGGTTCTTCCCATAATGAATATGCGGCCTACACCGAAGATCACAAGGCCTATGAGGAAGGCCTGATGCGACTTGCAAAGAAATGGGAGACAGCCAAAACACTGGTATTACCTCCTGAGATAACGATACGGGATAAAGAAGCAGATGTGGGACTCATCTGTTTTGGCACAAGCCATTATTCCACTGTCGAGGCGGCGGATATCCTTGGAAAACAACAGATAGTCTGCAACACCATGCGCATTCGTTCGTTTCCATTTACCAGCGAGGTCGAAGAATTTATCGCTGCACATGCACATATCTTTGTGATTGAACAAAACAGGGACGGCCAGATGCGGACATTACTTGTCGCAGAGCTTGGCATAGCACCGGAGAAACTTACCCCAGTTTTGCAATGCGATGGGCTTCCCATCACAGCAGCGTTCATTACTCACCAGATTACAGGCCGGTTCAACACCAGGCAGGGAGACATTTCATGAGCTACAGACGACCAACATTCAGGCATCCTGATCTTCCCAAAAACAAACTGGATTATACCAAAAGAGATTATGAGGGCGGCATTTCCACCCTGTGTGCAGGCTGTGGTCACGATTCCATTACCAACGCCATTATCCAGGCCTGTTACCAACTGGCCCTCGAGCCGCACAAGGTAGTAAAACTATCGGGTATTGGCTGTTCTTCCAAAACCCCGGCCTATTTTCTTGGTAAATCACATGGGTTCAACTCGGTACATGGCAGGATGCCGTCCATTGCCACCGGCGCTAACATGGCCAATCGCGACCTCACCTACATTGGCGTTTCCGGTGATGGTGATACCGCATCGATTGGCATGGGCCAGTTCATCCATGTCATCAGAAGAAACCTGAACATGACCTATATCGTTATGAACAACGGCTGCTACGGGCTGACAAAGGGTCAGGATTCAGCGACAGCTGACAAAGGTTCTTCCAGCAGAAAAGGCGCTCCCAATCCCTTTGAATCAATCGATCTCTGTGAACTTGCGGTATCACTGGGGGCTGGTTTTGTGGCACGGGGATTTTCCGGTGATAAAAAGCAGCTGGTGCCTCTGTTACAATCCGCCATATCCCACAACGGCTTTTCCCTGGTTGATGTTATTTCACCATGCGTGACATTTAACAATGCAGCAACATCGACGAAGAGCTATCAATACGTGCGCGACCACATGGAGGCAACTGCCACCTTTGACCTGATTCCGCTGAGACAGGAAATAACCACCGAATATGAGGCGGGCGCAAGCATCCCCGTACAACTGCATGATGGCAGCGTCATTCAGCTGCACAAGCGCGATCAGTCAATGGATATCAGTTCACGAAGAGCAGCCATCGATTCTATTGAACAACATCGTCAGCAGGACACAATTCTCACAGGGGTACTCTTTTTAAACCCAAAGGATGAAGATACACACACTATACTGCAAACCACCAAAAAACCGCTGAATTCTCTTACAGAAAAAGAATTGTGTCCCGGAAGAGATATCCTCACATCAATCATGGATGGGTACAGGTAATCTGGTTATTGTGTATACTTGGGAACAGAACCACCACAGAAAAATATGCTATAGCAGGACACCTTCAAGAAGGCTTGACGATAGTAAAAGATTTATTGAAGAATCGATAGCTGAGATGAATTTGCTCTGACAACTACCCGGGTAAAACGGGTTCTTACCAGATGAAATCTGAACCAATTCAAATAAATTGAATTTAACATCTGTACCTTGGAATTCAATTACTGTTCAAAAAAATCCTTCCGAATATAGCTGTCGCTGGCCGAGAATTATAATTGTCGTTGAACACATAGTATTTTTTTGTTTTTTATTGTTGTTAGTGATGAAATTATAAAGGCAATCCCTATAAGAATAGCCATCAGCATGGAAATATCCTGCAAGCCATTAACACGAGCTTCCACAGAAGCCTCTGTTATATACTCAAAAGAAAAAATACTGTGACTCTGTGTCTGAAGTATCCAAATGGCACTCCAAAAAGCAACCCCAACCGTTTGTCCTAATGTTCTGCATAAAATAAGTAAACTAGAAGCAACTCCCAAATATGCTTTTGGCACGGCACCCATAACAGCACTATGACTGGGAGACATATACAACCCCATAGCTATACCAACAAATATCATACCAATATAACAGGAAAATGTTGTCGTTCCAGTATCCAAGTATATCCAAAAAGCAACATGAGTTCCAAAAAGAACAAGAAGAGCAAAACAAATCATGACCACTGTTCCTAGTTTGTCAGACAACATACCAGACAGTGGAGAAAGAAAAGCCATCATTATTGACATGGAGCCAAAGAGGATACCCATTCGGTTTGGTGAGAGTTCTAGGATGTCTTGGAAGAAAAATGGTGCAAGAATAAAAAAACCACCAATAATGAAATAAAAGAGGAACATAACCAAAAGGTTAGCGGTTAATGATATGTCTCTGAACAAACAAAGTTGAATCATTGGAGAAGATACTCGTTTTTCGGCAAACAAAAACGCTTGAACACAAACAAGAAAGCACACAAACAAAGCTATAGGCCAAGGTGAAATTAAACCGTTATTCTGTCCTAAAGTAAGACCAATGACAATGCTGAGTATGGAAAAGAAAAAAAGTATTGCACCAGTAAAATCAAAACCAGTTTGTTCAGAAGGAATGCTGCCAACAACATAATTTCTTACCATATATGTCCCTAATATACCCAGTGGTAGATTGATAAAAAAAATCCAGTGCCAGGAAAACAAGTCCACAAGAAGTCCTCCGAGAACGGGCCCCACCACCAGACCTAAAGTTACTACGGAAGCCAATATTCCCATAGCTTTGCCACGCTCTGCGGAAGGAAAAGCTTCGGTAGCAACAGCAAAACCAAGGGACAGAATCATGGCTCCGCCAATCCCTTGGATAATTCTGAAAGTAATCAACCACTCGATTGTTCCAGCAAGACCACAAAGAAAAGAACCAAAAGTAAAGAGTATAAATCCAGCTAGGTAGACGTTTTTTTTACCTCGCAAATCACCCAAACGACCCATTATCGTAACCAAAGAGGTAACCACTAATAGATAACTGATCACCACCCACTGAACAACAGGGAAAGTAGTTTGTAACCCAGAAACCAAAGTAGGCAGGATGAGATTGACCACACTCCCATCTACCGAAACCATAAAGCCACCAATGATTACAGCAAAAAGAACCATCCATTTATTAGAAAAATCAGTAATGATAATGCCATGAGTATTATTTGACATAAAGACGCCCCTCACATATGTCTTGCCGAAAGAGGAAACACCTCATATCTCAGCAAAGAATAATTGTTATCTGTATGAAACTTATTATAGATAAAAAAGAAAAAACATACTGACACCAGCATCCAGAACTTTAGCACTAAAGTCCAGATTTTGAATGAAGGAAAATACGACGAAAGATTATCGTATCTGGCGAGGAGAAACCCCAAATTCGGCAGTAAAAGCTCTGGTAAAATAACTTAAATTAGTAAAACCTGTGGCAAAAGCTGCTTCGGAAACATTATAGTCCCCCTGTCGCAACAGCTGTTTAGCAAGCTGCAGGCGATGAGTACGAAGATAATCCATAGGAGAGTGGCCTAAAACGCTTTTGAAATTTTGATAGAATCTACTTCTGCTCATTCCGACTTTTTTGGCAAGTTCAGTGATGTTTGGTGGATTAATGGGATCTAATAACAGAAGTTTGGCAGCGTAATGTATCCTTTCGCTGTCTGTTGCACCGAGACGAGTTTGGCCAATATATGACGTACTTTTTATCCGTATTTGTTCAAGCCTTCTGGCAAAAATCTCCATTGTTTTACTTTCTATGTAAAGTGCACGGGTTTTGCCACTGTATGGACAAGTTACCAACTCATGGAGCACTCTTTTCATTTCGGCATCCATTTTTTCCAACCCTGTAACAGATATCTTGCTCTCATAACCTTTTAAAAAGGGAAGAAATGGTTCTTCATCACCATCTGCTAGGTTCTGCAAGGTATAAGAATCAAAAAGAACCGCTATCTTGAATTTATGACCAACCCCGATCTCTTCAACAATCTTTTGTAAACCCGGATACGCATAATGGACACTGACTCCTGGTTTGGCAGCTATTTGCCAACACCCTGATGCGTGAACTTCAGAATATCCGTTTAGATTAAAACTGACACCAAAATTCCAATCAGCAGTTTCGGACATCAGTTTGACTGGCCGAACTAGGTTAACATTCATATATGCTAACATTAACCCTGAGGACAATTTCTCAAGAGTCAAACCGCCGGTACCAATTTTTTCGGGAAGATGATAGGTACGTTGGTCTGGAATATCTTGAGATTCAGAAAATACAGGAGTAATAATTTCCATGGTCACGACTCAATATTACCTAACAAATGATAAACAACTTGCAGAGAGGTATTAGCATTAACAGTGCCTTTGCAAAAACACATCACTAATCTTTCTTTCATAGATAAAAAAGCATGTAAAAACATATATTGTCAAGTACATATCTCCTTCGGAGATTTCACCCTCTACACCAGGATCTGCAAAAGGAAATACCATTTTTATGGACAATGATATTTCCTTTTATTTAGGCGGAAAGGTTCTATGATGATTTCGTAAGAAAGTCGATTTTATGCATTCTCAGACCGTTACTCCATTAAAGTTAAATCAGTAGAATTCGCTAGAATTAAGTTTTATGAGCCTATCTTCTCTTACCCATTTACTTTCATTATTTATTGTAGAGAATCTCGAAAGATTTATAAACTGTTGTCCATAGTCTTTAAATGGCCATTTCGATTACTTAACGTTAAAGGTTAAGCTAGCCCCATGGTAAACCTGCTCAACTTTGCCAAATAGATGTTTTAATGGCCCGTCCTGCGAAACATCATCTTTATGATTGACATTAACGATCCATTGTCCGGCACTTTGGACCCGAAACTGAGCCTTGCCATTTATCAGATAGGAAAACAATTCAAAACCGTCGCTCTGACCAAAGCCTGGACTATGTGCAGTGATAAAATCAATACTTTTTGCTGTATTTGAAAGGGGTTTTCCATAAAAAAGGACGTCCACTTCCACCAAATCACCCGCATGAAGGTTACTAAGATCGGTGCGAGGAATAATTTCTAATCCTTGTCCAAGAGGTTCGGGATGATGCCATTTCCCCAGCGACAGATAACTTTTGGCAAATGCCTGATATTTAAATGACATAATAACAGTGTCTATATCAGACAATTCATCTTTAGGCTTCAACACCAGCCTTTTATTTCCTTTTTTATCGATATATTGGGTATAAAAATTCGGTTTTGAAGAAAGAGCAAACTGATACACACCTGTAAGTGAATCTTTTTTGAATGCCACTTTCTGTGTCGCCAAATTTCCAGAGAAAATATCAAAATCTTTCGAAGAATTTACTACTGGATTTTCTTGTACGGAAGGCAAGATAAGGCTTGTCCTTTTGAGATCAGGCGTTATTAATTCAAAGGTAGTAATTTGAATCCGACCGTTTGGTGAATTAAGGACATCATCCATAGGAAGAGCATGCCCCCACCCCAAAGAAACCATCGCATGAGGAGGTTGATGAACATGTGACCTAAAAACATTTATCCAGACAGAATGAGCTTGAGCTAAGGAACTGCTCAAGAATACAAAAAAAAAGGCTATTACTATATTACGCATACATATGCTCCTTTTGTATTTCAAAACAAGATGAACTATTATCAGAAGACCTCACCCCTTTACAAGGAGTGAGGTCATAAAAAAGAGACCAGTTATTAAAATCTATAGGTCAATTGTACGCCAACCTCTCCTGGATCAGTGTAAATAGTATAAAAGCCACCAAATGCACCCTCGGCACTATAATCCTCATCAAAGAGATTTTTTGCGTATAAATAAGCATCAAAATGTTGCCCTTCATAACCAACTTTGGCGTTTACAACTTCATAGGGTTCTCTTGAATATTTATTGGCTTGATCAAAATAAACCTTTCCATAACCTATAATATCTGCTCTCGCATAAAAACCACTCGGATGACGATATTGTCCGCCTACGGAAAATGTATAGTCAGGGGACCAAGGATTTTTGTTCCCTCGATAATCTCCAGCCACATCGCTGAATTTATCAAACTCTATATTATTATAACCAAAGCTGAAATGTGTGGAAAATCCAGATGTAAACTGAGCTATCATTTCTAATTCAATGCCTTTACTTGTTGCTTCTGCCGCATTGGTTGTATGAGAGCTCTGGGGAGTTGTTTTCTCCTCAACTTGCATATCGCTAATGTCCATATAATAGGCTGAGCTATTTACAATCAATCGATTATTGAAGAAAATCATCTTCGCACCAATCTCATAAGCCCATAAGTCTTCTTGATCATAGGTGAAATATGCCGGATCACTTTCCAGGCCACTGTATCCTCCGGAACGATAACCTTTTGAGACGCTGGCAAACGTCATAATGTTAGGTGTGATATTATAGTTTAAAGCAAATTTTGGGGTTAATGCTTCCCAGGAATCATCATGGCGTTGTCCTGTAGTTGTTAACTCAAATTCCTGGTCATCTCTTTCATAACGTAACCCTACATTCAGGTCCAGTTTTTCTGTGAAAGAAAAGGTAAGATTTCCAAAAATAGCATAGGTTTCCCCTTGAAGAGTTCTGTCATTAACGAAATGCGACATTGATGTCATATCAATATAAATATCGTTATTTTCTTTTTCATAATACATCCCAGCAAGCCATTTAAGACCTTCCTTTGTATAGTTTAGTCTGAGTTCTTGGGATAATTTTCTATAATCATCTGTCCTGCGTGTATGAAAAATAGTTCGAGGACTATAATCAAAATCCGTTTTCGTGTTAAACTTATATGCCCTATTCGTGGTTATTGAAGACAAGATGAGAGCATCATTGATGTCGTAACTAATCTTAAGTGACTCAAACAAATCTTCAGACCAATTTTCTCCATTTAGATTGGAAGAAACCTGTCGATACTGAGGCTTGTTTACCTGAAAAACATTTGCACCAAGAGGAGCTAGATTGAATTTATTAGCCCCATCATCATAACTGAGAGAAGATATATTGAATGAAATATCTAATTTATCTGTTGGAGTCCAGATGAGTCGGGCATTTCCAAGCAAATGCTTTTTATCATCCACTGCATCACCGGTCAGAGAATGTTTAATAAAACCATCCTCATAATCAAACTTACCCGATAAACTATAATACAATTTATCTTTTAAAATGGGGCCATTTAATCGTAGCATCAAGGAACTTAGATTATTATCTCCTGATTCTGAAGAAAGCCATTGGCCGGTTTGGCAATTTATTGCACCTTGAAAATCATTGTTAGGTCGTTTGGAAATAATATTAATGGCACCAGCTTCTGCACCTTTTCCATAAATAGTACCTTGAGGCCCCCGAAGAACTTCTATTCTCTCAATATCAAACATTCCGTTCTCAAATCCAATGGCATTGAGAATCGGTACATCATCCACATACAGCCCAGTAGAGACTTTGAAAGATTCTACGAAAGCGGAAAGTCCCCTCATAACAGGAATATTCATTCCCGGAATACCATTGTTAAAAATCATTAAATTGGGAACAAAATCTCCAAGGGTACTCATAGAATCTATATCTTTATCCTCAATATCAGTTTCACTAAAGGTAGAAATACTTATGGGTACATCCTGAACATTTTCTTCCTGTTTTTGAGCGGTTACGGTAATTGTATCCAATGTTGTCCAGGCAGGTTCTGTAGCTAAGGCAAAACTGCTGCCAAGGATGCTTCCTGCAGCCAGCAGGCTGATTGGTATTGTGGAAATGCGCATTACTCTTCTCCTTTTCTTGATGCATCGTTTTATTTATAGGTGCTTAGAAAACAATACCTTGTTAAGCTCCTCTTATTTACTCTAAAAAAGAAGAAGACGTCTAACACTGGAGTCCAATTTTTTAACACTGGAGTCCAGAATTTAAAGGTTGTGCATGCTGTTTGTCAGCTTTTCAATCCTGACCATTTCAGCATAACCTTTTAATAAGGGTATTGTTTGCATATATTTATGTCGAAAAACGATCGTTTTTCTTGCGCGACGGAAAAATATCGTTTACCCTGTTCTCTACTGCAAGAAAACTTGTCGATAATCAATGCCAAATAAACTTAAGATGCCATATCTTTTCGACACAAGGTAAAGTACAAAAAATGCAAATCGGATACATCAGGGTTTCAAAAAGTGATGGGTCTCAGGTTTTCGACCTTCAGCTAGATGCGTTATTGGCTGCTGGAGTCGATCCAGATCGAATTTACAAAGATCAGGATTCCGGGAGAAAGGAAGATCGACCAGGCTTGAAAGCCTGCATGAAAGCACTTCAACCAGGCAACATACTTGTTGTTTGGAAACTTGATAGACTTGGAAGAAGCTTGAAACATCTTGTTTCAATCGTAGATGATCTCAATAATCGGAAAATCGGTTTTAAAGTCCTGGCAGGAACAGGGGCACAGATCGACACCACGACGTCTAATGGACGATTGGTCTTTGGTATATTTGCTGCTCTTGCCGAATTTGAGGCAGACCTCATCCGCGAAAGGACAAAAGCTGGTCTTGCTGCCGCAAGAGCAAGGGGTCGATTGGGTGGAAGACCACGGAAAATGACCAAAGAAAAATTGAGGATGGCAATGGCTGCAATGTCAGAGCCAAGTTCCAATGCAACAGAAGTTGCTAAAAGCCTGGGAATAACCAGAACATCTCTATATGATTATGTGAATGGTGATGGTTCATTAAAAGAGTTGGGCAAGAAATTACTAACCCCGCAAGCGGGATAAGTGCCTTGGTGGTTCAGGGTGTTTCGTCATTACCAAAACAGGTTCATTTTCTTGTTTTTTATGACAGGTTTTACCCATGTTCTGAATCATAACTTCTCCTGAATTGAGTTACATTTGAAACGAAGAGCCAAACTTGACCAACTATAGCATGAGCATAGGAGGTGAATATGCAGTAACTGAAATGGCAGACGACTTTGACCAGCCAATTGATGATATGAAGGAGTATATGTGAACCGCTACTTGCTTGATACCCATACGTTTATCTGGTGAGTTAACGACTCGCCAAAATTATCACTAGCTGCGAACAAAACCATGAGCAGCTAGGAAAATGGCGATCATAATTTCTCTTGGCAAGTTAACGTTTAAAAAGTTTATTACCGAGAATATGGTAGAAAATAACTTCAAAATGCTACCAATAGACTTCAGTCATATTAACAAGACTGAATCTCTTCTTTTTCATCAGGGAGATCCTTTTGACAGGATTCCCGTTGTCCAGACCATGTCTGAAAAAATGCCAATAATTTCTGCTGATACAACTTTGGAGGCTGGCTTATATCATATGGAATGAGTTTGGTGAATTGTATTTAACTCCGTGGCGCGCCTGGATGAGCAAAAAATCAGCTCTGGTGGCGATGATTCAGCTGGCTTATGGAAAACAGAACAGACGTAAAGGCGCTCTTCATTCAGATATATAGGGCTGTACGGCTGATCTTGCAAGTAGAGGCGTAATAAGCGTTTATCCGACTCTTTGGTGGTGGAAAACCCGTACTGGTTTAGAAAAGTACAATAGTAAAGCCAGATATTCACTTATCATATCAATACATGCCCCTGAAGTTAATATAGACCTCTACACTGCTGTGGAAAATAAAACAGAAACTTCTGTGACAATTAACCATTAATGTTAGAATAAAAAACATACTACGACGCTCTCTTCTATAATATTTATATATTGAGACTTAAATCTTTTCATTAAAAAAACTAGCCTTTTCCAGTCGGCTTAATCAATTAACTTCAATGCGTTATGCCTCAAGGTAGCAAACTGAGCAATACTGGTAAAAAGTAGGAGAATTTATGTTTGATGCCCCAGGATTAAGACGTGAGACTAGATATGGTGTCCCAGCTGCTGACTTGATTTTATACAACCGCTTTTATGTTCTTGGTTACTCTTTCTATTTTCGTCAAGCAAAATGGGCTCTTGAGTTGATAAATCCAGAATCAGTAGATGTTGACCGAGCTGATAATTTCCGACCAGATTACAGAGTCCCTCAACAATTCAGAGCCGATCTTAAAGATTATGAGTCATCAGGATTT
>PDWJ01007033.1_pt1 | contig 14283 bp, 19 predicted proteins | sample 1430881 | NCBI WGS metagenome assembly PDWJ01 (sample SAMN01162460, study PRJNA174530) | Oral metagenome, whole genome shotgun sequencing project. | biome: Marine environment; feature: Marine mammal; material: Swab sample of the gingival sulcus; isolation source: swab sample of gingival sulcus... | reverse complement strand
TTAAATTTGCTAAAATTGAAAAAAAGGCAATGTATGTTTAAAAATATAAAAGAAAAAATAGGCAAAAGTCAATTAAAAAAGACTTTCAAACATAGAAAACGTAAAGTTGTTGCCAAAAATTTCGATGATATAACAAACATAGGCATTATTTATACTGCCAATAAAGAATCAGACATCACAACAATAAAAAACCTGATTAAAACACTGCCCTCTAAAATAAAAGTAAGTTGTTTGGGGTATTTTAATGAAAAAAACTTAAAAGATTTTCATCTTCAAACCGACAAGCATTCTTTTTTCTGTTCCTCCGACTTAAATTGGTTTTTTAAACCCGTTTCAGAAACCGTAAAAGATTTTACGCATAAACCGTTTGATGTGCTTATCGACTTAAATAAAGAAAAGAGTATTCCTATGGATTTTATTCTTTTTGAATCAAAAGCTCATTTAATTGTCGGACGTTACAATAAAAAAGCCATCTATGATTTTATGATAAACGTTGAAAAAAACGACAGCGACCTTTATTTTCTTGAGCAAACCGTTAAATATTTAAAAATGATTAATCACGCATAAATATGACAAATTTCAGACATATAGCCGGCACAGGTGTAGCCTTGGTTACACCATTTAAACAAGATAAATCCGTCGATTTTATTGCATTGGAAAAATTGGTAAAACATGTGATTAAAGGCGGCGTTGATTTTTTAGTTGTTATGGGAACTACCGGCGAAGCAGCTACGCTTACCCCAAGCGAAAAATTAGCGGTACTTGATAAAATAATTGAAATTAACGACAAAAAACTTCCCGTTGTTTTAGGCATGGGCAACAACAATACCGATGTTCTTTGTTCACAAATACAAAATGCGAATTTAGAAAACGTTGATGCTTTGTTAAGCGTTACACCTTATTATAATAAGCCAAGTCAATCGGGTTTATACCAACACTTTAAACACGTTGCCGAAAGTACCGACAAAGCAATTATTTTATACAATGTACCCGGTCGTACCGGAGCCGATTTGTCGGCGGAAACCTGTTTGAAACTTGCCGGCGACTTTAAAAATATCATTGCCGTAAAAGAAGCGTCGGGGAATTTCGACAAAGCAATGGAAATCATCAAAAACAAACCGCAAGGCTTTACTGTACTCAGTGGCGAAGACGGATTAACATTACCGCTAATAAGTCTTGGTATGGAAGGTGTTATATCGGTAGTTGCCAATGCCTTCCCGTGGGAATGGAGCAATTTGGTAACAGCTGCAAGACAAGGCAATTTAAACGAAGCCCGCTTGTTCCATTATTTATTGATACAGATTACCAATTTAATGTTTAAAGAAGGAAATCCCGTAGGAGTAAAAGCCGTTTTAGAGCAACTTGGCATTATCGAAAATCATTTAAGATTACCGCTTGTTCCGTCAAGTAAACAACTTTACAACGAGATAAAAATCGAACTTGATAAAATAAATTCAGTAAAATAACATTTTAAATTAAAAAATCATGAAAATAGCAATTCCAAGCAACGACAACGTTACCATTTCAAAACATTTCGGACGCACAAAAGGCTTTGTCATTGTTGAAATGGAAAACAATGAAATTTTAAGCAAAACGCATATAACCAACGATTTCACAGGTCATTCACAAGGCTTACATCACGAACATCATGACCACAATCATCATGGACACGACCACGCACACCACAGCCACGATAATATTTTTAAAGCCATTGGTGATTGCAGTATTGTAATTGCGGGAGGTATGGGAAGACGTTTATACTCTGATTTTGAGCAAAGAAATATGCAAGTTTTTATCACCAAAGAAGAAAACATTGACACAGCATTGCAAGCATACATCAATGGAAATTTAGACAACAACTCCGATATTTGTTGCAGCCACTAAGTAATTTTCGAAAAATAATTGGGGACACTTGGGTTTTTATCAAAAACCTTTGTATTCTATATTACTCTATGTACCTTTGTACGTAGAAATTTAAAATTGTAAATACAGAAAAATGAAAGACAAAAAAGTACTAAAACTTACAGAAGATGTATCTTGGGTTGGTATTCGTGACGAAGACATTGTAACTTTTGACATTGTAATGGAAACCGAATACGGAACAACTTACAACTCTTATTTCATTAACGCAGAAAAGAAAACATTGGTAGAAACAGCCAAAGAAAAATTTTGGGACGTTTACAAAGGAAAACTTGAGCAAGTTGTTAATATCAGTGAACTGGATTACATTGTCCTTAATCATACCGAACCCGATCATTCCGGAAGTTTAGTACACTTAATAGAACTTGCTCCCAACGCAACAGTGGTTGCAAGCGGACAAGCCATTCGTTATTTGGAAGATATTGTCGGTAAAAAATTCAAACACCAAGTAGCAAAAAACGGCGAAGTTCTTGATTTAGGCAATAAAAAATTAAGATTTATCGGAGCACCAAACCTCCATTGGCCTGACACTATTTACAGTTACTTGGAAGAAGATAAAATTTTATTCACCTGCGATTCTTTTGGTGCTCATTACTGCTCCGAAGCAATGTTTGACGGCGAAATTGACAGAGAATCATATTTAAATGCTTTCAAATATTATTTTGATGTTATTTTAAAACCATTCAGCCCGTTTATGTTAAAAGCCATTGAAAAAATCAAAGACTTAGATATTGACATTATTGCTCCCGGACATGGCCCCATTTTGAAAGACCATTGGAAAGAAATGGTTGAATTATCGGCAAAATATGCACAAGAACATATTGACAACAACGATATTCCCGAGCACCGAGTACTCATTACTTACGTTTCAGCTTACGGTTACACCAAAGAAATGGCTGAAGCCATTGCCGAAGGTATTAAAGAAGAAGGCTTAGAAGTTAAACTTCTTGACATTGAAACCATTGAATTAGGCGAACTTGATTCTGAAATTGTACAATCAGACGCATTAATGGTTGGTTGTCCAACACTAAATCAAAACATTTTATTGCCGGTATATCGTATGTTTGCTATCATCAACCCTATTCGAGATAAAGGCAAAAAAGCAACCGCATTCGGTTCATTTGGTTGGAGTGGCGAAGGCGTAAAAATCATTCAACCGATATTAAATGCCTTGAAATTAAAAACACCCATTGAGCCATTGGCAATGAAATTCCGTCCAAACGAAGAAAATAAAGAAACGCTTCGTAATTATGGAAAAGAGTTTGCTCAAGTAGTAAATCGTTAAGACACTTTAATTTAAAATAAAATTATTATTATTATCACAAAATATCCTTGCGATTATCGTAAGGATATTTTATTATAATTAATTTAACATTTCAGATAATGTAAAACCGATAGAAAAACATATCTTTGAATAAAATATTACACCTATGTTTTTAGATATTGTTTTAATTGTACTGGGAGCAGTTTTAATGCTTGTCGGTCTTATTGGTTGCATTGTTCCTATTATTCCGGGACCTCCCGTCAGTTGGGTGGGTATTTTAGTTCTTCATTTTACGAAAAGTGTACAGTTTAGCACCGAATTTTTAATTGCTTGGCTTGTCGTTGCCATACTCGTAACCATTATAGACAATGTTGTTCCTGTGATAGGAACAAAAAAAATGGGCGGTACAAAATGGGGAGTCAGAGGCTCAGCCATAGGTTTAATTATCGGTTTGTTTTTCGCTCCGCTTGGTATTTTTATCGGACCTTTCCTTGGTGCATTAGCAGGTGAATTGCTCTATTTTCAAACAAAAAAAGGAAAAGAAAAAACCATAAAAATGACAAGCAATGAAAAAAACAAACAAGCATTTAAGTCTGCTTTGGGAAGCTTTGCCGGCTTACTGTTTGGAGTTGTTTTTAAACTTACAACCAGTGGAGTTTTAACTTATAAATTCATTCAGGCTACTGTTCAAAGCATATAATGACAAACGTACAATTCATATCAGCATTAAAATTTCGATTGCAAAAGCCACTTCCCGGTTGGAGTGCTCAATCAAAATACATTCCGCAAAAGGGATTGCCTGATGTACAGTTTAATACCAATAAAGAACTGCGAAAAGGTGCTGTGTTAATTTGTCTTTACGAAGACGAAGGAAATTTAACAACTGTTTTAATTGAACGCACACAAGACAGTTCGCCACATTCGGGACAAATTGCTTTTCCAGGAGGAAAATATGAAGAAAAAGATAAAAATCAAACAACCACCGCTTTTCGTGAAGCGTGGGAAGAAGTTGGTCTTGCAACCAACGAATTGGAGCTTATCGGAGCTTTAAGTCCGGTTGAAATTCCGGTTTCGGGATTTACCGTATTGCCCATCATCGCTTGGCATAAATCAATTCCGAACTTAACACCCAATCCGATAGAAGTGAAATCCATTATAAAAACGCCTGTTGCCGATATGCTGAACAGTTTGGAAGTTTTAGAAATAAAAGCACGAGGCCATCAAGTAACAACGCCTTGTTTCAAAGCCAATCAACACATTGTTTGGGGAGCAACAGCTATGGTATTGGGTGAATTACAATCGATTATATCCGAAATTAATCCTCGGTTTTTGAAGGAACAAACTTTAATGAAATCGAATTAACGCAATGACGCGTATTTTTATCGGTAAACCCCTCTCCTACAAACACATGTCCAAGATGACCATCGCAGTTAGCACACGTTATTTCTATGCGTCTTCCGTCGGCATCTAACGAGCGATTAACAGCACCTTTAATTTCATCGTCAAAACTTGGCCAACCACAACCGGCATCAAATTTATCCCTTGAACGATACAACTCAGCACCACACTGCTTACACGTATAAACGCCTTCTTTCCAGTGATTTTCATACTCTCCGGTAAAAGGATGCTCAGTTCCTTTGTGAATAATAACTCGCTCCTCTTCTTGTGTCAGTTGACGATATTTATTTTGCTCTGTTTGTGCCATAAGCGAAAAATTTATCAATAACAATATAAAAAACAATCCTGCTTTCATGTATCTTTTTATCATAAAACCAAAATTAAACAACATTTATTTAATCCATACACAAATTGAAAAAAAATATTATCTTCATGTTTTAAAATTAAAACTGCTTAAAACAAGCATAATAATGGTAAAAAAAACCGAAGCATACAGAAAAGCGAGAGAAAAACGTAAAGCAAATAAAAAAAGGAGGCAACAAGAAGAACGTATTTCAACCGTTCGAGACAGACCATTAAAAAGTATTGTAAAAGCGATAACATGGCGTATAATTGCCTCTGCAACAACCTTTACATTAGCCTTGTTGTTTTTTGGAAACGATCGTTATGCCTTAGAAAAAGCTACCGGTATAGCCCTTACCGAAGCCGTTATAAAAATGATACTTTATTATTTACATGAACGTGCATGGACTTCTATCAGCTGGGGACGCATGCGTGTAATAATTCGTCGCAACTCTATGATTCGTCGTAAAATTGTAAAACGCATAATGTTAAAACCAAGCAAAAAATAAAAAATCATGAAAAAACTTGATAATTTAAGAACACAAACCAACCATAAAGACATTCCTGAAATTCTTAAAATACTGTCTCGAGAATTCCCGAATAAAATACTATTTACCACAAGCTTTGGAGTGGAAGACCAAGTTATTACCGATTATATTTTCAAGAATGATATTCCCATTCGTGTTGTTGCTATTGTATGGATTGTTGGATTACAGGCATACGAAAAGACCAAAACAAAAACAGAACATCTATGCAAATGATTGAATGGGACGAAGGTTACGGCTTATACAAAGTCAATCCCCTATTAGACCGGACACTGCAAGATGTTGAAAATTATTTAAGAAAAAACAATGTACCGTACAACACTTTGCACGAAAAAGGATTTGTCAGTATTGGCTGTGCCCCCTGTACACGAGCCATTAAACCCGGCGACGATTTTAGAGCCGGCAGATGGTGGTGGGAAGGCAACTCCGGTAAAGAGTGCGGTTTACACACCCACGGAAAATAAAACTTCCACGCAATTTGTCTTTCTAAACTTAAAAAACAAAAAGCATAAATATAACACTATAAAGGCAGATATAACGCCGAATAGAAACCAAGAATAAGAAATAAAAACGACTTATTCTTCCTTATTCAAATCTTCAAACTTAATCTTAATAAAATCAGTAGTTTCATCACCAACAGACGAAACTCCCTCTTGTTCTTCGGTTTCGGTTGTTTCTTCTTTTTCCATAAAACTTCCTGCGTTTTCTTTAATAAACTTCAATGCATCTTCTAATGCATCAGTAAACTTCTCAAAATCTTCTTTGTAAAGAAACAATTTGTGTTTTTCAAAATGAAACGAACCGTCGTCAGAATGAAATACCTTTTTACTTTCGGTAATTGTAAGGTATAAATCACCTTTTTTTGTTTTTTTTACATCAAAAAAATACGTCCGTTTTCCTGCTCTAACCGAACTTGAATAAACCTCTAACTTTTCATTAAAATCCTTACCTTCCATCTCGTTTTGTTATGTTAGTCCTTATACAAATATAGAAATCATTTTGATATTTGAAAAGAAAAACAAAAAAATATTGCACAACAGCAAAAAAATGCCCTTCTTTGCACCCGTTAAATGTTCATTACAAATGATTAGCAGAAGACTACTCCGAATAAAAGTTTTACAGGTATATTACTCAAGCCTGTTGAAAAAAAACAGAGATTTAGAAATCGCTATAAAAGAGTTAAATACAAGCGTTCAACACACGTTGGATTTATATTACGAATTATTATCCATTCTAATTTACATTTCTGATTTAGCCGAACAAAAAATTCAAACCGCCTTAGAAAAAAGACTTCCGACCGAAGCAGATTTAAACCCCAACAAACGCTTTGCCAACAATCCGGTTTTTGAAATCATAAGAAATTCGGAGCATTATCAAAAAAACACATCAGCCCCGAGAATTCCGGCAGATGCCCATCAACAGTTGGTAAAACAAATTTGGAGCGAATTAACCGCAAGTAACGAATATCAAAAATACATGCTTAAAACCAATGTAAGCATGCAAGACCATAAAGATATTATTATATATATCATCCGAAATTTTTTCCCTTGCAACGATGAGCTTGACAGCTTAATTGAAGAATATAGCATTTATTGGAACGATGATATCGGCTTTGTTTCAAGTTTGCTCGAAAAATCAATTATACGGATTAAACGCTCAGGAAACGATTCATTCCTTATTACCAATGCATATACTTGCGATGCCGATAAAATCTTTGGAAAAGAATTGCTTGGCAAAGCCTTAATTCACGACAATGAATACGAAGATTTGATTGATAAGCACTCAAAAAACTGGGACGTTGACCGTATTGCCATCATCGACCGAATTATTATGAAATTGGCAATCACGGAGTTTATTCATTTACCCGAAGTACCAATAAAAGTTACCATTAACGAATACATTGAAATCAGTAAATTTTACAGTACCGAAAAAAGCAATGCTTTTATTAATGGAATGCTCGACCAAATGGTAAGCTCGTTAAAAGAAGAAGAAAAAATAAACAAAAAAGGTCGAGGTCTTGTTGATAATATAGCATAAATTTGTGTTGCAATTTTTAAAATCGTATTTTTACAAAAAATAACAATAATGAAACATTACAAATTAATTCTCGGTTTGCTTATTCTATCGGTAAGTTTTTCTTCATGCAAGGAAACCAATAAACAAACCGACAATAACATAGGAAAAATAAGTCCCAAAAGTGTTAACAATCCATTGACCGCCGATGGAAATGCAAACATGAGTGAATTACCCAAATTTGAATTTGAAGTTAAAGAATACAACTTTGGCACCATTATTCAAGGCGAAAAAGTTTCCTACACATTTACATTTAAAAACACGGGGAAATCCGACCTTATTATTAATAATGTAAAAGCATCTTGCGGTTGTACCCTATCTCGATGGACAAAAGAACCCATTGCCCCGGAAACCGAAGGCGAAATTGAAATTATTTTCGACAGTCATGGTCGCAGCGGAGATCAAAAAAAGACCATTACCGTATATGCCAATACACAACCCAAAACCGAGACATTGCATGTTATGTGCAATATTGTCAGTTAGTAACCAATTTAATCACATATAAATTATGAACCATCTATTATCAATTATTTTAATGGCTAATCCCTCGGGAGAAGCAGGAAAAGGAAGTCCATACACCAGCTTTATTTTTCTAATCTTAATTCTCGTGGTTTTTTATTTCTTTATGATTCGTCCGCAAATGAAACGACAAAAAGAAATACAAAAATTCCGTCAATCATTAAACAAAGGCGATAAAATAGTTACCGCCGGAGGAATTCACGGAAAAATTAAAGACATTAAAGAAACTACCATTGATATTGAAATTGCTGACGGAGTTGTTATAACCGTTGAAAAAACAACCGTTAATCCTATTGGAATGCCACAACAAACACGATAAAAAAGTGAAAACAAAAACCAATATATTTCTCATTTGGTTTCGAAAACTGAAAAGAATAAAAATAAACCGAAATATTTTAACTTTCGGTTTATTTCTTATTATTTCTTCGTTTTTATGGTTGTTAAATACATTGAATAAATCTTATTCAGACACCATAAAATATCCCATAAAATTTACCAACCTTCCGAAAGATATTCAACTTTTAGAAGAATTGCCCGAAAGAATTAATATAGAAATTACCGGACACGGCTACGATATTTTAAGCTACAAACTTAATTACTCAAAACCTCCGATTATTGTCAATTTAAAGAAACAAAACCTTCGACAACTTGACGAAAATCATTATTTTATTTTAGCCGGCGACATATTTTCAACCACAGAAAAACGCATTAAAGGGAAACTAAATTTACAAAGTATTTCTCCCGATACCATTCATTTTATTACCACACATACCGAAACAAAAAAAGTACCCGTAGAAATAGCATTTACCTACAATCCGGGCAAAGAATATATCATAACAGAGCGACCAAAAATCACTCCCGATTCAGTTTCGATTAAAGGACCGATACAATTTCTTGAGAAAATTAAGTACATAAAAACCAAGGATATAAATTATAAAGACATCAAAACAAATATTGACCGCTACATTCCTTTGGAAAGTGTAAAAAATGTAAGTATTGAGCCTAATAGAGTTAAACTTGTTATACCGGTTGAGAAATATACAGAGACCGACATTTTAGCTGAAATACAACCCATAAACTTACCGGACAGTTTATCAATGACTTGTATCCCCGAAAGCATAAGACTAAGTTTTAAAGTTCCTATATCAGACTATAAAAATATAAAAGTGTCTGATTTTTTACTTCAAGCAGATTACTCAAAGGCACGCAACTCAAAAGTACCTTTAATAATTACAGAAAAACCCGATTTCATACAAGACATTACCATACAAGAAAACGAGGTAAGTTTTGTTTTACATCAAAAGAGCCATCAATGAAAACCATAGGCATTGCGGGAGGAATAGGAAGCGGAAAAACAACCATAACCAAAGTATTTAAACACTTAGGAGTGCCTGTGTATTATGCCGATACCGAAGCCAAAAAATTGATGCAAAATTCCGATGAAATAAGGCAACAACTTATAGAAAACTTTGGAACACAGATATATAAAAATCAAACACTACAAAAAGAAATACTGGCTAATATTATTTTCAATGATAAAAAAGCCTTGCAAATTGTTAATAACATTGTACATCCGGTAGTTAAACAAGATTTTTTAGAGTGGGCAAAGCGTCAAAACACCAACTTTGTGATGATAGAATCAGCCATAATGTTTGACACGGATTTTTATAAATTTTTAGATGTTACCATTTTAGTTCTTACCGATGAGGAACAACGGATAAACCGCGTCATGAAACGTGATAATCTAAATACGGAAGCTATAAAAAACAGAATTGCATCACAAAAAAATCCTGAAAGTCATAAAAATTTGGCAACATTTTTGATAAGAAACAACGATGAAGATGAAATTCTTCCTCAAGTATTAAACATTTTAAATACACTAAAAAACAATGGCTAAATATGGAAAATGGTTGGGAGCAGGACTTGGTTGGGCTTTTGGAGGTCCAATCGGGGCGATATTAGGCTTTGCCATTGGTAGTATTTTTGATGGAACAACAACCAAAGAAATTCACAGCCCGCGCGGAGATTTTGCCGCCTCTTTAATTGTGCTTTTGGCTGCCGTAATGAAAGCAGACAATAAAGTAATGAAATCGGAGCTTGATTATGTCAAAGCTTTCTTTATTCGCAATTTCGGACACGAAAAATCGGCTGAAGCACTTTTGCTTTTACGCGATACCTTAAAAAAAGATATTCCGATTGATGAAGTATGCCAACAAATTCAACGCAACATGCCTTACAGCGAGCGTTTGGAGCTGATACATCTTTTATTTGGCATCGCACGCTCAGACGGACAAATCAATCAAGCCGAAATAAATGTTATTGAACAAATCGCAAGCCGTTTACACATTGACAATAAAGATTATATTTCGATAAAATCAATGTTTGTCAAAGACACGGACAGTGCGTACAAAATCCTCGAAATCAGTTCAAATGCAACCGAACAGGAAATAAAAAAAGCATACCGAAAAATGGCTATTAAATATCACCCCGATAAAGTAGCTCACCTTGGCGAAGATTTTCAGAAATCCGCCAAAGAAAAATTTCAGAAAGTAAACGAAGCGTATGAAATTATAAAAAAACAACGTAATTTCAACTAACGCTTTTTAATAATGTAAAACCGATAAAAAGAAGAATGCTATGTATTTGGAAGGAATTTTATCAATTTCCGGAAAACCCGGACTTTACAAAGTTGTTAATCAGGCCAGAAACAGTTTAATTGTTGAATCGTTAGACACAAAAAAACGTTTTCCCGCCTTTGCCACATCAAAAATCTCGGCACTCGAAGACATTGCCATTTATACCGAAACCGAAGAAAAACCATTGGTTGAAGTATTTAACAATATTTTTGAGCTGCATGAAGGCAAAGAAACCATTAATCACAAAGCAAGCCGCGACGAGCTTATTGCTTTTATGGAAAAGTCTATGCCCGATTACGACAAAGACAGAGTTTCAGTTGGAGACATGAAAAAGCTCATTCAATGGTATAATATTCTTATTAAAGAAAATATACTAAACGAAGAAGCCTTAGAGTCTTACGAAAAAGAAATGGCGGAGAAAGAAACTGAAAACGAGAACTAATTGACAAAGTAAAACATTAAAAAAGCTGTCTAAAAAGAACAGCTTTTTTATTTTATACCACTACCCTATTAAGGTCGCTTAATTTTTCCTTTAAAGTTTTGATAATAGTTTTGCCAATTTTCATTGAGGTATTTATCCTCGGAAACAAATTGCAAATAAGGCTCTAAAATATGCGGAGCAAAAAATCCTTGCATGGGAGAAAGCACTTCGTTTTTCTCGTTTAAAAACACAATGGAAGGAAATACCAGATTTTTGTTTAAAAGCGTAATGGCAAATTGATGAGGATAACCCTGATTTTTTTGTTCGTTAATAAACGTTTGATTAAACATTTTTATCGTATCGGTTGACGAAGCCTCAAAACGAACGCAATAATAATTCTCGTTCAAATACTCGGCAATGTGAGGATTATTCAAACAAACATCTTTCATTAAACCCGACGAAATGTTTTGATAATATTTCGACCAAAAGAGAATCATAAGTTTTTTAGGCTCTGAAAGTTGTTTACGCAAAGCCTCATCAAGACTTAACCAATTGACTTTACCGCTAATGTCGTAACGATTGGTGGTATCTTGCGAATTATAAACAGTTTTAAACGCTCTTAAAAATTCGGGATAATTGGTTGTTTTTTGTATTCGTTCGGCAAAATAAATTAAAATCGGCTGAATATCTGTCGCCGACAAATAACCGGAAGTCCTTACGGAATGTCCTTTTTCATCAATATAGACCATTGAGGGATAAGACGGACGATTTTCCAACAGTTTTAATGCCAAATCATGCGTTGAGCGTCTTCCTTTTGATTGATTAATATAGGTTTTCCCTTGAAAAACAATGGTGTCTTTTGTTTCCGCATTAAACTTTACCGGATAAAAATAAGTATTAATGTAGGTTGCAATGTTGGGATTAGAAAAGGTTTCAGCATCTAACTTTTTGCACCAACCGCACCAGTCGGTGTACATATCAACAAAAATAGGTTTGACTTGAGTTTTTTGTTTTTCCAAAGCGGTTTCAATATCTAACCACTGAATGGAAACCTTAGGTTCTGTTTGCGAAAACAAGGCAATGCTTACCGATAAAAACAAGGCTATTAAAATAGATTTTCTCATGATTTTTCTTTCTTTTAAAACGTCAAAGTTAATTTTTACCTTGATTTATTGGTAGATTTTTCAAAAATTATATGTGAAAAGGGTTAGAAAGTTTATAAAGACCTCCCGATAACCATCGTTCCGATGGTTATCGGGAGGTCTTCCGACTTTCAACTTTCTAACTTTACAAACTTTTTAACTTTCTAAACTTTATTTCAAGTATTTTTACAATGATATTTTGTTTTTGTTTTCATCACATAAGTATTAATTTTATGCCATGAATTTCAAGAATCTTTTAAAACGGTTTTTAGTGTGGAGATTGCGTCATGTAAGTGACCGAAGTTTTATGCTGTTTCTTTCCATTGTTGTGGGAATATCAGTTGGTTTGGTTGCCGTAACCATAAAAAACTCGGTGCATCTTATCCAGTCATTCGTTCATAATTTTATTACGTCTGACACCGACGGTTTATTGTTTCTGTTGTTGCCTTTAATCGGAATTTCACTCGTCGTGATTTTTGCAAATTTCATTATTAAACGGCATGTCGGACACGGTATTCCGATGGTACTGTTTTCAATCAGTAAAACCAAAGGGCGAATTCGCCCTCACAATATGTTTTCGTCCATTGTTTCATCGGCATTAACCGTAGGTTTCGGCGGTTCTGTGGGATTGGAAGGACCTACCGTAGCCACAGGTGCTGCCGTAGGAAGCAACTTGGGACAAATGTTTCACCTTAATTATAAGCAAATCACCTTGCTTTTGGGTTGTGCTTGTACCGGAGCAATGGCAGCTATTTTTAAAGCTCCCGTAGCAGCCATAGTTTTTGCTTTGGAAGTTATTATGCTCGACTTAACCATGGCTTCCTTAGTACCTTTGTTATTGGCTTCGGTATCGGCGGTACTTACATCGTATTTGTTTATGGGGCAAAACTTTCTTTACCCTGTAACTTTAACTTCAACATTTGACATCGGCGATCTTCCTTTCTTTCTTATATTAGGTATTCTTGCCGGATTTTTATCCGTATATTTTACAAAAATGTACATGTGGGTAGGCGAAATGTTTAAAAAAATAAAAAACCAATGGATGCGACTACTGACCGGAGGTTTATTATTGGGCTTGTTAATATTTTTATTTCCAAGTTTATACGGCGAAGGATATGAAGTTATTAATGCAACATTAAGTGGCAGCACCCAACATCTTTTCGAGCAAACCATTTACAGTTCATACGTAGGAAATTTTGGCGTATTGATTTTAGTTTTTGTACTTCTTTTACTTTTTAAAGTGGTTGCTACATCTGCAACATTCGGAGCCGGAGGTGTCGGCGGAATTTTTGCCCCCTCGTTGTTTCTCGGCTCAAACCTCGGTTTAATGTTTGCACTTGTTGCCCATAATTTAGGCTACAATATACCGACAACAACCTTTGCATTGGTTGGCATGGGCGGAACCATTGCCGGAATTATCCACGCCCCTTTAACTTCTATTTTCCTTATTGCTGAAATAACCGGCGGCTATCAACTGTTTATTCCCTTGATGATTGTTTCAACCATATCTTATGTTACCGTACGATTATTTACCTCAAACTCCGTATATACCATTCAGCTTGCCAAACGAGGCGAACTTATCACACATCACAAAGATAAAGCCTTATTGTCTATGCTTAGGGTTGACGAATTTGTTGAAACCAATTTTCATAAAATATACGAAGAAGCAACTTTACGTAATGTTGTGCAAATCATTCAAAAATCAAACAGAAATGTTTTTCCCGTAGTTAGTGCCGATAATACATTGAGAGGCATTGTTGTTTTAGATGATATTCGCGACATTATTTTTAAACAAGAACTTTACGATAAGATTTCGATTGAAGAAATAATGATTTCACCCAAACCGTTTTTAGTAAATATTGACGATGATATGGAAAGCGTAGCGGAGAAATTCCACAGAACCGGAAATTTTAATTTACCTGTCGTTGATAACGGAAAATACGTTGGATTTGTTTCAAGAGCAAAAATATTTTCACATTACAGACGCATGTTAAAGAAATTTTCAGACGACTAATGCCTTCGT
>PDWJ01005164.1_pt1 | contig 14283 bp, 12 predicted proteins | sample 1430881 | NCBI WGS metagenome assembly PDWJ01 (sample SAMN01162460, study PRJNA174530) | Oral metagenome, whole genome shotgun sequencing project. | biome: Marine environment; feature: Marine mammal; material: Swab sample of the gingival sulcus; isolation source: swab sample of gingival sulcus... | reverse complement strand
CGCCCAAGGCATACCTTCCTGCCAGGCATTTTCGGTGGCTGGCACAATACCGATATAGTCGGTGGGCAGATTAACCCACTGAAAACGGGCCTTGCCCTCCTGATAGCCTAAATAAGTGATATGGGGACTGGCACCGCCTGTGCCGGGGTCTGTACCATTCACAGTCACTACGCCTGAGCGGGCAACTTCAACATAATTTTTATAAAGAATGGCCACATAATTTTGATTATCATTGGCAACAGGTATATTAATAGTGACACTTCCACTGGAGCCACTAACCGCTGCACCCGGCATACCAGACTGCCATTCACTTTGATCAGTCGGCACAATCCCAATAAAGTCAGTGTCAACATTATTCCAGTTCACAAGCATCTGGTTACCCTCAACAGATGCCATTACTGTACCGGTTGGAACGGATTGATTGCCGATTTGCCATGCCTCTGCAAAAGTATAAAACTTCAGCCCCATCTCTTTCGCGGCAGCAATCAGACGATTTAACTTGCTGATCCGGATTCCATACCGGTAATCAGCATCGGGGGAGTCATCCGGCAGGATTCTGTGGGCATAAAAAATCACAACCTCGTTATTCGTCTTGGCCCGCAGGAAAGCAGCCTCAATCTCTTCAATCGGATTATTATAGGCATTATCAATGCCATCCCCGGCTAAAACCTGGTATTGGCTGTTTGGCCCGTGAAAAATATCATCCATCTGAAACAATTCATGATTTTCATCGGCAAACGTGGTTCTCAGATAAGGAAAATACTGCCTGACAGCCGCATCATAAGTCTCATTACGTTCACCGGAAGGATAGGAGAAGCTGACCGGATCAAAGCCGTCCGCCCGCATGTTTGCCAGGGATGGGATAATCTGTTCATTCAGGTATTCATCAATCCGGTCAGGGTCGAAATTATAATCACCCGCTACACCCTTATGGTCATAGGAATGGTTGCCGATTTCATGTCCGGCAGCTTGCAGATCACGCAGCTTCTGAATTTGTTCAGGTGTCAGTGTGTGCCAGTGGCTGACAAAAAATGTTACTTTAACGTCACTGCTGATAGTGTTATTAATAAAGTAATCATGCCATTGGTCAACATAGGTATCATCAAAACTCAGCACGACACCTGATTTGTCTTCAGCGGCATAAAGACTTTGCAGCAGTGAAAATACTAGCAGGACACCAATTATCCCCTTGAAAAAATTTTTCATGTTTCCCTCCAACAGGCAGAATCCCTGACCAGAACTCCGGCTCTTAAAACCGGAGTTTCTGAATAAAAGAACCAAACAGTTATTCAGGAGATTTTTAGCGGATTGCGGGAAGAATACCTTAATAAAGAGGATGGTCGGTAAGACCTAACGGATAAAGGATGGCATGCTTAATATCGGCATCATAATCGCCAGGACAATCAGCGTTACCACACCGCCCATGACCAGAATCAGCAACGGCTCCAGCAAGCTGACCATTTTGGTAATCCGTGATTGGGTTTCGCGTTCCTGCTGAATCGCGGCCCGTTCCAGCATGTGATCAAGCTGGCCACTGCCTTCACCACTGGCAATCAGGTAAATGACCATCGGTGGAAAATAACCGGACTGCTGCAACGCCTTGTTGATTGCCATACCTTCACGCACCTTGATGGTTGCGGTATCCACGGCCTTGCGCATCGGGATATTGCTGATCACCCCGCCGGCAATCTTCATCGCATCCAGAATCGGCACACCGCTGGAAGCCAGAATACTCAGGGTACGAGCAAAATGTTCGGTATTAATGCCGCGCACCAGACGACCAATTACTGGCAGGCGTAATAATAAACGGTGAAAACGTGTTTTCCAGGCCGGAATTTTCAGTAAATAACGACCAAAAATTACCAGTATAATCAGGCCAATCAGTAGTTTGAACCCGTGCAATTCCAGAAAATCACTGCTGGCAATCAGGATTTTAGTCAGGGTCGGTAACTCACCCTCGAATGATTCAAAGACACTGATGACATTGGGTACGACAAATTTCAGCAGGGCAATCACAATGCCAACCGCCACCAGTGACAATAGTGCCGGATAAGCAAATGCGGTGGAGACTTTCTGCTGATTCATCTGGCGGTTTTCTGTGTAATCTGCCAACCGCTCCAGCACCTCCGCCAGATGTCCGGACTGCTCACCTGCGCCAACGGTGGCCCGGTACAAGGCCGGAAATGCGCCTGGAAACTGATCCAGTGAAGACACCAGCGTGTGGCCTTCCATGACTCTGGCCCGCAGTGCCGAGAAAATACGCCGTGGCGAACCACGTTCGGTCTGCCGCACCACCGTGCCCAATGCTTCCTCCAGCGGTGAACCGGCCCCAATCAGTGTAGCCAGCTGCCGGGTCATCAGTGCCAGATCGGCTGAGTTCAGACTGCCGCCGAATAAACTCTTACCTTCGGCCCGTTTCTGTTTTTGCGCAACCTCGTTGACCTCCAGCGGTGTCATGCCACCGTTACGCAACAGTTGCCGTACCTGGCGGGCGGTATCCGCCTCCAGTATGCCTTTTTCTTCCTTACCGGCCGGATTCAGCGCCAGATATTCGAAAGCCGGCATTAATGCTCATCCTCACGCGTAACCCTGAGTACCTCATCCAGCGAGGTCTTGCCTTCCAGCACCAACCGGATACCGTCATCACGCATACCCGGCATGGTCTGGCGCACCTGCCTTTCCATTTCAATCTCACTGGCACCATCGTGAATCATCTGCCGCACATCATTATTCAGCTCGACCAGTTCGTAAATCCCGGTACGCCCCACAAAGCCGTTGTGATTACAATGTGTACAACCTTCAGGATGGTAAATTACCGGGGGCTGCTGAAAATGAAAGCGGGAGGAATGGGCCTGTAATAACTCGAATTCCCCAGCTGTCGCCGGTTCCGGACGGCGGCACTCCGGACATAAGGTTCGCACCAGACGTTGCGCCACCACTCCCAATAAACTGGAAGCCAGCAGGTAGGGTTCTACGCCCATGTCCTGCATCCGCGTCACTGCACCGACGGCGGTATTGGTATGCAGGGTTGAGAATACCAGATGACCGGTCAAACTGGCCTGCACGGCAATTTCAGCCGTTTCCAGATCACGGATCTCCCCGACCATCACCACGTCCGGGTCCTGACGCAAAATGGCGCGTAATCCACGGGCAAAAGTCATGTCTACCTTGTTATTGACCTGGGTCTGACCGATACCGTCGATATAGTATTCAATCGGGTCTTCCACCGTGAGAATATTACGCCGCGCATCATTCAGATTACTCAGTGCCGCATACAGGGTGGTGGTTTTACCGGAACCGGTCGGCCCGGTGACCAGAATAATGCCGTGTGGTTTCTGAATCAGCTGTTGCAGACGTTCATGAACCCGCTCTTCCATGCCCAGATGCCCCAGGTTCAGCCGCCCCGTCTGCTTATCCAGCAAGCGCAGAACAATTCGCTCACTGTGCCCGGAGGGCAGCGTCGACACCCGCACATCCACCGGACGACCGGCCAGCCGCAGTGAAATACGGCCATCCTGTGGCACACGCTTTTCGGCAATGTCCAGTTTAGCCATCACCTTGATGCGCGAGATAATCAATGGTGCCAGTTTGCGCGGCGGCTCCAGCACTTCACGCAACACACCATCCACCCGCATTCTGACCTGCATACGGGTTTCAAAGGCCTCGATATGAATGTCCGAAGCATTTTCCTTCACTGCCTGCGTCAACAAGGCATTGATCAGGCGGATAATCGGTGCATCGTCTTCCGATTCCAGCAAATCCTCCGGTTCCGGTAGCGACTCGGCAATATCATTCAGATCCGCCTCATCACCGAGATCCTGCATCATTGCCGCACCGGTCTGACTGCGGTCATAACGCATGGCCAGCATACGCTCAAACGCATTAGCCTCAATCGGCTCAAACTGCAGCTCACCGGCCAGATTGCGCTGCACTTCCAGCAGCACTTCCGGGCGCAATCCTTCACGACAGAACAGCCTTGCCGGGTCTTCCATATCCTGCAAAATACCATGCCGCTTGGCAAACGCATACGGCAATTCACGCTGTTTCAGTGCCTCATTCGCCGCTTCATCTTCCGGCATTTGCTCCGGTGTCAGCATGACCTCACTCATGATCCGGCCTTAATTAGCCACATTGGAAAAGTCGAATTTTTCCGGAGCGACTGGCCGTGAAGGCTGATACGGCTGGCGCAGAGCACCGCTGATCTGGCGCTGTGGCGCGGCAACGGCATTAAAGTGCAGATCATCGGCACTGCCCCTTGCACAATGACCGTCGATGCACTCAATATTCGGGAAGACTGCGGCATGACCGGTCAGACTGCCGCGTTGCAGAATCTTGCTTTTCTGCTGCTGCTTCTGCAAATTGTGATATTTGGCCCGGGTATAAGCATCGGCTGACTGGCGGTCTGCCATAATCACCGGATGGATAAAGGCCATCAGGTTCTGTTTCTTTTTACTGGTTGTATTACTTTTAAACACATTACCAATAATGGGCAGATCGCCCAATACCGGTACCTTGGTTTCGGAGTCATTAAAATCATCCTGAATCAGCCCGCCCAATACCAGCACCTGGCCATCCTCAACCATGACATTGGTATTAATAGAGCGCTTATTGGTAATGACATCCGAAGCGGAACTACTGCTCGACAGGCTGGAAACTTCCTGTTCAATTTTCATGGTGATTGTCTTGTCACGATTAATTTGTGGCGTCACCTTCAAAGTCAAACCGACATCTTTCCGGGTAATGGTCTGGAACGGATTATCCGCTGAATTTTTGGTGTTGGTGTATGAACCCGTTACAAAGGGCACATTCTGGCCCACCACAATACTGGCCTCTTCATTGTCCAGCGTCACCAGCGTTGGCGTTGACAGAATATTAGTCGCACCGTCACCCTGCAATGCTTCCAGCACCAGCCCGAACTTATTATTGCCGGCACCAAGCAGGAAGCCACCCGGAATACTGGTTGCACCATTGACCAGACTGGCAAGTGTGCTCAAGCCCCCGAAGTTACTGTAACCCACCAGACCGGTATCACCATTACGGGCTCCATTGGCAGCGATACCAAAACCGAGTTTATTCGACAGATCAGTGGATACCTCGGCAATAATCGCTTCCACCATAACCTGTGGTCTGCGCCGGTCAAGCTGGGAAATCACTCGTTGCAGACTGACCTGCAGATGTTCCGGTGCCGTAATAATAATCGAATTGGTAGTTTTATCGGCCTGAATACTAACCTCGTTATTACCCGCGACGCTACCACTGCCTCCTGCCGATGTCGCACCACTGGCTGCCGCTGCCGCCGTGCCCTCTGTCTGTTTCTGCACACTGGTTGCGGTTTCCTTCAATACGGCGACCAGCTCTTCTGCCTGTGCATAGCGCAGACGAATGACCCGCGTACCACCAGCGCGGGATTTCGGCGTATCCAGCTTACGAATCGCGGCAATAATCGGAGCACGATCTGATGGCTTGCCTGAAATCAATACACTATTGGTGCGCTCATCGGCGGCCAGACGAATCTGCTGGGCGGCATTACTGCCTTCCGTGGGGGTTACCTGTAACTGTTTCAGGGTCTGAATAATCTGTGAGGCAACCGCATAGCGTACCGGCACCACCTGGGTTTCGGCAGGCTGGGTACGCGGCACATCCAGACGGGCAATGGCGGCCAGAATCGGCTCGCGGTCTTCACGCTCACCGGAAATAATAATACTGTTGGTACTTTCATCCACCGCCATCCGTGCCTGCTTGACCGCAGCTCCACCTTCAGCAGTCGGGGCAATCTGCAGCTGTTTCAGGGTTTCCAGCAATTTGGCCGCATCCGCATGCTTCAGGCGCACGACCTGTGTTGCCGGAGGTTGAGTACGCGGAATATCCAGTTTGGCAATCACCCGGCGCATCCGCTCACGGTCGGCTTTATCACCGGCCACCAGAATACTGTTGGTGCGCTCATCCACCGAAATATAAACTCGCTGCGGAATGGCACCACCATCCGCCGTTTTGCCGCTGGACATCAAGCCACGCAGGGTATTGGCCAGCTGATTAGCCACTGAATAGCGCAGTGCGACCAGTTCGAATCCCTGGTTATTGGGTTTGTCAATACTCTTAATCACCGCACCCAGACGATCCACATTCTGTTTGCGCCCCGTAACAATGACCGCATTACTGGCCTGGTTGAACTGGATACGGGTTTCGCCCTGTCCGGCCAGTGGCTGTAAGGTCTGAATCGCGGTATTCACAGGAATATACTGCAGGGTAAAGACCTGAGTCACGGTACGATCCGCCTCAATCTTTGGCTTCGGCTTCGCTGGCTGACCCGGTGCCGCAGCTTTGGGTTCATCGGTGATAATCGGTGCCACCTGTGAACGGCCTTTATTCAGCGGTACGACTTTAATGACATTACCGACTTCAATGGCCTCCAGACCATGTACCTGCAGGATGGAGAGAAATGTTTCATACAACTCATCCTCACTCAGTCCGGCTCCGGAAACGAAGGTGATATTACCGCGCACAGCCGGGTCAATAATAAAATTCTTGCCGGTCAGTTTGGAGATTGTTTCCACCAGTGTGCGGATTTCGGTATTTTGCAGATTGATCGGACCTGCTGCAAACACAGGCTGTGTGCCTGCACCCCACAGCAGTGCTGCGGCCGTGATGGCCAACCACGGTTTGACCCGCTTCAGCCTGAAATCAGAATCAGAGCCATCATTTTTCATCATTGTTATCCTGTGCGGATTGTATTGCCAGTCGTTCACGCACCGGTCTCCTGTGCCTTATTTTGTGGTTTATTGAACAACGGATGCAGGCGTTGCACCATTTCGCGGAAAAGCCTCGGATTGGCCGCCAGCACATCGCCGCTCTGCAGGTGGGTATTCCCCCCCTGGACATCCCCGATCAGACCACCGGCTTCCTGCACAATCAGCACCCCGGCGGCGAGATCCCATTCTCTCAGGCCGAATTCCCAGAAGCCGTCAAAACGTCCGGCGGCAACATAGGCCAGATCCAGTGCCGCTGCACCGGGCCGTCGTACTCCGGCCGTACCGGGCAGCAACACCCGCAGACTGTCCAGTGATAAGGTCAGACTCTGATCCTGACGGAAGGCAATACCGGTACACAGCAAGGCATTGTGCAGTGATGTGCGGTCGGTCACACGGATTTTACGGTTATTCAGTGTGGCACCGTCACCACGGGCGGCAGCAAACATTTCATCCTTGACCGGGTCGTATATTGCACCCAGTAATAAACGCCCCCGCTGTTTCAGGGCAATGGAAACCGCAAACTGCGGAATGCCGTGCAAAAAATTGGTAGTACCATCCAGCGGATCGATCACCCATTGGTACTCGGCCTGGGTATCGCCGTGTTGTCCGCTTTCCTCGCCCAGAATCGCATGATCCGGATAAGCCTTGCGCAAGGCGGTGATAATCACTTGTTCCGCCTGACGGTCAACCTCGGTTACAAAGTCATTTTCTGCCTTGCGATGGATGTGCAGGTTTTCAACCTTGTCACGATAACGCCGGATAATATCACCTGCCTGACGCGCAGTCCGGGTCGCAACATTCAACATTGGATGCATGCAATAAACTCGGTTTGACTATTTTCGGCTGCAAAGCATACCACAACCCATCCAAAAACATTATGAGGATTATGTGGAGATTGGCATTTATACAACAGTTTTTATCGCAGCTTTTACCGCTTTCGGATCGCGCTCAGCCGGGGAAAACGCCGGTGGAAATATAACGATCACCGCGGTCACAGATGATCACCACAATGGTGGCATGCTCCACCTGTTGAGACAGCCGTAATGCCGCCGCCACGGCCCCGCCGGACGAGACCCCGGCAAAGATTCCTTCCTGAGTCGCCAGCTGGCGCATGGTTGCCTCGGCTTCAGCCTGGGTCACATCCATTTCCCGGTCAACATTTGCGGCGGCAAATACCTCTGGCAGGTATTCCGCTGTCCAGCGCCGGATACCGGGAATCTGATCGTCCTGGGTCGCCGGACGCACACCGACCACCTGTACGGCAGGGTTCCGGGATTTCAGGTAATTACCGGTGCCGGTAATGGTGCCGGTGGTGCCCATCGCACTGACAAAATGTGTCACCCGGCCATCCGTAGCCTGCCAGATTTCCGGGCCGGTACCATTAAAATGTGTTGCCGGATTATCCGGATTGGCAAACTGGTTCAGCACCTTGCCTTTACCGTCTTGTTCCATCTGCAAGGCAATATCCCGCGCTCCTTCCATGCCACCTTCGGCCACCAGAACCAGTTCAGCACCATAGGCTTTCATTGCTGCCCGCCGTTCCATACTCAGGTTATCCGGCATCAGCAGAATCATCCGGTATCCCTTAATGGCCGCCGCCATTGCCAGGGCAATACCGGTATTACCGCTGGTGGCTTCAATCAGTGTATCACCCGGCTGGATGTCACCGCGTGCCTCGGCCTGCTGAATCATATACAGTGCCGGACGGTCTTTTACCGAACCGGCCGGATTATTGCCTTCCAGCTTGGCGAGAATCGTGTTGGATGTCTCTCCCGGCAGGCGTTGCAGACGGACTAATGGCGTGTGACCAATACAGTCTTCAATGGTTGGATAAGTCATGGCTTCTCCCTTTTCATCCTGTTATCGCTATTCGCTGCTCAGCACCACAAAGGCAACGGCGTGGGTACGCTCATCCGCCAGCGATAATGACCAGCTGCCTGCGCCCAGTCGTTCGGCGGTGGCCTGTGTCGTACCATGCAGAACCAGATACGGTTTGCCCAGTGTATCGTGGCGGGTCTCGATTTCGGTCAGCTGGGCGTGTTTACCGATCCCGGTGCCCAGGGCCTTGGCACAGGCTTCCTTGGTGGCAAAGCGTTTGGCCAGCCAGGCTGCCTGCCGCCCGCAGCTGATCTGCTGAAAATGCCGGTATTCCCGCTCATGCAATATCCGGCGCAGAAAGCGTTCATTGCCACCCCACATCAACCGCTCAATGCGAGCAATTTCCACAATGTCAGTGCCAATGCCGATAATGTTCATGGTGGATTAAGCACGCGCTGCCCACATTAATTCCAGCATTTCCAGCGTTGCCTGCCGGATACCGACAAACACGGCCCGCGCCACCATCGCATGACCGATATTCAGTTCACGCAGCTGTGGAATCGCGGCCACCGCTGTCGTATTCATATAATCCAGACCGTGTCCGGCATTCACCTGAATCCCCTGTTCATGCGCAAATTCCGCCGCCTGCTGAATCCGTTCCAGCTCACGCTGCTGTGCTGCACCCTGGGCATTGGCATACTGGCCGGTATGCAGCTCAATCACCGGCGCACCGGTATCCGGCACACGGCGGATATGCTCAATGTCCGGCTCAATAAATAACGATACCCGAATCCCGGCCTGCCCCAGCTGCTGCGTCACCCGCTTGATGCGCTCAAACTGGCCAATAATATCCAGCCCGCCCTCGGTGGTCAGTTCCTCACGCTTTTCCGGCACGACACAAACATCTTCCGGATGCACATCCAGCGCGATGGTCACCATTTCCTGTTCTGCCGCCATCTCGAAATTCAGCCGCGTTTTCATGTGCTTGCGTACCGCATAAATATCGGCATCCTGCACATGTCGCCGGTCTTCACGCAGGTGCATGGTGATCGCATGTGCTCCGGCGTCCTCAATCAGCGTCACCGCTTTCAGCAAATCCGGGTAGGGGGTGAAACGCGCCTGCCGAATATTGGCAATGTGATCAATATTAACACCCAGTTCAAGTTGCGATGCTGCCATTTTTATCCACTCATAGTCAGTAATTGACGGGCATATAAGGTTTTGCCGTCCAGCTGTAAGGATAACATCCGATCCACTACCCCGCGCAATGCCCGGAGTTGTAAATCAGACAGTTCCGACGGATTGCGCAATGCAATCAGCAGCTCACCACTGATTAACACACCGCGTTGTGCCACCTGTGATGGATCTGGTGGTAACACACTCTGTTGATCAGCCGCCGGATAAAAAGGCCATAACCCCCGCTCCGGCTGGAAATGATAGTTCAGCTCCGGTTGGATGGCGGCACCATCCTTGTCATTTTGCCACAGATTCAATGCCTGTCCGCACGTGGCCAGCACTGCCAGTTCAAACTGCATCACTGCGGGCAGATTACCGACCTGTTGTAACTCATGCAGCAAACGCCGGTAATGGCTGAATAATTCCGGCAGGGGCTGCAATGGCTGAAAAACCCGCAGTAATACTTCATTCAGGTAGGTGGCCTGCACCAGGGCAGCACCTTTCAGGGCATAACGGCGCTTTTCTTCGGCATGATTCAGGGTGAAAACTTCACCGCGTCCGCTCCAGCGGGCATCCAGCAGGCGAAATGGCTCCAGCATGCCCTTGATGCGATGAGCCTGGCGTTTGGAGAAACGGGCTACCAGGGTGATCCGGCCTTCGGTTTCGTTGAAGCCATCGAGTAACAGGCTGTTGTCACGGTAGGCATTGCGGCGCAGGATGTAGGTTAAGGACGGGGTGTTGCTCATTGAGAGGTTTGCTGCGTAGCCTGATCAATCAGGGTTTCAAAGAAGCCGACACCTTCTGTATAAGCAGGGAGATCAGGCAACATTTCGGCGATTCGTTTACACACAGCCAAGCCTTCCTGTAAATATGGCATCGCCAAATTGGACTGATTTTGTTCAAGAAATACCCTGCCCAGATTGTATAGCGACACCGACAGGTCGCGCAGCGATTCCGGCGTCTCACCCAGCAACGCCTTCAAACGACGGCGAATTTCCAGCGACTCTTGATAAGCCAACTGCGCATCGCCCCAACGGCCCTGTTGTTGCGCCACACCGCCTACCTTGTTTAATGACACCGACAGGTCGCGCAGCGATTCCGGCGTCTCGCCCAGCAACGCTTATCCAGCGACACCGACAGGTCGCGCAGCGATTCCGGTGTATTTTTATCCGTCAGTTCTCTGGCCCAAGCCAGCATTTTTTCTGCAACCCGACGGGCAGACTTCAAATGACCATACCGCTGGTAAACTTCCAAAGCACGACTGGCAACAACCAGATATTCACGTTGCGGCGGGTTTTTGGGCCTGAGAAAGTTGAACCAACGCTTCGGTTGCAAAGCCTGCATTTTTTCCAGCAAGCGCTCCCATTCATCAAGATAAGCCTGTTGTGTTTCCGGAACCGCCAATATCTGAGTATATGAGGGATGATTTGGCCGGTCTGTATCTGCATGTTTTGAAGCATTCGATGTGCAGCTTAACCAGTCCTGCGTCATTGTTTCTGATAGAATCCGGATCGACCACAGGTCGGGGGCGATGGTTGACATCTCGGTTTTCAGACATTCTGGCAAAATAAAAATCATTGGTGCCAGATAATTTTTACGCCAGACATCACGGCGTTCATTAAGGCTTAACAATAAACGCCGGTAATGATCAATGGCATCAGGCTGCTGAAAATGATGCAGGGCGATCCAGAGCGGTGAATTTAGCTGCTGATAATATCCCTCTCTGTCCAGCAGGTCACGCAGAGTATTATCCACCCAGTCTGTCTGTTCAGGCTGGTAATAAACCTCCTGCATCCGGGTGGTCTGACCGATAAAAAAGTTGCTCAACCGCTCGTGGAGAATATCACTGACGGTTGTATCGGATGCAAAATAAAAAAACAGGGCAAAACCACGATTCCACTCAAGATGCTGGCGCAACTCCTGCCAGTGCTGTTCGCCCTCAGTGGTCAGTCGCCTGCTCATGCAGCTGTTTTCTTGCACGTTTATCCAGCTCCTGCTGACGCTCTGTCACATAATCAACCACTAATGGGTGGATGCCATACCAGTCCTCACCATTACGGTAATTGATAATCAGATTATTATCAAATAAGGCCGCCAGTTCCGGTAACTGATCCTTGTTGCTCAGCTCGGGCTGGGTCGTTTGATGTACCTTGTATAGCCAACGCACTGCCTCATCATTAATCGGCAACATACCCAGAGCCTCATCATCAAAAATATCGCGGGCCGCTTCAGTACGACGATAGATCATCTGTTTCAAGGTATCCAGACCATCTGGATCAGGTTCACCGGAACCCCGCTGGCGAATATGCACATTTGGCAAAGACACTGGAATATTGCCGATAGATTTGGTTACACCGGGTGCCGCATGAGTCAAATAGGGCGGCACGGTAATAACGGTATGCATCATTGGTAAACGCAGATGCTTGCCGTCACTGCCAAACAATTTAATGATACTGGCATACACCTCAGACACATTTTCATAATGCCCGCGAATTTGCTCGAAAGAATCAACAATCAGTGCAACCTGCTGGTGTTTATTGTTATATTTTTTACGTAGTGCGCTTACCAGCTCAACCGCAAACCCTCTGACATCATCCACCAGACGCGTGGTATGTCCGCGGGTTGCTCTTTGCAGCTCTTTTTTGAAAACATGGTCAGAACGTAAACGGGCTGTCAGATCAACACCAAACTCCAGCGGAGCCATATTGGCAGTGGCCTTAATATTGACTTTCTCCAGCTCCAGAGAACCGACAAATGCCTGTAAACGTCCCCAAAGTGACTCTTCTGTTATGCCAAGGCCGTGCTCATCATTAGCCTGTTTTGCCAGACCGATACTGACTGCCATCAGGAAATCACTGATTTCAACCGGCTCAGACATGTGCAGGTATTCCAGCATGTCGATGTAAAACACAACAAAGCCGTCATCCAGCAACATTTTACGCAGCCGCAACAATTCAGTACTTTTTCCGGTGCCACGCTGTCCGGTCACAAAATACAAGCTTTCTGCATCGTTGAAACTGATTTCACCGGCAACATGGGCAATGGGATCTGTTTCAAGGCGGCTGACATATGGCTCATACCATCGTGCGTCGTGTGGATCTGCCGGATCAAGCGGCTTATCACGCAAAGCCTGGTATAACTCTTTCAGTTTTTGTTTCGGGTTGGTATTCATGGTGGTTTATCCTAATGTGTAATCCCCAGGCTCTGCAAATGCCTCGGGCTGTTCTCCCAGTTCGCCTCCACCCGTACCCACAGTTTCAGCATGACCTTACTGTCCAGAAATTCCTCCAGCGCCCGTCGTGCCGAACTGCCAATCCGCTTCAGCATCTCGCCTTTTCTGCCGATAATAATTCCTTTCTGGCTATCACGGCTGACCCAGATCACCGCATGAATTTCAATCAGTTTCGGAGTTTCGGTAAACTGCTCCACCTCAACCGCTGTGGAATACGGCAATTCCTGATGCAGGTAAGTCATCAGCTGCTCACGCACCAGTTCCGCACAGATAAAACGGGTTGACTGATCGGTTACTTCATCCTTGTCATGCCCCCATTCACCTTCCGGCATGACTTTAACCAGCGCCGCCTTCAGCTCATCGGTATTGACCCCTTTCGTGGCCGACAGGGGAAAAATGGCCGCAAAATCACGTTTGGCAGCCACCTCCTGTAGCCAGGCCAGCATTTCACCACGCTGTTTCACCCGGTCCACTTTATTCGCCACCAGAAACACCGGCCTGCTGACATGCTGCAAGCGCTTCAATACCAGATCATCTTCCTCTGTCCAGCGCATTGCTTCCACCATCATGACAACAGCATCCACATTTTCCAGCGCGGAGACGGCTTCCAGATTGATGGTTTTATTCAGCAGGCTTTTCGCCGACTTGTGGATACCGGGGGTGTCACGAAACACGATTTGATAATCCTGTTCAGTGAGAATACCGCGAATGTTATGCCGGGTGGTTTGTGGTTTATTGGCAATCGCCGATACCTTAAAACGCGGTGAACGTCTGGCGGTGTGGCTCACCTTCAACATTCAACAGTTCATAATCCGGTAATTCGTGGCCGCGTGATTGCAAAAACTCCTGCAAGCGGCTTTTGGGGTCTTTCAGGTCATCTTCCGACGGCAGACTGTTCAGTTCTTCGCGGAAAACAGTCAGCACAAAGGTTTGTGCTGACTCCAGCCCCTGTTCAAGATAAATACAGCCGATCAGTGCTTCCAGTGCATCCGCCAGAATGGATTTACGCCGGAAGCCGCCGCTTTTCAGTTCCCCTGGCCCAAGGCGCAGAAAATCACCTAATTTCAGCTCAGCTGCCTGTTGTGCCAGTGTACTTTCATTCACCAGCGAGGCCCGTAACCGGCTCAGATAACCTTCACTAGCCGAAGGCATCTGGCGGTAAAGTGCCGTGGTGATAATCAGCCCAAGTACACTGTCACCCAGAAATTCCAGCCGTTCATTGTTTTTACCATTGGCACTGCGGTGGGTGATGGCTCTGACAAAAGTGTCAGTCGCCATCAGTTGGGGGGTTAATAAGGTTGTCAGTTT
>PDWJ01004308.1_pt1 | contig 14284 bp, 9 predicted proteins | sample 1430881 | NCBI WGS metagenome assembly PDWJ01 (sample SAMN01162460, study PRJNA174530) | Oral metagenome, whole genome shotgun sequencing project. | biome: Marine environment; feature: Marine mammal; material: Swab sample of the gingival sulcus; isolation source: swab sample of gingival sulcus... | reverse complement strand
CATTAGCGGCGGTACAGTCACAGGTAATAACACCGGCGGCGCCTCTGGTACACGCAGTGCCACTGGCAATAGCGTCACCATTAGCGGCGGAATCATCACTGGAGATAAAGTTGTCGGCGGCTACTCTCGGGGAGGCGATGCCATTAATAATACAATCAGCATTAAAAAAGGCACCGGTGGCAACCCCAGCTTTTGGGCTGATACCCAGCTATACGGTGGTTTTGATGGGGATACTACTACCCACAATGAGGTAAAAACCGGCAATACCCTGAATTTGCATACCACAGGTATCAAGGTTAAAAATATTTTCAACTTTGAAAATCTGCATTTTTATATACAGGGGGATACCGCAGCAGATGATACCTTCTTAACCTTAACGGATAGTGCCAACACCAATATAACAGGCACAAATATAGGCGTGGGCGTTGAAGGCAGCCAATCGCTATTAGACGTCGGCGATAAAGTCGTCCTGATTAAAAAACAAGGGACGGGTACATTAACCGACCCCAATCCAGGCAATAACACTAGCGGTATGCACGGTATAGCGGCAAGCTATGAGTTTGAGATTAAAAAGGAAGATACTCAAACCCTGATTGCTGAAACCACCAAAAGACCAGATGCAGCACACTCACAAACCAAATCACTGTTAGAAAGCGGTCTGGCAGAGGTTGACTTTGTGAATCGTGGTGCCGACCTGGCCAATAGCAGCGGTATGCAGCAACTGGTACAAGCATCAGACCATACCGGTATAAAAGCCTTTGGCGCTATTGGCGGCGGCAAGTACCGCACTGAAACAGGCTCTCATATCGATGTCAAAGGGGCTAATCTACTGCTTGGTGCAGGCAGCAGCATAAATAACTCGGCAGGCCAACTGCACGTCGGTGCTTATGCCGAAGGCGGTACCGGCTCATACGACAGCGTTAACGACTTTGCCAACGCCCCTAATGTCAGAGCTCATGGCAATACCAAATACTACGGTCTTGGCGTCATGCTAAAACAAGACTTTAGCAATAACCTTTATGTTGAAGGCGGCTTACGCTTTGGTAAAAGCCAAACCACCTACAACAGCAGCGACCTGCAGGGTGCAATAGGTAGCATTAGCTTTAAAACCAAGCGTAACTATACCGGTGCAACGCTAGGGGCTGGCTATCGGTTTAAGGTAAACGACAAAATGAGCATTACCCCGTCAGCCAGACTCCTTTATACGCGTTTGGGCGGCACCAGCAGGGTTGTTCAAGGCACAAATTTTTACTTTGACAGCGTCCGGTCATTGAGAACCCAGCTTGGAGCTAAACTTGACTATCAGCTAAACGATGCTGCCCGACTGTATTCCAGCTTAACCTGGGAACGTGAGCACAAAGGCATGGCTAAAGGCCGAGTGCTTGGCTTGAATATGCCGGCCCCCAGCATGAAGGGCAATACCGGCATTGTTGAGTTCGGTGCGCAATTTATCCCAAATAAAAATCTGATTATTGATGTTGGTGCCGCCGGCAGCTTCGGCAAACGCCAAGGCGGTGAAGCCAATATCGGCATTAAATACGATTTTTAGTCGTCATAAACAGGCAAATTCCCTTCTCCCTTTGGGAGAAGGGCTAGGGATGAGGGTAAAAATATTTATCCTTTCAATGAATTTTAAAATATCAGCCGCCTTGCCCTCACCCTCTCCCAGAGGGAGAGGGTGTAAGACATGGGGTACAACCTGATAACATGGTTTACAAAATAACCTAAGCACATCGTTTACCTGACCACTCACGAGTGGTACAGGTTTACATTCTTTTAGAATATCAACATCCGATAAACAGGCAAATTCCCTTCTCCCTTTGGGAGAAGGGCTAGGGATGAGGGGTTGCCCCAACCCTACCCCGGAGGAGGATAAAGCAAGTGCTGGGTAAAAAGTTAATGCAACTATCAAACTCGGATTGTGATACCATACGCGATGTTCATTTGTCGAACTCGTCGGCAAGATTAGTTGTATTTTCTTGTCTTGTTTACATAAATAATGGTTAAAAAAATAGGAGTAATGTAATGAAAAAATTAATGCTGGTAATGCTGTTAGCCTTATCACCGCTTTCCTTGGCACAAGCGGATGAATTAATTGGCACTTATGTTGCCAAACTCAGCTCACAAGACCACTTCAACAGCAAGGGGCAGAGACTGAGAAATGCGGCGGCCATTATTCGACAAGATAGAGCCAATTTTCACAAATTTCATAAACGTGATGCCGAAGACGAATGGGATTCCTTTTTCTCAAGTGTGAAAAATCGTGCCCGATTAGAGCGCATGTTAAATAATGGCTACCTTTCTAAATCGACAAAAAACAGAATTGTCAACGGAACGCCAACAATCATCGTCAAAATTTACTTAGATAATATTGTTGTTGATGTTTACTAAAACGCTTTGATAAACCTCGTATTATAAGTTTATCCGGCAGTTAACACTTGCCGAGGCGCCCGGAGCGCAAAAACCGCAGTTCCTGCACCTATAGTGACATGAATTACAGTGAAATAGTTTAGCAACGCTGTAGCAAAAGCTAAACTATTTCACTGTAGCATTTGCCGCGATGGACTCCTTTTAAACATTTCATTGTCTATATGAGTAAAACGGCCAAAAAATCGTCCAACAATCAACCCACTAATCGTCAAAATCACACGCCGATGATGCAGCAGTACTTAAAAATCAAGGCGGAATTTCCCGATACCTTAGTGTTTTACCGCATGGGTGATTTTTACGAGATGTTTTACGACGACGCGGTGCGCGGTCACGAATTATTGGGTATCACCCTAACCTATCGCGGTAAAAGCAACGGTGAACCGATCCCAATGGCCGGAGTGCCGTTTCACAGCGTCGAGCAATATCTGGCCAAATTAGTTGAAAAAGGCGAATCGGTTGCCATTTGCGAACAAATCGGTGATCCGGCGAAGAGCAAAGGCCCGGTCGAGCGCAAAGTAACGCGAATCATCACGCCGGGAACGGTGATTGAGGAAAATTTGATGGCGGCTGACCGAGATAATGTTTTAATGTGTGTCTTCGGTCTGCATCAACCCGTCATCGCCTACGCTGAGCTTGGTTCGGCCGTTTGCAGCGTTTTTACCCTAAGCGATATCGCCGAATTGGAGAGCGAATTGGCCCGGCTTAATCCGGCTGAAATTCTCTATTGCGAAGACTGCGAGGCAGAGGCCTTTTCAAACTACGCTAAAACCAAACTGGCCGAGTGGCATTTTAATTTACAAACCGCTGTCGATGCCATCAGCCGTTTTTACGGGTTGCAGACGCTGGAACACTTAGAGCTGGATGATAACGAGCAAATCGCCGTCGGCGCCCTGTTAGGTTATTTGCAAAATACCAACCGTGAATCCAAGCCCGAGCTCGCCCTGCCCAAGAAGACAGGCAAAAAAGACTTTGTCGTCTTAGATGCCGTCAGCCGTAAAAATTTAGAGTTGGTTTGCAACGGACAGGGGGATCGCAAGCACTCGCTGTTGGGCGTGCTGGATAAATGTGCCACGGCGATGGGCAGCCGGCTGCTGTCGCGCTGGATTGCCCAGCCATCATTGGATAACGGTAATCTCAATGCCCGCTACGATGCTATCGAAGCGTTACTGGCACAAAACAATTGCACCGACGTAAAAGTGCTACTTAAAGGCATTGCCGATATCGAGCGCATCGCGGCACGCATTGCACTGACATCGGCACGCCCCAGAGATTTAGCCTCACTGCGGGATAGTCTGCTGCGACTGCCCGATATCGCCGATTTATTGACGACAATCAATGCCGAGTTAATTGCCCGTGCCGCCAACCGGTTAACTCAATTTGACTGGCTGGCGGAAAAATTAATCGCAGCCATTTATCCCGAACCCGCACTGCATACCCGAGAAGGCGGCGTTATCAACAGCGGCTATAATGCCGAACTTGACGAGTTGCGTGAATTGTCCAAAAATGCCAATGCATTTCTACTCGACTACGAAAAACAGGAAAAACAACGCACGGGCAATGCCAATCTAAAGGTCGGCTATAATCGCGTTCACGGCTACTATATCGAAATCAGCAAAGCCAGCAATACGGATATTCCACCGGAATACACGCGCCGTCAGACCCTGAAAAATGCCGAACGCTATATTACCGAAGAACTTAAAGTGTTTGAAGACAAAGTACTGTCTGCCACTGACAAAGCCATTCACCGAGAAAAATTACTATACGATGCACTGCTGACCGAATTGCAAAAAATCACCCAAGATTTACGCGAGCTGGCCAATGCCATTTCAACGATTGATGTCTTGGTCAATTTAGCTGACCGCGCTGCGTTGCTCAATTATGTGCGCCCTACCCTGCACAATGACGTCGGCATCGATATCCAAGCGGGTCGCCATCCGGTCGTTGAAGCTTACAGCCATTACCCCTTTATTGCCAACGATGTCTATCTAAATAATGAACAGCGTCTAGCCATTATCACCGGACCGAACATGGGTGGTAAATCAACCTATATGCGCCAAGCAGCTTTAATTTGTTTAATGGCGCGGGCCGGCAGTTTTGTCCCGGCGGTTTCTGCCCGTATCGGTCAGATTGACCGCATTTTTACACGAATTGGGGCCAGCGACGACCTATCGGGTGGCAAATCGACGTTTATGGTGGAAATGACGGAAACGGCGACGATTTTAAACTACGCCGGTAAACACTCGTTGGTGTTGATGGACGAAGTCGGGCGCGGGACCTCAACCTACGACGGTTTGTCCATCGCCATGGCGGCAGCTAAATATTTGGCGCTGCACAGTCAAGCACTGACATTATTTGCTACGCACTATTTTGAAATGACGGCACTGGCAAACGACTATCCAAGTATCACTAATCTACATCTGGATGCGGTTGAATCAAACGGTGAAGTGGTTTTCCTACACCACGTCAAAGCGGGGGCAGCGAGTAAATCCTACGGACTGCACGTTGCCAATATCGCCGGCATTGCCAAGCCCGTTATCCAAGATGCCAAAAATATTTTAGCTGAATTAAGCAAAGGTCAGCAACGAGCACAATTGGCCAAAACCATTCCACTGCAGCAACGCGAACTATTCGCACCACCTGCCGAAAAACATGAAGTCATCAAGGCCCTAGAAACGTTATCGATTGAAAATATCACGCCGATGCAGGCCATGCAGCTGTTATGGGAATGGCGAAAAAAAATTGAATAGAAAGCTTTCAAAAATGAGACGATATCATGACTAAACCAACTCCTATAATTCCCGCGGCGCTGATGATATTGATGACCTTGGTCGCAATTTGGTCAGGTTATCAGCCGTCCGACAGGACGGTATGGTATGCCGAATCATTGCCTATTTTTATCGTCTGGGGACTGTTGGTTGTCACCTATCGACGTTTTCAGTTTAGCGGGCTGGCTTATATTTTGATGTCACTGTGGATGATTTTACATTTTGTCGGAGCAAAATATACTTTTGCCAACGTACCGTTTGATTGGGCCAACCAATTCTTAACGCCCTTTTTAGGCGAAGAGCGCAATCATTTCGATCGCATGGCGCACTACATTATTGGTTTTTACAGCTATCCCATGGCGGAATGGTTGTTGCGAAAACAACAATGTCGTATGGGTCTGGCATTTTTCTTTTCACTGTTTTTTATTATGTCAATTGCCGCCGGTTATGAAATCATCGAATGGCAGTATGCTGTTATCGAAGGAGGACAAGCAGGCACCGAGTTTTTAGGTTCTCAGGGTGACATATGGGATGCACAAAAAGACATCCTAGCCGATACGTTGGGCGCATTGACAGCACTGGTCATTTATCTGCTGGTTCGTCCCGATAAGCGTATCGTATAACCTGAGACTATTTCGTTATATCGTCATGTTAATTTATGTGACAATATATCAACAAAGACAAAAGCGCTGCCATCCAGAACAATTTCTACTTGATTGCCGGTAGTGACGTTTCTAAGACTTTGACGGCCATTCTGTTGCAGTAAAAGACGGTCCATATCGTACAACAGTCCTTGACTGGAGACCAACGCTTCGGGGAAAGGATAAATACTGATGTTGCGACCACCGGATTGTTTTTGACCATCAATCAATTGACAATTCTCAGCCAAATAAAAAAAGCATTGTTTATCATCAAAAAAGTAGCACTGTATCTGTTCTGCATATTTGGCGGCAACCGATAAATGACCCAAAAAATGATCCATTTCACCGCCACTGGCCCAAAAAACGTCAACACGCCGACACCCTTCGGCAATAAGCAGACAAAGCACTTTTTCAAAATCGGTGTAGTTTTGGTCGGACAACTCAATAAATTGCGCCGGTTTTTCAATAATCGAATCGCCGTCACCTAACACCCAATCGATGTATTGCTCCAATTTTAACTTACTAAAGGTATTCCATGCCCCATCAACAGCGATAACCTTGTCATAGCGCTTGACCAATTGATAAACGGCGACAGCGCTACGGCGCTCACCGTTGAGAAATAACGCCGTCGAACTCGCCTTAATTGGCAGATCAATTCGCATCTTATTGAAGACTTTCCAGGATAATAACAGGTGGCGCGACTTTGGGTTTTGATTTTTGCCGTTTTTTTCGTTTGTCTCTGTCTGCCTTGGACAGCAGTTCGGGTTCACTCCAACTGCCCGAAAGGATATAAGGCACACCGATCGCTTCGTTGACCGAATCACCGATGATTTGCTTGACAATAAAGCCAACGGCACCACCAACCACACCGCCAGCGACAGCCCCAATAACCGGCATGACGTTACTGGCTTTAGGAATGACCAGCATGCGTAGATGATCAAACGTTTGGCGGTATAAATCAATTGCGCCGTTAATTTTCAAATCAATGGTAGAGCCTGTTGCCACCGTATTTCGGCTGACTGCTCGCCCACCCCCGATATTCCAGCTGCCATCGATGCTGTCAAAGGAAATCTTTGATGTCGTCAGGTTCTGGAAGTCCATCGACACGCGATTTAAAATACCGACAATATCCATCAATCCGAAGACACTACCGACACCACTACTGATATTGACCAATTTGACATTTTGCGCTTTGATGCTGGCACGACCATAGCTTTTCTGAAGATTGAGTGTATGGGCTCTGCCCGGCCAAGACAGATTGGCCGATATATCGAGAAACTTTCCTGTCATAATCGGGTTGAGTCTAAAGGCCTTTACAACGTTTTGGATGCGTTCTCCTTTAAAATCAGCTTGAATATGCGTCGTAATGCCCTGAGGCTCCTGGGCTTCATATCCCGACAGAGTTAAATAGTAGTCTTTACCGTTGAGTAAGATGTCGTCGATACTGTAGCGTCCTTTTCGAATACTGGTATGTATCGTCGCGCTGCCGACGTTACTGCCTTTGAACAAAACGTTATCAATAGTAATATCCATTTGGGGCAGATTGGATGCCAAATCAAAAGCGACAACCTTTCGACCTGCCGGATTAACCGACGGTTTTTCCAATAGATGGAGCAACTCGCTGATATCGGCTTTTTTCAATTGTGCGCTGAGATAATTATTACGATAATGGACTTTTCCCGAGAATAATCCACCCGATAACGACAATTTTTTTAAAGTTCCCTTGGCTTTGAATGGTACGTGGTAATCTTCTTCCAGCACGACTTCATCGATGGCGATATCAACTTGCGGTCTTAACCCCGATTTTAGTTTTGATTTGCTTTTTTGGTTGGCAAAGAAATCACGATAAAACCGTCGCAACGCTTCACCTTCCAATCTCTTACTGCGCCAATACATTTGTACGACACCTTTTCGATACGACCTGCGGAATTGTCGATTATCCAGCAATAATCCTTGCAGCTGCCCCGATTGATTAACTGAAAATTCTAGTTGTAGGCGTTTTTTTAAATTGACATTAAATCGGCCGGTATTAGCAGTATACGATAGCGTCATTGGCAGGACTGTTTTTTTCCCCTTGACCAATGCACCAAAAATATTCAAAGATACCCCGACTAAATCCGAAGTAACATTGACCGTTTTTAACTGACCGTCTTTATCGAGTACCAAATGGACTCTAAACAAGGCATTCCCGGCAACAAGACGATATTTTTCGAGTTGTCTAACTTGGTGGCTCGATAAAAAGTTGAGCTGTTGCAAGGTTGGCAACAGTGGTTTTGAGTAGGTCACATCAATCAAATAGCGTTGTTTGGCATCTCGGCTGATATTGACTTTCTCCCAAGGTCTTTTCTCATTTTTTCCAGTGACGGACAACAGTCCTTTTTCATTGATTTTAATTAGTGCCTGCTGATGTTTAATCGGCAAATGGGGATAACGGCGCAATTTGATATTTGATTTATCGGTTTTTAACACAATATCAAATGTATTTTTAAGATTTTTGTCTGCTATCGGCAAATAAAGTTTTAGCTCAACCGCCGCTTGACCGTCAGCTTGCAAAATATTGTTCACCGCCTTGATTGTCTTTCGGGCAATACTCTTTTGAGCAATCGCCAACAGTTTCTTAACGGCGTATCGAGCCAATTTCGCTTCAACCTCAACCGTTGTAGCACTCATATCATCAATATGTGCTTTGCCCCGCAACGGCACGCCTTTTAGGCTGCCTTTAGTCAAATCAACGGACAGTGACTTACCTTTGATAGCAACCTTTGCCTTTTGGATATCAATTTCAGGATTATTTTTTAAATAACGGAAACGACCATCATGCAAAACGACATCGATGGCCATCGTTGATTTTGCTGAAGTCAACAATTCTCGAAGTTTCCCGTGAATGACAACCGTTACCCGGTTATCCTTTCCAGAAACCAGCGCACCGGCCAGCCATTTAGCTGTTTTTTGTGACAGCTGTTTGGGCAGATAACGCGGTGTTGCCGATAAATTAACGCCGCGTCCCGAACCCTTTATATCGATAAATGCCTTGTCAAGGTCAATCTGTCCGATTAATTTCAGCTGCTCAATATCATCATTTCTTATGGCTAAATTGACAACATCAATTTGCTTGGTTTGACGATTGTAGGCTCCCTGCAGTGTCCCGTGTAATTTGGGAATGGTTTGATAAAATATTGCCGGTAACAACAGGTCGCTGTCGCTCAGAGTGAGGTGATAATTAAGCTGTTGCTGATGTCGATAGTCGATTTGGCCTGAGACATGGGTCACATTAAGCTGTTGATGGGCTATAGAAACATCACGTAGTGCAATCTGGGTATCATCAATTCCACCCTCTCTGTCAACGGTGACCGACCCTGAAATAAATCCCGACAACCGTGGTAAATACATGCGAACAGTATCCGGCAACAAGGGTTCAACCAGTTCAAGTGCCGACAAGTCCATATCGTCAAAGCGAATCAGCGCAGCACGGTTATCGTCAATAGCTTCGGCAGTCATCGATAACCTTTGATTGTCGTCACCGGCGGTAATTCGTAATCGTTGATTATCTTCGGCTGTGATTTGGATATGACGACGCGTGCCACGATAGTCCAGTTCGGTTAGCAGTTGACTGTTTAACCAATCCCTTGTATTAATCTCGGCCGACAGATTTTCAAGCAGTGCATCGTAGCCGGTAATCGGTGCCAGATTCAGTGCTTTACTATGAACTGACAATTGCTGCTTATCCGCCCGGTAGCTTGCCGTTAACGTGCCGCTATGGTTATCGGTTAAGGAAAAGTGTATCTGTTGAAGTGCTTTTCCTTGTCCCGACAGGTAGAATTGTTGCTTTTGTGTTCGAATGGCAGCGTTTTTAATTTGCCAGGATTGCGGTATATAGCGAGAAAAATCACCGCGCGCAGATGGCGTTGGATGCTGATTCGGTTGCAATTGTTCGGTTAACTGCTCTCTGTCAATATTAATATTGGCATCAGTAACGACCAGCCGTGACAGCAAAGGCTGCTCGGAAAAAATATCCGACCAGTTTATAGTGCCGTTGATCTGTACACGATGGGCATTAATGCCCAACCGATTTGACTGTGTTGAGAAGACACCTTCCACATAATAATGTTTTGTATCAAATCGACTGCTTAATTGGCCAATTTCCGTTTTGAAACCCCGACTAGCCAACGTTTTTTCCAACAAAGGTGAAAACCAACCGGGGTTGAGCAAAACGACACTGCCGACAATGGTGAAAATCACTATAACCAACAGTAAAATAAGTATTATTTTTTTTACTATACGCATAATACCGACTCACTTGGTGCTAATTTAATACAAGGCAATATCATAGTGTTCGCGACTGTAATAATAATCGGTCTTCAAGTGGATGGGGATGTTTAAATTTTCTTCCAAATCGGCCAATAAGTCGGGCTCATCGTCACTGAGATAATCGTTGACCTCATGAGAGCAAATCAGCATCATGCGGCTTGGTTTAAATTGTGCCGCTTCGCGAATAATTTCTCTGATCACCTCGTTAGCGACCGTTTCGATTGTTTTGACGTAGCCGCTGCCCTTACACACCGGACAAGCTTCGCAGAGAATGTGTTCAAGACTTTCTCGGGTACGTTTGCGCGTCATTTGCAACAAACCGATGCTGGATAGGGATTCAATAGTGTAGCGGCTGTGGGTATTATCCATTGCTTCCACTAGGGACGCCACAACCGTTTCTTGATGTGCCTGATTATCCATATCGATAAAATCGACAATGACGATACCACCCAGATTGCGCAGTCGTAATTGTCTGGCAATCACCTTGCTCGCTTCGAGATTAGTCTTAAAAATAGTTTCCGCGTGACTGCCGGCACCGACAAATTTACCCGTATTGACGTCGATGGTCGTCATCGCTTCGGTTTGATCAATAATCAGGTAACCGCCCGATTTCAAAAGCACTTTGCGTTTCAACGCTTTTTCAATTTCATCCTCAACACCATATAAGTCAAAGATGGGGCGCTCAGCGTCGTAATACGTCACCAATCCGCTATTCTCCGGGAAAAAGTCATCAATAAATCGACTCATTTCTCCGACAATCTCCCGTTTATCGGCACGAATACAGACAACGGACTCGTCGACCAAATCTCTAAGCGCGCGCAAATGCAACGGTAGTCCTCGATAAACCAATTTTCCCGAAGGGATTTCCTTGGACACTTGCTGAATTTGATGCCAAATTTTATGCAAGTACTGAATATCGGAATGAAGTGCCCACGCATCGGTTCCCTCTATCGCCGTGCGGACGATGTAGCCGCCCAATAGACCGTTGGAAAATTGTTCAATGCGCATTTTGAGAAATTGCCTGGTATCTTCATTTTCAATGCGAGTGGAGATACCGATATCACTGGAATTGGGTAGAAAAACAACATAGCGAGAAGGAATGGAAATATCGGTTGACAGTCTTGCGCCCTTATTGCCCAACGGGTCCTTAATAACTTGGACTAACAGAGATTGTCCTTGGCGAATATAGTCCGCTATTTTAGGCTTGCATTCTTGTGAAGCATTTTTTTCATTGCGTTCGGCCTGGACAATATTTTTTATGTGCAGAAAAGCATTTTTTTCTAAACCGATATCGATAAAAGCAGCGTCCATACCTGGTAAGACTCGACTGACCTTGCCCTTGTAAATGTTACCGACAATGCCAACATGAGAACGACGTTCGATATAAATCTCCTGGAGAATATTATCCTCTAACAGGGCAACGCGCGTTTCGTGTAACCCGCTATTAACTAAAATCTCTGTCTGTTTTTGATAAATCATGCGCGTATTTTACAGGAACCACTGCATAATGTGCAATTCGTATCGATAACGAGATAGGCATCGGTAACTTGTAAAAAACTTTGATAAACCCACCGAGCGGTTTTATTTCGAGCCTGTCCAGCAATTATATAGTCGTCTAGCCGGTCGTCAATGGATAATGGGCGACGATTATGGTATAGATGCGCTGCGGCCTAGTATACTGAGAGACAGCCTAATAGTTCAGCGTCTTACCCTACTCAACAAAAGCCCGGCAATAATCAAGATGGCGGCGACAATTTTCCACCACGTTATCGCCTCGCCCAATAACAGGGCTGAGGCGGTCATACCGAAAACGGGCACTAATAAGGTAAATTGCGCCACATCCCCGGCGCGATTTTTTTGTAGCAAAAAGCCCCACAAACCGTAGCCGACAAAGGTTGATAAATAGACGATATAAAGCACGGCAAACAGGCTTTTGTCAGAGACTGCTGTGATGGTTTGCCACTGCCAGGCTTGACCTTCCAAAACCAGTGACATCACGGTCAGCACCACAGCGGCCAACAATCCACCCCAAATCACTAATGCCATCACGTTGGTGCTACTCAATTGTTTGGCGGCAATGTTACCGCCACCCCACATGGCAGCGGCTAAAATCACCAGGATAAAGGGTATCAACGGCATATCACCACCCAAATTGGCGACAACCACCAGTAAACCTAGGCAGGAAACCGACACGCCGAGCAGCTGAAAGCGCGAGAGGTGCTCGTGTAAAAACAGATAGGCAAAGGCCATGGTAAAAAAGACCTGAACCTGTAAAATTAGCGACGATAATCCCGCCGACGCCCCCAGTTGCATGGCACTAAACAACAAAGAAAACTGCGCCGTCAACCAAAAACGCACGGCAGAAAATAAAATGGGCGGCAGAGATTCCAAACCAAAGCGAATAATGACGAAATTCACGCCCCAAATCAATGCTACTAAAACGGCTAAAAGGCTATGGCTTAGACTCATCAGAGCATTTGCCGGTACTTTTCCACCAAAACCGAGGTATCTTGCCCCGATTGTCCGTCTGTCAACAGTTGCCGGTAATCATTTAGCACTTTATCGGCAACCGGCGGTGTCCAGCCCTGACGCTGGGTTTCTGCCAAGGCATAATTAAGGTCTTTAATCATATGCTCAATAGCAAAACCAAAATCAAACTCACCGGCTATCATCGTCTGAAAACGGTTATCCAGCTGCCAAGACTGAGCCGCCCCGCCTTTGATGGCTTGATAGACTTTATCGGCATCGACACCGGCTTTTTCAATCAGACAAATAGCCTCAGATAACCCCGCCAATATTCCGGCAATACACAACTGATTGGCCATTTTACTGATTTGTCCAGCACCGCTGGCACCGATATGCACGACATTGTGACAATAAGCCTTAAAAATATCGGCCGACTGCTCAAATGCTGATTTTTCACCGCCAACCATACAGCTGAGTTTACCGTTGACCGCCCCGGCCTCCCCGCCGGAAACTGGTGCATCCAAATACGCCACCCCACGCTCGGCAAGTGCGGTACTCATTTCTTTGGCCAATTCCGCCGAGGTGGTGGTATGGTCAATCACCACGCCACCCGATCTTAGACAGGGTACAAATGGCCCGTCCAAGGCTAAATTTCCCCGCACGTCATCATCATTACCCACGCATAAAATAATGGCATCGTAACGGTGGCTATCGCTGTGAGCCGTTCCCGCATACTGGCTTAACCACTGCTCGGCCTTGCTGGGTGTGCGATTATAAACACTAATGCTAAAATCCTCGTGTGTTGCCAAATGCCCGGCCATTGGAAAGCCCATACGACCCAGACCGATAAATAGTAAATTTTTCATAGTGTTTTCTCTTTTTCTATTGTTTTGTATTCTACGCCAATTCGTGCATAAGTTCACTAGCTATTATCGTTTGAAAACGACTATTTAGTTAAGTGCTGCCGGCCAGAATATCCGCAAGTTGCTAAACCTGTTAGCAACGCTTTTACGATATTTTTGGCTTTATTACCGTTATGAGAACAACGGTAAATTGTTCGCTCAGTGAATTGTTCTTTGGCGGTAATTGACACAAACGCCCCGATAGAAAGAAAAGTATACACCATCGTAAAGATTTTGCTGATGTCGGTGGTCGGGGTTAAATCACCGTAGCCGACCGTCGCCATGGTCATCACTGAAAAGTACAGTGCATCAACGATACGCCACTGTTCAATATTGACGTAAAAAAGGGTTGAGCCGATAAGCAACATCACAATAAAAATAAATAAAAAACGAAATTCTTCGTCATTTTTTATACCGGTAATGATGATTTTAAGAAAGCGATAGCAGTTGATAAAAAATGAAGTCATAATTCATACCGATTAAGTGAATTTGAAACATAAAACCGAAACAACGCTTATATTGTTTCGGTTTTATTAGAGCGTGTTGAGAAGAACAAACTAAAAAATGTTATTTTGCACTATAAGTAGTTTTACCATTCATAATCGTCATATCAACTTTAACATTATGAATATCAGTCGGTTTGATTTTAAATAAATCTTTATCCAAAACCACAATATCAGCGGCTTTACCCACGGTTAATGAACCGATCTCATCTTCCATACCTAACTGATAAGCGGCATTAATGGTGTAGCCTTTAATCATACTTTCTAGC
>PDWJ01004291.1_pt1 | contig 14287 bp, 9 predicted proteins | sample 1430881 | NCBI WGS metagenome assembly PDWJ01 (sample SAMN01162460, study PRJNA174530) | Oral metagenome, whole genome shotgun sequencing project. | biome: Marine environment; feature: Marine mammal; material: Swab sample of the gingival sulcus; isolation source: swab sample of gingival sulcus... | reverse complement strand
GGACCTGTCTCCGGCCGCGCGCCCGCTGTTCGTGCGGGTGGTGGACGCGCTGGACCTGACGGCCTCGCTCAAGGTCATCAAGTACCGCCTGCAGCAACAGGGCGTCGATCCGGGGCGGCTGGGCGACGCGCTGTACCTGCGGGACGACGCCGCGGCGGCCTACGTGCCGTTGGACATGGGGCTGTACGCAGACCGCGTCCTGTCGTCAGGGGCCTGGTGAGGCCTGCGGCGGCCAGCCTTGCCCTCGCCCGGGAGCTCGACGTCGAGGGCGTGGCGTGGTTCGGCGACAGGGGCTCCCTCGAGCAGGCCCTGGCCGAGGGCTGCCCGGGGCTGTCGCTCCAGGTCCACGACGCCGGCCGCCCCTGGCCGGAGCTGGTGCGCGCGGCGCTCTCGGCCGACGCCGACACGGCGATCGCGTGGACCGGCGTGCACGAGCTCGCGCGGGAGCTGCGGGTGCGGCTGGCGATGGCGCGGGCCGACGTGGGGGCGCTGCTGGTCGTGCTGCGGCCGACGGTGGCGACCCCGGGGCTGTGGGGCGTCGAGCCGCCGCCGCGCCGCCCGCGGGAGCCGGAGGACCGCCTCGCCGCCTTGCTCGCGGCCGAGCCATCGGCGCTGGAGCGAGCGCGCGCCTTGGTCGGCGATGGGACCCTCGACGAGGGCGCGCTGGTGGCGCGCCTGGAGGCGGCCGAGGATCCCGGCGCGGCCTCGGCGCTCGCGGCCTACGAGGCCGGCGCCATCGAGGTCGAGGCGGTGGTCCAGGCGCGGGTGAGCGCCGATGTGCTGCGGGCGCTGTGGGGCCGGCCCGAGGTGGCCGCGCGCCGCGCTGACATCGCCGAGCAGCTGGGCTGGGCCATCACCCACACCCTGCCGCGGCGGCGCTTCTTCGTGGCGCCCATGGGGCGCCCCATCGAGCCGCCGGACGCGAGCCTGTGGCTGCCCTCCCTGGCGGGCGCCGCCGAATGGGCGCGCAACCCCCGCTGGCCGCTGATCTTCCGCCACCCGCGGCTGCTGGTGGGGCTGGTGCGGGCGGCCGAGCGCTCCGACCGCGGGACCCTGTGGTGGCGCCTGGCGGACAAGGCCCCCGAGCTCCCGTTCCCGGCGCCGGCCCTCGGGTGGGCGCGGCGCTACGCCGCCGTCGACCCCGACGGAGGCGAGCCCCTCCTCGGCCTGCGCTACCAACAGGCGGTGAGTCACGCGGCGATGCGCGACGACTTCGACAGGATCGCCGGCCTAACCGCGGCGTGGCAGGCGGATCTCCCCGCGGGCTGGGGCGGCGTCAAGGCGAGGCTGCTGGCGGCGATCTGCGGCGACGACGAGCGCGTCGTCGCCCTGCGTCCCGAGGTCGAGGGCGCGCGCTCCCACGCCGTCGAGGCCGAGCTCTTCAGGCTGCGGGGGCTGGTCCTGCGCCGCGCGGGCTACCTCGCCGAGGCGGAGGTGGACCTGCGCACCGCGCTGGCCCTTGAGCTGCAGTGGGGCAGGGCGCGGGATCTCGCGCCCTGGTCGTCGCTGATCCTGCCTCATGATGCCGGGCGGGAGACCGCGGTGGGCTCGGCTGCCACCCGCGTGGCGCTGGCGGCCCTGCTCGTCCCACCCACCTGGCCGCCGGTGACCCGCCGGTGGAGGGGCGGATCCGGGCCAAGATGGCGCTGCTGCTGCGGCGCCTCGGCGACCTGCGCCGCGCTCGGGAGGAGGCCCGCCTCGCCTGGGCCGCCTGCCTGGTGGGCGCCCCCGTGCACCGGCGGCTGGCCGTCGGCTTGGCCGTCGCGGATCTCCTCGATCGCGAGGCCCGCGAGGCCCTCGTCGACAAGGTGGTCGGCGAGCTGGACCGCCTGCCTCGGCGGCTGCCCGAGCGGCGGGCCTGGGTCGCCTGGCTCAAGTCCCAGGGGCACCACGTCGCGTGAGCCCCTGGGCCCTTGCAAGCGGCCCTCGCAAGCCCTTGGCTTCGACCACGGGCTCGTATGGGGGGCGCGTTGGCTGCGGCTCGACCGAGCAGGCCTGCTGAGCGGTCACGGGCGTGGGCCCCCATCGGTCACCTGCGTCCGGCTGCGACCGGCGGATCCGCAGGCGCGATCGGCGCCTGCTCCGTGCGTCGACCTGCGATCCGACTCGGTCGGCTGCAGGCCGCGCCACGCCCGGAACACCTGCGCCTGCTTGGTCTCGCTCGAGGTCGGGTGACCCACGCGGGCTAGGGGCAGGGCGGGTTGACCTTGCGGGGCGTCCCCTTGTTGGCGCGCGTGCCATAGGTGGTCGTCGCGTCGCACCAGGCGCTCGAGACGTCGTTGGCGACGGCGTTGCTCAGCTCGGGGCGCAGGCTGAGCGCGGCGCCGGCCTCGAAGGGCCAGCCCTCGGCGGCGTAGGCGACCCGGTCGATGACCACGCCGCCACAGCTCAGGGTGACCTCGTCGGCGCCGTTGGCGAGCACGAAGCCCGCGTAGACGTGGTCGGGTGACAGGCCCCCGCTGTCCTCGGCGCTGGCGCTGCGGCCCAGGATCAGGCGCCCCTTGGCGGGCACGATGACGGCGGCGTCCTCGGCGAAGGTGTAGCTGTCGGCGTCGTCGTCGCTCAGCGTGCAGCCCGACAGCGCCCGCGCGACGGGCTGGGGGTTGTAGAGCTCGATCCACTCGCCCTCGTCGTCCTCCGAGGCGGGGTTGCGCATGATCTCGGTGATGACCAGGTCGCCGCTGGCCGCCGGCGCGGCGAGGCTCGAGGCGCAGGCGCCCGCGTAGCAGAGGTCTGCCGCGCAGGGGGCGGCTGTGGTCGGGGCGTAGCTGCACGCGGCGGCGCCGCCCTCGTCGGCGCAGGCGCCGAGCGCGGCGTAGGTCACGGGGCTGGCGCCGCTGCAGGTGCCGAGCGGCGGGACGTCGCAGGGGTTCGGGTCGCAGGGGAAGTCGGCTGGGTCGACGCAGCCGGCGTCGCGGCAGACCAGCCCCCCCGCCGCGCAGTCGAGCGAGGCGTCCACGGGGTAGACGCAGCCCCCGGCCGGGGGGATCGTCGGGTCGCAGCTGCCCTCGGGGGCGTAGATCTGCGCGACGTCGCCGTCACAATCGGGCGCCGGCGGATCGGCGCAGACGACGCCCTCGCACGGCACCAGCGGTGGGTCCACGCACGCCCCCTGCCGGCAGATCTTGCCGAGGGTCGCGCAGTCCTGAGGCGGCAGCGCCGGGTAGTCGCACCTCGCCATGCCGGACTCGACGGTGCACTCGCCCAGCGCCTGGTAGCTCACCTTGACCGAGCCCTCGCAGCTCGCGGACGGCCCGTGGATGCACTGGACGCTCCTGCACGGATCCTCTCCGCCGCCGCCGCCGTCACAGGCGACGACGAGCGCCAGCAGCGCGGCGAGCGCAAGGCCGAGGCCGGCGCGGCGGTCGCCCAGGGACCCCACGGCGCTACTGCTCGCCCGTCGCGATGGGCGTCTCGATGTCGATGAAGGACACCCGGTCGACCTCGCCGAGCATCTCGTCGAGGGTCACGCCGCCGGGCGCCGCCACCGCGTCGAGGTCCACGCCGTCGGCGAGGTCGAGGCTGTTGACGAGCACGAGATCGACGTCGGCCAGCGCCCGGTCCGGCAGCTCCGGGAAGAGCTCGGCGGGCACGGGCACCGTGTAGCTCGCCCGGCCGTTGAGCCAGATCGTCCAGTGCTCGCCGCGCCTGCCCTTGAAGAGCAGGCGCTGCAGATCGGCCCCATCGAGGGCCTCGACGCTGACCTCGCGGGTGCCCTTCGACCAGGTGCTCTGGATCGGGAAGCCCAGGAACGAGCCCATGTCCGGGGCCGCGGGCGGGGCCTGGCCTGCCTCGCCGCGCACCAGGATGGCGCTGCCGCCGTCGGGGCGGGGGTCGTCTCCGGCGGGAATGCTGACGGCCACCGCCGCCACCATGTAGGCCGTGTGGGGGCTCTTGAGGCCCGAGTGAAGCATGGCCAGGGGCAGCTCGAAGGGATCCTTGTCCTCGGTGCGCTCATTGCCGTCGGCGACGCCATCGGGGGGGTTCTTCTCCTCGTCCGCCGTGTCCGCGCCGCCGTTGATACCGAGGGGCACCATGGCGCCGTCGACGGTCAGGGCGCCGCCCAGCAAGAACAGGGCGTCGGCCCAGCCCAGGTCCCCGATGGCCGGCAGCGGCGGCACGTCCAGGCTGGTCGACAGGCCCATCGGGCTCGTCAGCACCGGGTCCACGCGGACGACGGCGCCCGGGTCCTCGACGGTGGTCACCTCGACGTCCGGCACGTAGGCCGACCAGAAGTTGCGGAACAGCGGGAAGACCGCGCCCACGATGCGAGTGAAGTCCAGCTCTCCGCCGCCGATAGAGGCGATGATTTCGCTCGTGTACTCGGCGATGTCGTTGATGTCGAGGCGGCCGCCGAGGGTCCACAGGCGGTGGGTCCCCCGGGGCGCGGCCAGGGTGAACTCGGGCAGGGCGGGGCCGGCGAGGCCGAAGGTGATGCCGCCGGGCGCGGTCATCGGCTCGGAGGCGTCGACCCGCGGGATGTGGTGGTCGGGGTCGAGGTACTGCTTGACGTCGGCGCCGAGGAGCACCTGGAGGTTGAAGTCGAACAGCGCCGTCGACAGGGCGAAGGAGCTGAGCGACAGCTCTAGGGCGCCCTCGCGGCTGTACAGCCCGTCCTGGGGCGCGCCGGTGACGACGCCCGCGGCCTGCAAGATCGTGGTCTCCGGCACGATGTTGCCCTCGGGGCTCTTGTCGACGCGGCTGAAAACGGTGCGCGCCACCGGCAGGTAGATGACGGTCGCGTCGGCGATGGCCAGCCACGACACCCAGTCGTGGCCGTCGGCGAAGACGTGGACGTCGACGCCGTCGCCCAGCGCCATGTCGCTGCGGAACACGCCGTCGGCGGGCAGATCGGAGATGAACGCCGCGCCCGAGGCCGGCACGACCACCACCTTGGCGCTCAGCGGCGCGAGCGACCGGTCGTCCACGGCGATGATCGTGAGGGTGTCGTCGGCGTCGACCAGGACGTTCCGCACGGCCCAGGTCGCAGAGGCGCCGCTGGCGTCGAGGGTGGCGGTGATGGTCGCCTCGCCCGCGGTCGCGCCGCCCGTGACCACGCCGTCGGCCACCGCCGCGACGTCGTCGTCGGAAGACGTCCAGCTCACCGCCCCAGCGGGCGCCGCCAGCGCGACGTCCGCGTCGCCGGGGTCGACCAGGTCGAGGTGCAGCGCCTTGGTCGCGCCGGCGACCAATACCGTCGGCGCGTCCAGGATCCGGGGCGTGAGCCCTGCGGTCGCGGGGGCCGCCCGGCAGCTGCCCGCCGCGCACAGCTCGCCGTCGCCGCACTCGCCGTCGCCGCCGCAGTACCAGGTGAAGCAGGTGCCGGCGTCCGCATCGCAGTGGCAGGCGTAGCGGTCGTCGCTGCAATGGCCCTCCTCGAAGCCCCGCACCGCGCAGTCATCGTCGCTCTGGCAGCGGAAGACGGGCTCGCAGCAGCCGGCCACGCAGCTCCACTCCGACTTGGGGTCGGGGCACAGGCTCTTGTCGTTGTTGCCGAACTCGTTGAGGCAGGCGTGCTCGCAGACTTCGACGCTGTCCTGCTCCGGCGCGGTGTCCTCGACGGCGGTGTCCTCGACGGCGGTGTCCTCCGCCACGGTCGCGTCGGCGGCGGTGTCGGTGGCGCCTTGCTGGCCGTCGTCGTCGCCGCAGCCGGCGAGCGGCGCGAGCGAGAGCATGAGCACCGGTAGGGTCAGGGCGAGGCGCATCGGGATCTCCGTCGGGTTGTGCAGGGGAGGCAGGGACTATAGTCAGCGCGACCGGGCGCATCAATCGTCATCAGCCCTCGACCGTCATCAGCCCGCGACGCCCTCGACGCCGTCGAGGAGGCTTCGGAGATCGGCGATGGCGATGCTGGCGTCGACGGCCTCGAAGCCGTCACCGCCGTCGGCGCGCAGGGTCAGGCGGACCGAGACCATCTCGGGGGCGTCGCCGACCATCGCGCCGAGGGCGGCGAGCTGCGCGGCGAGCCCCGCGCGGCGGTGGGGCGCGGTGGCGGCGGCCAGGCGGGACAGGGCCGCGCCGTCGAGGGGCAGCGGCTCGCTCAGCGGTCGGCTCCCGGCGCCCTGGACCGTCAGCGCGTGGCCGCGGCGCGGGTGGGCGACGAGGCTGACCGCCAGGGCCTGCCCGGGGCGCGCACCCCGGATCTCGAAGGCGAGGGTGGGGTCGCCCTGGGGCGCCGCGTCGTAGAGCGCGCGCAGGGCGGCCTCCAGGGCGTCGCCGTCCGCGAGCCCGTCGGCGCTGGCCGTCGCCTCGCCGGCGTAGACGGTCGCGTGGACCGGGAAGCCCAGCTCGGCGGCGGCCCGGCGCGCCGCGGGGAGCCCGGCGACGGTCACGCTTGGCGCCAGGCGCACCCCATAGGCCGCCAGCGCCCGGCGGGCCTCGGCCGGCGACAGCCGCTGACGACGCGTCAGGTAGGCGCCCATCATCAACGCTTGCAGCAGGCGCGCCTGGCGCTGCGGCGCCCGGGGGACCGGGCCGCCGTCGCCGCCGCCGCGTCGCCGGAGGCTGGCCGAGAGCGCCAGCGCCGCGACCTCGGGCGCGGCCCGCACCACGGGCTTGCTCGCGGCCAGCGCCGCGGCGCGCAGGGCGCTGTCGAGGGCCGCGAGGTCGCCTCGGGCGAGCGGGCCCAGGGCCACCAGGATCCCGTCCACGCCGGCGTCCTCGAGGAGCACCCGGGCGGCCACCTCGACGTGCCGAGCGCTGGCGATGGGCAGCAGATCGACGATCCGGCGCAGGGCGGCGCGGGCGTGGACCTGCGCCGCGATCGCCCGCGCCGCCGCCGGCGTGGGAGAGGCCAGCGTCAGGCCCCGCTCCTCGAGGGCGGCGGCCGCCCAGCGCGCCACGGCCTCACCGTTGGCGACGACCGCGATCCGCGGGCCGGACAGCGGCGGCTGCGGCGGCAGGATCAGGCGCGCGGCCTCGGCGAAGGCGACGTCGGTGGGCGCGGGCGTCGCGCCCGTCGCGGCGAGGGCCTCGGCGTCGGGGCCCAGGACGAAGGTCGGCTTGGCCGCCGCCGCCTCGCGCAGGGCCGCGACCAGGGGGGCCGGGGGGCCGACGACGGGGCCGTGGGCGGCGATGATGGTGACGGCCTCGTCGCGGGCCCAGCGGGAGATGAGCTCGTGGGCGCCGACGTCGGCGGCCATCCCCACCGCTATCGCCTCGCGCAGGGCAAGCCCCGCCGCCTCGGCCGCGGCGAGCAGCGCGGGTAGGGTGGGGCCGCCCGTCGAGGTGACCGCCAGGCCGCCGGCCCGGGGCGTCCAGACCCCGCCCGAGGCCGGCCCCACCAGGCGCGCGCCCGCGCCGCTCACCGCCGCGACGAGGGCGCCGACCGGATCGGGGTGGCCGAGGTCCGAGCGCGGATCGGGGCACACCACGATCGCGCCGGCGCCAGCCGCGGCCCAGGCCTCGGCGCACCACAGGGCGTCGCGGGCGTCGATCTCGAGCACCACGCGGTCCACGGGCAGGTCCGCCGCCCGGGGCGGGAGCGCCTCGGTGAGGTGGAGGTGGCGGGCGGGGGCCAGCAGGGCGTCGATGGACATGGCGCCGTCTGTCGCACCGGCGGGCACCCCAGGTCAACGTTGCCGCGCGGCGGCAGGGCGCTATTGTCCCGGCGATGCCAGAGCTGCCCGAGGTCGAGATCGTCCGCCGAAACCTGTCCAGGTGGATGGGCCCGGAGCGCGCGGTGGTGCGCGTCGCGGCGGCCGCGGCGGGGCGGATCGAGGGCGATCTGCAGCGGCTCGTCGGCCGGCGCGCCGCCCGTTGGGGGCGGCGGGGCAAGGTCCTCATCGGGGCCTTCGACGGCGGCGTGGCGCTCCTGAGCCACCTCGGGATGAGCGGCAAGTGGGTGCGCGCGCCCGCGCCGCGGGGCTACGAGCGGATCGTCGTCGATCTCGACGACGGGACACGCCTGGCGCTGGTCGACACCCGTCGCCTCGGCCGCACCTGGGTCGTCGACGCCGACGCCGTCGCCGCCCACCCTCGCCTGGCCGGCCTCGGCCCCGACCCGCTGGCCGACGGCCTCGACGGGCCCACCCTGCGCGCCCGCGTCGTGGCCGGCCGCCCGGGGCCGCTGAAGACCCGGCTGTTGGACCAGGCGCGCCTGGCCGGCTTCGGCAACATCTGCGTCGCCGAGGCTGCTTCCGCGCCGCCGTCCACCCCCACACCCCCACCGGCCGCCTGGGCGACGCCGCCTGGGCGCGCCTGGCCCGGGGGCTGCTCGCCCACGTCCACGACACCCTCGCCCGCGAGCAGGGCGACGAGCTGCGCTACCTCGGCGAGGGGGGCGACAACCCCTTCGCGGTCTACGGCCGCGCAGCCGCGCCCTGTCCGCGCTGCGGCGCCCCCATCGCCAAGGCCGCCCTCGCCGGGCGCCCCTCCTTCTTTTGCCCTCGCTGCCAGCCCGAACCCGGAGCCCGCCCATGAGCCCTCGCGCCCCGTCTCATTATGGATACCGCGCGGTGTCTGCGCCCATGACCACCCGGCGAGGCCGCCGATGAGCCGCTGGTACGGCGCGCTCGGCGCCGCGTTCGGCGCCGTGGGGGTGATGGCGGGGGCCTTTGGCGCCCACGGGCTGAAGGAGGCGCTGTCGCCGGCGCGCCTGGCGATCTGGGACACCGCGGCCGAGTACCAGCTGGTCCACGCCGTCGCCCTCGTGCTTGCGTGGCTCGTGGCCGAGCGCGTCCCCGGGCGGGCGGCGCGGGTGGCCGGGGCGGCGTTCGCCTGCGGCGTCCTCGTCTTCTGCGGCAGCCTCTATCTTCTCGCCGTCACCGACGTCCGCTGGCTCGGCGCCATCACGCCCCTGGGCGGGGTCGCCTTCATCGTCGGCTGGCTGGCCTTGGCGTTGGCGCTGCGGCCGCGGGGGGCAGGGGGCGCTTCGTGATCTTTGTCTTTTGCGGTCGTCTGCGATAGCCAACACGCCGCCGTGGGCCGCGACGGGCCGATCGGGTCCGCGGATCCTTGACTTCGCAAGAGCCCGCACTAGGGTTGCGACGCAATTCGGACCCTTGTGGTCCGGTTTGGGGAGAGCTGAATGAGCGCGAGCAGGGAACACATCCAAGAGCTCACGAGTCGCCGCTACCAGGCGGGCTTCGTCACCGACATCGAGGCGGACACCGTCCCGCCCGGGCTGGACGAGCGCGTCATCCGCTTCATCTCCGCCAAGAAGGGCGAGCCCGGGTGGCTGCTCGACTACCGCCTCAAGGCCTACCGGACCTGGCTCGAGATGACCGAGCCCAGCTGGGCCCACGTCGAGTACGAGCCCATCGATTACCAGGCCATCTCCTACTACTCCGCGCCGAAGTCCAGCGGGGACGGCCCCAAGTCCCTCGACGAGGTCGATCCCGAGCTCCTGCGCGCCTACGACAAGCTCGGCATCCCCCTCGATGAGCAGAAGATCCTCGCGGGTGTGGTCGCGGTCGACGCCGTCTTCGACAGCGTCAGCGTCGTGACCACCTTTAGAGACAAGCTCGCCGAGTCGGGCGTCATCTTCTGCTCCTTCAGCGAGGCGGTGAGAGAGCATCCGGAGCTCGTCAGGCAGTACCTGGGCTCGGTCGTCCCCCACACCGACAACTACTTCGCCGCGCTCAACGCCGCCGTCTTCACCGACGGCTCCTTCGTCTACGTACCGAAGGGCGTGCGCTGCCCGATGGAGCTGTCGACCTACTTCCGCATCAACGAGCCGAACACCGGCCAGTTCGAGCGCACCCTCATCATCGTCGAGGAGGGCGCCTACGTGTCTTACCTCGAGGGCTGCACGGCGCCCCAGCGCGACGACAACCAGCTCCACGCGGCGGTCGTCGAGCTGGTCGCCCACGCCGACGCCGAGATCAAGTATTCGACGGTGCAGAACTGGTACCCCGGCGACGAGGACGGCGTCGGCGGCATCTATAACTTCGTGACCAAGCGCGGCGCCTGCCGCGGCGACCGCTCCAAGATCTCGTGGACCCAGGTCGAGACCGGCTCCGCCATCACCTGGAAGTACCCGAGCTGCATCCTGCTGGGTGACGACTCGGTGGGCGAATTCTACTCGGTGGCGCTGACCAACAACAGGCAGCAGGCCGACACCGGGACCAAGATGATCCACATCGGCCAGCGCACCCGGAGCACCATCGTCTCCAAGGGCATCTCCGCTGGCCGCAGCCGCCAGACCTATCGGGGCGCCGTCAAGATCCTCAAGGCGGCCGAGGGCGCGCGCAACCACACCCAGTGCGACTCGCTGCTCCTCGGCGATCGCTGCGCGGCCGACACCGTGCCCTACGTCGAGGTCGACAGCGCCAGCGCTCAGCTCGAGCACGAGGCGACCACCTCGAAGATCAGCGAGGACCAGCTGTTCTATTGTGAGCAGCGCGGGCTCGACCCCGAGGACGCCGTCAACCTGATCGTCAACGGCTTCTGCAAGGAGGTCTTCCGCGAGCTCCCCATGGAGTTCGCGGTCGAGGCCCAAAAGCTCCTCGAGCTGTCCCTCGAGGGCGCCGTCGGCTAAACCTCGCGGCGCGCTGCCGCCCGCGCGCCGCCGCATCACCGCTCATACGCGTCCGTATCGCTTTGGAGACTGCCCCCATGCTCGAGATCGACGACCTGCACGTCAGCGTCGCAGGCAAGCCCATCCTCAAGGGCCTCAGCCTCGACGTCGCGCCCGGAGAGGTGGTGGCCATCATGGGCCCCAACGGCTCGGGCAAGAGCACCCTCGGCTACAGCCTCGGCGGCCGCGACGGCTACCAGGTGACCGGCGGCTCGGTCCGCTTCAAGGGCAAGGATCTGCTCGCCCTCGACAACTATGAGCGGGCGCGAGAGGGCGTGTTCCTGGCGTTCCAATACCCGGTCGAGATCCCCGGCGTGTCGAACCGCTACTTCCTGCGCGCCATCCTCAACGCGGCGCGCGGCCACCGCGGTGAGCCGGAGCTGGACGCCGTGAGCTTCCTCAAGCTGCTGCGCGACAAGATGAAGCTCGTAAAGATGAACCCCGAGCTCGCCAAGCGCGAGGTCAACGCGGGCTTCTCGGGCGGCGAGAAGAAGCGCAACGAGATCCTACAGATGGCGCTGCTCAACCCGGCGCTGGCCATCCTGGATGAGACCGACAGCGGCCTCGACATCGACGCGCTGAAGGCCGTGGCCGAGGGCGTCAACGCCCTGCGCGGCCCCGAGCGCTCGATGCTCGTCATCACCCACTACCAGCGGCTGCTCGAGTACATCACGCCCGATCGGGTGCTGGTGCTCATGGACGGCCGCATCGTCAAGGAGGGCGGCAAGGAGCTGGCCCTCGAGCTCGAGGACCGCGGCTATGACTGGGTCCGCGACGACGCGGCGGCCTGAGGTGGGGGCCGCTGTGACCGCCGCCGACCTGACGGAGCTCCGCGCCCGAGGGCGCCAGGGCTTCGCGGCCCAGGGGCTCCCCTCGACGAAGGCCGAGCCCTGGCGCTACTTCTCGACCCGCCCGATCTCAAAGCGCCCGGTCGACGCCGCGCCCGCCGCGCCCGCGCCGGTCAGCGCCGAGGACATCGCCCCCTGGCTCCTCGACGGCGTCGCCGGCACGGCGGTCTTCGTCGACGGCCGCTTCGAGCCCGCCCTGAGCGATCTCCAGGCCCTCGGCCAGCGGGTGCGCGTGGGCGGCCTGGCCGCGGCGATCGAGGCCGAGCCCGAGCGCCTCGGCGCCCTGGTGGGGACCGTGGCCTCGGCTGACGCCGACGGCCTCGTCGCCGCCAACCAGGCGTGGTTCGCCGACGGGCTCTTCGTCGAGGTCCCCGCGCGGGCCGTCGTCGAGGCGCCCATCCTGGCCCTCTTCTACGCCACGGGGGGCGGCGCGGCCGAGCGCGTCCGCCAGCCCCGCAACCTGGTGCTCATGGGGCGCTCCAGCCAGGCCACCGTGGTGTGCCGCTACGTCGGCGCCGCCGACGACGCGGGGCTGACGAACGCCGTGACGGAGCTGTCCCTGGCGGACAACGCCGCGCTGCGCCACGTCGAGATCGAGGAGGAGGCCCCCGAGGCCCTGCACGTCGGCCGCGTCGTCGGCCGCCAGGGCGCCGACAGCCAGCTGCGCTCCTACGTCCTGTCGCTGGGCGGCAAGGCGGCCCGCACGGCCGTGCGCGCCGAGCTCGCCGGCGCCGGCGCCGAGTGCGTCCTCGACGGCCTCTACGTCGCCGCGGGCGAGCAGCGCCTCGATCACTACACGGAGATCGACCACCTGGTCGGTCACACCACGAGCTCGGAGTACTACGCCGGGGTCATGGACGGCGGCGCGGTCGGCAACTTCCAAGGCGTCGTCTACATCCGCGAGGGCGCGGTCGACAGCCGCACCCAGCAGCTCAACCGCAACCTGCTGCTCGCGCCGGGCGCCCAGGCGAACTGCAAGCCTCAGCTGGAGATCGACAACGACGACGTGGCCGCCACCCACGGCACCACCATCGGCCAGCTCGACCCGATGGCCCTCTTCTACCTCGAGTCCCGGGGCATCGACCGCGACACGGCGCGCGGCATCCTGACCTTCGCCTTCGCCCGCGAGGCCCTCGGCCGCCTGGGCGTGGCGAGCCTGTCCGAGGCGCTGATCCCGCGGATCCTGGCCAAGCTCGACGTCGCGGTCGCCAGCGATGACGGTGACGACCTGGACCTCGACCTCGAGGACCTGTCGTGATCGACGTCGCCGCGGTCCGCGGCGCCTTCCCGGCGCTGCGGCAAAGGGTCCACGGCAAGCCCCTGGTCTACCTGGACAACGGGGCGACCACCCACAAGCCCGTCGCCGTGCTCGAGGCGCTCAACCAATTCTATGGGGTCGACAACTCCAACGTGCACCGGGGCGTCCACGCCCTGAGCCAGCGCGCCACCGCCGCCTATGAGGCGGCGCGCGTCCAGGTCCAGCGCTTCCTCAACGCGCCCAGCGCCGACGAGATCGTCTTCACGCGCGGCACCACCGAGTCCATCAACCTGGTCGCCCAGAGCTGGGGTCGCGCCAACCTCGGCCCCGGCGACCAGGTCGTCATCAGCGAGATGGAGCACCACTCGATGATCGTGCCCTGGCAGATGGCCTGCGAGGCGACGGGCGCGGAGCTGGTGGTGCTGCGGATGAACGACCGCGGCGAGCTCCCCGCCTCGGAGCTCGACGCCAAGATCGGCCCGCGGGTCAAGCTCGTCGGCGTCGTCCACGTCTCCAACGCCCTCGGCACCGTCAACCCCGTCGCCGCCATCGTCGCGCGGGCCCACGCCGTCGGCGCCCTGGTCCTGGTCGACGGCGCCCAGTCGGCGCCGCACGTCGCCATCGACGTCCAGGCCCTGGGCGTCGACTTCTTTGCCTTCAGCGGCCACAAGGTCTACGGCCCCACGGGCGTCGGCGTCCTCTGGGGCCGCCGGGCGCTGCTCGCCGAGATGCCCCCTTGGCAGGGCGGCGGCGACATGATCGAGCGGGTGTCGCTGGCGGGCGCCACCTACGCCGCGCCGCCAGCGCGCTTCGAGGCGGGCACCCCCCACATCGCGGGCGCCATCGGCCTGGGCGCCGCCTGTGAGTGGCTGTCGGGCCTGGGGCTGGACGCCGTCGCGGCCCACGAGGCGGCGCTGCTCGCCCACGGGACCGAGGTGCTCGGCCGCGTCCCCGGGCTCGCGCTCATCGGGACGGCCGCCGACAAGGCCGGCATCCTCGCCTTCGACATCGCGGGGCTGCACCCTCACGACGTAGGCACCATCGTGGACCTGGAGGGGGTCGCCGTCCGCGTCGGCCACCACTGCGCCCAGCCCGCGATGGAGCGCTTTGGCGTCAGCGCCACCACCCGCGCGTCCCTGGGCGTCTACAACACGCGCGAGGACCTCGATCGGCTGGGCGTCGCCCTGCACAAGGCCGTGGACCTGCTCGGCTAGCGGCGGCCGGCGACCGGCCCCCGCCGGCGTCGTCGCGCCGAGGGTGTCGCCGGCGTCGTCGCGCCGAGGCTGTGGCCGCCGTCGTCGCGCCGAGCGCAGACCGCCGAGCCCATGAGGGGGGCCGCGCGGGCGGCCTGCGGCCAGGCCTGTTGGCGCGCGCGCCCGGCGCGGGTATCATCGCCGCCATGGAGCTGACTCAAGCGCTTGCAGGCCGCCGCTCCGAGCGGCACTTCTCCGACGAGCCCGTCCCCGCCGAGGTCATCTCGGCGCTGATCGGGGTCGCCAGCCACGCCCCCTCGGCCGGGAACCGCCAGCCGTGGCGGGTCGCCGCCGTCGCGCCCGCCGCGGCGCGCGCGATCATCGACGACCTCGAGCCCAAGGCCTGGGAGATCCTCTACCCCACCCTGCGCGAGGTCATCGCGAGCGATCCCACGGTGCTCGGGCGGGC
>PDWJ01003717.1_pt1 | contig 14288 bp, 15 predicted proteins | sample 1430881 | NCBI WGS metagenome assembly PDWJ01 (sample SAMN01162460, study PRJNA174530) | Oral metagenome, whole genome shotgun sequencing project. | biome: Marine environment; feature: Marine mammal; material: Swab sample of the gingival sulcus; isolation source: swab sample of gingival sulcus... | reverse complement strand
TCAGCAACAAATTCTTTCTCAAGTTTCTCATCTTCTGGAAGTCTAGAGTAAGTTAAGTTTTCATTACTTGCTGAAATTCTCTCTCTATCAACATCTACAATCTCTCTAACTTTAGAGACTATGAAATCAACATCTAAGTTGTTAAAAGAGTATTCGCTGACAACACCATTATTCATAACTCTTATTACAAAACCTCTCTCAACAGTCATAGGTAGTCCTATAGAAACACCTGTTGTAAGCACCTTGTATGCTCTTCCTTTAACATCTGTAGCTAGAATTGATACATAATCATAGTCCTTAGATAATGTATCTATTATGCCTTGTAGACGCTCTTTGCTCTCTATTAAAAACTTTGACTTTTTTAACTTCATAAGCACCTCCTTTTTTTCTCACAATGAGATTTTATCACAATTAGAGTGGGTTTTAAAGCAATAAAAAAAGTTTCTATGCTAAGCATAAAAACTTTAATCTTACTTATTTAAGCATACCATATAGATTCTTAGGATTTTCTAACTCTGGTATAAGTACAACTTTCTCTCCAATATCTTCTTTTTCAGCCATTTCATACATGTAACGTAGCATTGAATAGTCTTCAATAGCAAAACCAACTGAATCAAATATTGTTATATCTCCTTCTTTTCTGTCAATTCCGCCATTCTTAACAACATCACTTATGTGAATAACCTTGAAGTCATCATCCATGTGTTGGATTTCTCCTTCAATTCTGCTCTGAGCTTCAAACTCAACATATACATCACCCATAAATAGGATCTTGCTGTCAAGTTCTGTCTTACCTGGGCAGTCACCGCCTACAGCATTAAGATGCATAGATGGCTCTATCATGTCTGGAGTAAGAATTATCGCAAACTTCTTATCTGCAGTAACAGTAGTTACTATATCACAGCCTTTGCAAGCTTCTTTTGCACTATTGTACTTTATAAGCTTTAGTCCCTCTACATCTTTTAAGTTTTCCATTAACTTGTCAGTTGCAGCTGGATCAATATCATAGCAATGAATTTCTTCAATACCTAGGCAACGATGGAAACCAAGCGCTTGGAAATCACTCTGAGAACCATTTCCTATAAGCGCCATTTTCTTTGGATTTTTCTTAGCAAGGTATTTTGCTGCAAAAACTGATGTAGCAGCTGTACGAACTGCAGTAAGCAGTGTCATTTCACTTAGTAGTAGTGGGTAACCTGTCTTAACTTCAGCAAGTAGACCAATACCCATAACTGTTAAGAAATTACTTTTGGGATTTTCTGGATGCCCATTTACATATTTAAATGTATAAATATCATCGTCTCCTATTGGCATAAGCTCACAAACACCTAGCGGACTATGATGAGCAGTTCTAGCCATCTTTTGGAAATCCTCAAATCTAGCAAAGTCAGCCTCAATATAAGAAACGACCTCTTCAATCACATTAGCAGCACCCTTTTTCTTTAAATAATTGACAACAGCATTTAGGTCAATATATCTAGTAGTTCTTTTCATTTTTTCATCCTTTCAAAATATAATTTCTCAACAAATATGTTAACATTAAAGTACGCACTTAGTCAAACATTTATCAAAATTTTTTTACTTAACTTGCTCGACAAAAAATTTAAACAATTTCTTTGCCTCTTTACAAACCTTATTTAGCATCTCTGGATGCCACTGAACCCCAACTAAAAATGGATAATCCTCTTTTTGGATTGCCTCTATTACACCATCACTTGATCTAGCTATAACTTTGTAACCATCAGCGAGTCTATTTATTGCTTGATGATGGAAAGAGTTTACCATTATCTCATCCGGATATATTTCAGATAAAATTGAGTCCTTTTCTATCTTTACCTTTAAAGTCTTTTTTGACATCGTAGCATTTTGCCAATGTTTTAGTGTCTCCCCTTTTATGAGTGACATATCTTGATAAAGAGTCCCACCTTCATATGTATTAATTATTTGAAGGCCTCTACAAATGCCAAGTATTGGTATTCTTTTTTTCTTTGCTTCTCTAATAAGAATAAAATCATAGTGATCTCTCTCCGGAAAAACCTCTCCTAACTTTGGATGAGGCTCTTCACCGTAGTTATATGGGAAAACATCTTCTCCCCCAGTTAACACAAGTGCATCAATCTGCTCTGTCTGTGCTTTTATAAGCTCTTCATTTTCACTAAATGGGATTATAAGAGGGATTCCTCCGGCTTCTATAATCGAATCAATATAGTCCTTATTTGAAAATATCTTTTTTTGTCCTAGGAATTCTTTATCAGTCTCAATAATTAAACTTGATGATATCCCTACAATAGGCTTCTTTTTCATATTATTCCGTCCTTAAAATAAAATATCGTAATTATAGTATATTATAAAACCGCTTTATTTCAAACAAAAAAGCTATCATTTGATAGCTTTTTTCTAATTCTTTGGTGGCATTGGAATAAATACACTTGTTTTTCTCTTGTACTCTTCCCAGTCTTCTCTGCCATCATACTTTTTCTCAAGCAGTGGCACACCAGATACAAATCTTACAAGAAGCGTTATTGTAATAGGACTGAATATCAACCATAGATTTGTAAAGTTTGATATCGCAATAAAGTAAAGTCCCCACCACTGAGTTGCTTCTCCAAAGTAATTTGGATGCCTCGTGTACTTCCAAAGTCCTGTTGTCATAAGCTTACCCTTGTTAGTCTTTTCTGACTTAAAGACTTTAAGTTGATGGTCTCCAACTGATTCAAATATAAAACCAATTATCCAGACTAACACCCCAATGTAAGTCATGAAGGTAACATCAACTCCATTGTATATGTTAATAAATATGACGTTAAAACCTATTATTATGTTAAGCAAGTATTGAACCATATACATCCTGAAAAAGAAGTATAAATCGAAGTTATTACCCTTGTAATTTTTTCTGTATTCTTGATACCTATAGTCTTCTTTTGAATTCTTTATTCGCTTAAACAGGTGTCTTGTAAGTCTTACTCCCCAGATAATAACGAGGATTGTCATTATAAGTCCAACTTGACTCTGTTTGCCTATTAAGTATGAGAAAACAGCTGCCACTATAAATCCCATTCCCCAGATAATATCTAGAAAATCATGTTTCTTTTTATTCTTTGCAACTAAAAATGTTGCTACAAATAATAGTAAGGTTGCAATAAGTGTTATTATTAGTTTCATTTATCTTCTCCTAATGTATATCCTATAGCTACACTTCCTGGTCCAGAAAAAAGCCTAATTACAGAAGATATTTCATCGATGTATAGGACTTCTTTTCCTGTCATCTCTTCTATTTTCTTTGCCATGCTACTTGCAAGTTCGTAGTTGTCTGCATGAACAACAGCAAAGCTATCTATTTTATCCTTAACACTCTCTACCTTCTTAAGTAGAATCTCCTCATTTTTCTTCTTAGAAAACGCAAGACCACCAGCTACCCCCTTACCATTTGAATCAATTGAGATAAGAGGTAGAAAACCTATAAATTGCATCACTTTACCAATCTTTGTACTAAGTCTACCTGAGGCAATCATCCCTTTTAAGTTTGGAAGACTTACATATATCTTTGTTCTAGCTATTACACCTTCAAGCTTTTCCTTTATTTCACTGGCCTTTAGCCCTTCATTAATTAGCCTAGTAGCATATTCTACAACTAGTCCTTCAGCAACTGAGTTCTGTTTAGAGTCTACTAAGTATACATTGCTTTTCTTACTTAATTCTTCTACAGCATCATTAAATCTCTCATAAACTCCTGACATTTTAGATGACACTGTTATTATGATTACATCATCATACGAATCTAAAATAGGCTCTAAAAACTTCTTTACCTGCATTAGATTTGGTTGAGATGTAGAAGTCCTACCCATCTGAATCACTTCAGGAATTGCCGTTACCTTATCCTGATAAGAGATGTCATCTACTAATATATTTATTGGAAGTAAAAAGGTGTCATCATTTAATCTGCTAGGGTCTATATCAGCTATACTATCAATTACAAGCGCTACCTTACCATCGTGTTTTTTTGTTAGCTCATATTGTGACACCATGTTATCAGCCTTGCTCTCTAATACTTTGCCCAAAGGATAGAACATTTTAACTATTTTAGATGGGTGATTAGTATGTATGTGTGCTCTTACATACTTATCACTCTCTGATATTACAATGCTGTCTCCCATCTCATTTAATTTAGTCTCTAGCTTACTCCTATCAAAGGATTTGTATTTTTCTAGCAACACCTCTGTGCAGTACTTGTTTTCAATACTTCCAAAGTCTATGTCACTCTCATGAACAAACTTTTCTATTCTTTTATGAACAACTTTATCAGCCGGTTTATATCCTGTAACCTTATTTATTAACATGGGCATAAAGCCTTCAATAAAATATAAAAAGGCCTTTGCTCCAGCATCTTCTGATTGCATTTTTCTCTGTGCTTTTAAAGTGTACTTGGTTTCTTCTACCGAGTCTTTTAGTAGTGGGTAAGCTTGCTCATATATTTCATTTAATGACTTATGTGGTGAGAATACTTTCTTCAATGACTCAACCCAACTTCTAATAACAGTAATAATAGTACCCTCTACAGGGTTCTTTATCGCTTTATGAGCAAATTCCTGTCCATTTTCAAAACATAGTATGAGGTCATCAGTAGTCATCTCATCCTTATTTGGTGCAAAAGCGGAAAACCCATAAAAGAACTGGGAAAAAATAGCTCCAGAATTCCCCCTAGCTCCTACAATTGCAAGATTACTTACATTATCAAGCATGTCCTTAATTGTACCATCGGAAATTGAGTCACCGACTATATTTTGCATGAGATGTGAGAGATTATTCCCTGTATCTTTATCAAGCACTGGAAATGCATTAGATTCATTTAATACTTCTCTGTTCTCACTTACTCTCTCTGCACCAGCAAGTATTCCACTATATATATGTTCTTTTCTTATTGTTTCTGAATTATTCTCCATAATAAACACCTAAAACTTAAGTAACTGTATTATCTTAGTTCCAATAACTGCTGTGGTTGCAGTTACGAATGTTCCCCACATCAAATCTACCACAGTTACAATTACTGGCCAATCTTTAAGGGTTGCCTGATTTGTTAAATCATATGTTGCATACATAACAAAACCAAGTAGAGCACCAAATTTAAGCGCATTAATTAAACTACCTGATTCAATTGATGGATTTACAACAAAAATCAAGAGCGCAAATATATACACAAAGTAAAACACAAGCGCAGCAATCCAGTTGATTTTGTCTGTCATCAAGTGACCTAGATTAGCTTTATAAAACTTAGGAGCAACAAGCCCTAACCAAACTAGATCAACAATAAAAAACACGACAAATAGAACGAAATAGCGTTTAACCATTTTCCACCTCCTAATATTCATCCTGCCTAATTAAATTATATCATATATTTAACATAAATATATATTCTTTATTATATTTTGTTTAATCTAGAGTAAAGTAGATTGAGAAATGTTTTTTATAATAGCCTATATCACTTTTATTAGAATAAAATGGTCTACTTAAATAAGTAGACCGAGTAAATCATTTAAAATATTTTATAACGAATTCAACACCGCTTTCCTTTGAATTAACACTAATGCTTCCGTTGTTTTTTTCAACAATGGCTTTCGATAAGGCTAGTCCTATACCGATTGAATCATGTGATGAGTTTGATCCTCTATAGAATCTCTCAAATATATGAGGTAGGTCTTTTTTGTCTATTCCAATGCCGTGATCCCTTATTTTAACCTCAACATATACTCTATTTTCACTCGCACTAATATCAATTGAACTTCCTTCACTTGAATTCTCTACAGCATTTTTTATAAGGTTGCTTATAGCTTCTACTTGCCACATGATGTCACACACTAAAGTAATGTCTCTATTAGCATCTACATTTATCCTTATATTCTTTAAATCACAAATCAATTCAACATTGCTTATGGCTTTTGATAATATGTCATAGAGTTTAACTTCCTTCATATTATAGTTTACCGTAGACGAATCAAATCTTGAAAGTTTAAGAATTGAATTAGTTAAAAAATTTATACTCTTTATCTCTAGCTTAATTTTCTTTAAAAACTCTTCTCGTTTTTTTATTTCCATATTTGGATTATCTAGCATATTATCAAGCATAATCATAATAGATGTAAGTGGTGTCTTTATCTGATGGGATATGTCAGATAATGAATCTTTTATATTTACCTTATCCTTCCTACTATTTTCAGCTTGTTCTTTTAGTAGAACTGAGGTTTTTAAAATGTTGCTTTTTAACTTCGATAGAGCATCCTCTGATATATCATTTATACGAAGATCATAGTTTTTGTTGTTTATATCATCTATCATTTGGATTATTTCTTCCATATGATTTTTATAATCTCTACTTATTAGAAATGCAATTAATAGACTTAGCACTATAAATATAGCTATTATTAAAGCATATATGCTTTTAAATAATCTATTATAATGGATTAGATTATTATCAATATATTCTTTTTCTACATCTATTCCATACTTGCTTAAATCAACTTTAACATTTTCACTGCGGTTAAGTTCATTTATTATTTTATTCTCATCTACATCGGGATATTTATCTCTTATAAGAGAGATTAAAGCTGAAAACTTATTATTGACACTTGAGACGTTGAGCTTAGTCTCATAATCATTAACCATATATAGAGCTATAATAAAAACAAGTATTAAAACCAATAAGATAACGGTGTATTTTCTTTTTATATATTTATTCATCTATCATATACCCTATCCCTTTTACAGTTTTTATTATATCACTACCTATTTTATCCCTTATTCTCTTGATATATACGCTAACTGTATGTTCATCAACAAAGTTCCCAGTCCACTCCCATATCTTATCAAGAATAACTTCTCTCCTTACGACCTTACCTATATTTAACATAAGTAAGTTAAGAATTTTGTTCTCAAGGCTAGATAACTGTATATTTTCTTCATCTCTATAAACCATAAACTTATCAAAATCATACTTGATATCGCCTATATTTATGACACTACTTCCTTTAGACTTCTTAAATATTCTATTTACCCTAGCCATAAGCTCTTTAGTAGAAAACGGCTTTGTTATATAGTCTTCAGCACCGAGTTCAAGCCCATATACAACATCATTTTCCTCATCTCTAGCCGTTAAAAAAATCGTAGGTATCTCTTTATCTTTTATATACCTAGTGTACAAGTCGAAACCATTACCATCTGGAAGAGAAACATCTAAAATATAAAGATCAACATCAACACTTTCAATCGCACTAACCGCATCTTTATAATTAAGTCTATAGTAAAAGCTATGACCTTTACTCTTAAAAGCGTATTCAAGTGCATCCACGATTGCTTTATTATCTTCAACTATTAAGATGTTCATGCTTCCCTCCTATCTATATATTTTCTTTCCTTATAGTCTCTATAATGTTTTGTTTATTAATTTTGCTTATAGAGTATCTCATTATCATATACACCATAACAATTACTGCTACTATAGATATTATTATAGCATTTGTTGGGAATATAAAGTAGCTAACTCTAGATATATTTATAGAAAAATATACCCAATACGAAGCTAGAACACCAAGTGCTATACCATATATAAGTGCTTTGGAAGAATAGAAAAAGGTTTCTAACCTAATCATATTCTTAAACTCCCTACTAGTCATACCAATACTCTTTAATGTCGCAAACTCCCTACTTCTAAGGTTTACATTTGATGTAATTGTATTAAATATATTTGTTATGCCTATAAGGGAAACTACTGCTATAAAGCCATATAAGAATATACTAACAAGAGTTTTGTAATTTAATTGCTGTCTTTGCCCTTCTTTTACATCATATACATCTGGTACATAAAAATCCTCATCATCAAGTTGTTTTTTGAATAATTCAGTATCATTAGTTAGTATCCAAAGGTCAACTAGATCAAATTTCATCTTATTAAAGTAATCGATATTAACGAATACATCAAGCTCAGATGTACTATTTGAAAAATGAGTAAAACTTAAATTCTTCTGTCTAATACCAGCTATTTCAAGAGTAAAACTTGATTTTACCTTATCTGAATCTTCACTCATTAAGTTAAGCTTAACCATATCATTAGGTTTATATTTCGTATTAGTATCAACACCTACGTATCTGCCCTTATCATCACGAACTATATTTCTATCTATTAAGATGGCCTTATCTTTATTTCTTTCGTAGTCAACTCCCACTTCATTTAAATACTTTCTAAACAGCTTATCTTCACAGGCAACAAAATTTACTGTTCCAATAGGATTCACTTTATCTTTTTTATTCATCATATCTTTATCTGCAAGCTCAATACGACTAAAATTATCGTATGTTGTATACATCTCATCAACACTGCTAAACCCTCTTATCTTATCGATGTTTTTATCGTTTAATTCCTTTATATTTGATCTAATATGAATATCGTGATCCTGTATTGCTAGATATTCATCTACATTTATAAAGGTATATTCCATAAAAGTACTAACTGATATAAACATCATAACGCTTATCACAATAGACATTACTGTAACCCTGTATTTACTTCTACTTCGTTTAAGGTTCTTATACGCAATAAGACCACCCATTTTGAAAATACTCTTTATAAACCAAGGCGACTTAAGCTTTTTAGACGTTATCTTAACATCATTAGATGACCTTAAATTCTCTATCGGGCTAACTCTAGATGCTCTAAAGGATAGTGCTATAATAGATAAATATATGGTCAAAGCAGATAGTAGTGTTGATAAAATCAAAGCATACGGACTTAGATTATATACAAATTCAATCGCCTCTTCACCTCGCGTAAAAGCTAAGAAGTTGACTATATTTACTAAAATAAAAGAAGCAAAAGCACCTGATATAAGACCGATAGGTATACCTATTACACTCAGAATAAGGCCTTCTCTAAGTACAGATTTTCTTATCTGCCTCTTTGTAGCACCTACACTAGATAGCATTCCATATATTCGTTTTTTCTCAGTAATAGATATTTCAAAAGAATTTCTAATGCAGAAAACACTGCTTGAAATTATGATAAATAGTATAATGAGAAACACCATAGTTGTTGTTGTGCTTGTTCCCTGATCAAAAGACAAAGTTTCAAATTGCAAAAGGTTTCTATTTACACGAAAAGATCCATCATCGACATAATATGGTATATCCCCATAGTTCTTATAACCGAGTATCTCAGGTATGTCTTCTTTATAATTCTTTGGGTTGTTAAGAGATATGTATGCTGATACTCTATCAGTTTTCTCCCCAGTGCTTAAGCATAAAATGCCTTCACTAGTTGCTCTATAACCATCTATAACGCCTACTATTTTATACTCTCTATATCCTTCGTCTTCGAAAGTGGATTTAATCCTTTTTTTATCGAAGATTATACGTCCTGTTTTGAGTTTTACTTTATCTCCTATATTAACTCCATCTCCATACTGAAGTACTTCCTGGTACACAACTAATTCAGAACTGTTCTTTGGTAACCTACCTTTTTTAACATTTATTTCTAAATTATTTAGTGTCTTTTCATCAGCGGAAACTATTCCCAAAAATGTATCTTCAAAACTAAACTGAGTAACATGGTATAAAAGATTTAAATCTTTAATATCTCTATTCGCCTTTAATTCTTCCAATTTTTCTTTATCAACATCATACATTGAAACATGATAATAACCTTCGCTCATAATTGCACTATTAAGTATACTTTTATAAAAGCTTGCAATTAGGATTATAAATGCACAGAGCAGAGCTGTTGATAGAATTATTCCTATGGTAGTAGCAATTGAACGTTTCTTATTTAGAATTAAACTCCTACTAGCAATTTTCTTTATAATGCCCATCTTAAACCTCACTCACTACTCTTCCGTCTTCAAGTGTAATTATCCTATCTGCCACTTTAGCAAGTTCTAGGTCGTGAGTTATCATTATAATTGTCTGAGAGTCTTCTTTATTCGCTTTCTTTAATAGATTAACAATTTCAGCACTGGACTCTGAATCAAGGTTGCCAGTAGGTTCATCAGCGAGAAGAATAGTTGGGCTCGTAATAAGGGCTCTACCAACACTTGTCTTTTGTTGTTGTCCCCCTGACAGTTCGTTAGGTAGATGTTCTAATCTTGATTCTAGTCCAAGAGTATTAACAAGTTTATCAAACTTTGCATTATCGATCTTTTTATGATCAAGGTCTAGTGGAAGAAGTATATTCTCCTTTACATTTAAAATGGGAATTAGATTATAGAATTGGTATATTAATCCAACATATCTCCTTCTAAATATTGATAGCTTGTCATCACTTAAGCTAAAAATATCCTTGCCATCTACAAAGACCTTTCCACTAGTAGGTCTATCAACCCCACCGATTAGATGCATAAGAGTGGATTTACCAGAGCCACTAACTCCTACTACTGCTATAAAATCTCCTTTATTCACAGTTATATTTACATCATCAAGTGCTACAACCTCAGTTTCACCTTTTCCATATATTTTAGTAAGACCCTCTACTCTAAGTATTTCCATACTAATCTCCTTCTAATACTGTTTTTGTTTTATTATATATATCAAAAGTTACAACTAAGTTACTCAAAAAAAAAGTGTATACACACTTTTTTTTACTCGCCAGAAACTCTTCCTGAAAGTTCTTTATCAATAAATAGTATTGCTCTTGGATCTCCGTTAGCAAACTCTACTTTATCAACTAAAGCTGATGCATGATCCTCTTCTTCAACTTGCTCATCTACAAACCACTGAATAAAGCTTCTGCTCGCATGGTCTTTTTCTTCCATTGCAAGGTCCATTAATTCATGGATTGATTTTGTAACAAACTTCTCATGCTCATAAAGTGCTTTTACAACATCAAGTACAGTTTCCCATTTCTCATTAGGTGCTTCTATTGTCTCAAACTCAAGTTCGCCGCCTCTGCTTATTAGATAGTTATATATTCTATAACCATGACCGAGTTCCTCTTTAGCTTGGATTCTCATCCAATTAGCAAATCCAGTTAAACTCTTCTTCTCAAAGAAACTTACCATTGATAAATAGTAGTAAGCTGAGTAGAACTCCTTGTTAACCTGGTCGCTAAACGCTTTTAACATTTTCTTATTTACCATTACTCATATACCTCAAACATATCTTTCCCAACACCACATACTGGACAAACCCAATCATCTGGAATATCTTCAAATGCAGTACCTGGTGCGATTCCACCATCAACATCTCCCTCTACTGGATCATAAATATAATCACATGCTACACAAATATATTTTTTCATTCATTCCTCCTATATACAATGTTACCCACTTTTTTTTCTAAAAACAATTATTATATCCTCTTTTCTTTTTATACTTTCTAATTTATAATTATTATTAGGAGAGTGACTATGAAAACAATATTACTTATATTATTGGCTATATCAGCTACAACGGGTGTGTTACTTAATTCAAAATTTTTTAGACGAAAGGATTTCTTTTACTATTTCACAAATATAAGCAACACTTTAGTTGCACTCTATTATATTCTGGAACTACTTCCAAATAATCCGATAGGTAACAAATATATACAATACACGATAACAATGAGCATACTTGTTACATTTATTATTTACCACTTTGTTATATCAAAGGGAACTAGAGAGCGAAATGATCCAGAGGAAATGAAAGATTATAGAAGTATAGAGAATAGACTGGTTCATTACATAACGCCATTTCTTGCTACATTATACTTTTTAATATATAATAAAGAAACATTTGATATAAGGAGTTCTTTTATATGGCTTATTTATCCTTTTGTTTACACAACAATTATGTTTATAAGGGCAAAAAGTGGAACAAATATACCAGAAAGAAACTCTAAATATCCATATGATTTTATTGATATAGACAAACTTGGACTTAAAAAAGTTATGAAAAACTCAGCTTATGTTTTTATTTTTTACTTAATCCTAGGGTTTGTCGTATTATACATAAAGGAGTTAATATGAAAAAAACTATTACTATATTACTTGTCTTGACTCTGCTTTTAACAACAATTAGTTGTTCAGACAATTCAAAGGCACTTGAGGATAAGATAAATGAACTAAATTTGAAGATTAAAACAAGGGACAAGGAAATTGAAGAGCTGAAAGCAAAGATCAAGACACTTGGAACATCTAATGCTAAAGACGAAGAGTCTAAAGCTATAAAAGAAAAAGATAGAGAGATAGAGGAGCTTAAGAAGAAAATAAAGCAACTAGAGGATTCAAAAAAAAACGATAACTCAAGTAACTCATATAAACACAACCAACCGCTCACTACAGCAGGTATGGTAAATGTTGAAGGATTTATTCAAGCTGATACAATAAAGAATCCTAACATATTAAAAGAAGTTACTAAAGAATCTCTCATAAACAAGTTTAACTGGCTACCTGAAGGATATAAGCCAGCTAAACTTAAGTTAATAAAATCTAGATCAGGAAGAAATATATACCTAGAAGAAGAAACAGCTAATGCTTTTGAAAAGTTAAGACAAGATGCGCTTAAAGAAGGAATAAAGTTTGTAGTATTTAGTGGATATAGGTCTTACAATGTTCAAAAGGGGTTATACTATAATAAGCTTAAGGTAAATAAGCCATATGCAATCAAGTCTATTGCTTATCCAGGCTCAAGTGAACACAGCAGTGGTATGGCAATGGATATAAGTTATGTTGCAAACTTTCCAAAGGATTTTTATAACACTCCACAGGGTAAATTCTTAGAAAAGAATGCTCATAAATACGGTTTTATTCTTAGATATCCGGAAGGAAAACAAGAAATAACCAACTATAAATATGAAGCTTGGCACTACAGATATGTGGGTGTAGAACTAGCTACAAAAATTAAAGAAATGGGTGTAACTTTAGAAGAGTACTACGGTACAGATAAATTTGAATAGACTTAAAAAAAGAGTTTTTGCTCTTTTTTTAATAATTTAAGTATTTTTTTCACGATATGTGGGTAATAATCCCTATATAAAGATTCATATAATTGTCTTGTAACCCAATTGTAACTTTAGAAATGTATAATTAAGGGGACTTGTAAAGGAGGATATCATGAAGAAGTTACTTATTGTGGTTCTATCTTTTGCTCTGTTACTGACGGGTTGCTCTGGTAATAAAGAAATAATAGAAGAGCAAGAATTAGAATGCAAATTAAATTTTGATCCTGTGGATATAAATTCAATATTAAAAGAAACCGATAGTGTTTTTCTTATAAATCGTTTAGAGTATTACGAAACTACACTTGTTAAGAGTAGTGATGTCCCAAAAACCATATACATAGTAAAGGGCATAGATATTTTAAAAGGTGATAGAAACAAGGGATTCAAGCTGCTTGTTATGAACGGCGGCATTGTAACGAAAATACAACTGTATAATCACTGTTTAAACGACGAAGAATTAAAAGAGATAGAAAAGCCATCGAAGGAAGACGAAGAAACAAAGGTTAAAGTATATCAAAAGAATTATTTAGAACTAGATGATAATAAAGACTACCTCGTTTTCGCCAAGACAAACAAAAAGGATAGACAGTACTGTGTAAATGGTTTTACTGTACTAGAATACGATAAAAAAAGTGGGAATTATATAAATCAATTTTCTGGACTTACTATATCACTTGATGAACTTAAGGAGACCCTAAAATAGGGTCTCTATTTAATCTTAACAGTGTAAAGTATTTCATTATCTATTCCGTGATTCTTATATCCCTTTTCCCATTTCCACTCACACTGAATTATCTCATACTTTGATATTCCTTTTGACTTAACCCAATCCTTAGCTTCCTTTTTTGTTTCAAATAACATACCGCTGTTTTCAGCTATTGGAATTGGTTCATAGACTTCCTTTTCTATGTTCTCTTCTTCTTTATCCTCAATATCAACTTTGCTTGTCTCTACATCATATGTGACCTTGTTTTCATCTTTCTTATTAGCAAATAAAAATACTAAAGCTAATGCCATAATTACCAAAACAAATACTACCTTTAACTTCATCATTACCTCCAAATTAAAGATAACATTTAATGATTGTTTATTGGCAGATTAAAGAAAAGTTTCCAAAATGAAAAAGCAGCCTTAGGCTGCTTAATCTATTATTCTAAAGTATAATCCATTTGAGTCATTCTTACATATCCAAGATATCTTTCTCTAGCTGCTTTTTCAGCTTCTTCAAATAGTATCTTAGCTTCCTCAGGGAAAGTATTCTCTAGGATTGTATATCTTCTCTCACTTCTTAAGAAGTCAACGAAGTCTGCCTTTGGCTCTTTTGAATCAAG
>PDWJ01005519.1_pt1 | contig 14289 bp, 11 predicted proteins | sample 1430881 | NCBI WGS metagenome assembly PDWJ01 (sample SAMN01162460, study PRJNA174530) | Oral metagenome, whole genome shotgun sequencing project. | biome: Marine environment; feature: Marine mammal; material: Swab sample of the gingival sulcus; isolation source: swab sample of gingival sulcus... | reverse complement strand
TTGCAGAATGAGCTTTATATGACGCAGCATGTTTTTTCTTCCATCGATATCCATTGCCGGTATCTTTTATCTTTTATTCCGTTGCAAAAGTACATGATATTTTTGAGTTTTCATATAGACGAGTATAAAACAACTAAAGGCAGCAAGGAAGTAAGGATAAGTTACAATTTGAAAAACACCTTGTCTTCTCCCAATCGTTTTATAGGAAGATTTATAAAAAAATCGACCGGTTTACAGAATCCATTTTTTGTCAAATCTCTTGTCGTTGTTGACTTTGAAAAGTTATTCAAGATTTGATAGTCGCTATTTGTGATTTTATTATGGACTTGTATTCTATGTTTTGAGATTCGGATATGATATTATTCCTTTATTTTTCGTTTAAAAATTTCTTGTTTAACCTTTTCCAAGTCGTTAAACGAATTCTCGCCGTTATTTATTAAATTTTGGATATAATAAAAACCGCCATTTGCATATTCGTTTATTAAGGAAATTGCCTTTTCTGGCTCTTTGAGAATATCCAGACTTCCTGCTTTCGATATACACATACATAATAAAGCTTGGGCAATCTTTTCTCCACTGTTGTTTCGCATTGTGTTTAAACTGAATGGCTTATCGGCTAATGGCGTTTGCAATATTCTGCGTTGTTCGTAGAAAAAGCCAATTACTGCTGCCCACGCAAAACATTGCCAATGGTATGAAAAAACATTGAAATCGCCTCCTTGCTTGTTTGAAAATTTGACGATTATTTCATCTTTCATTTTTTGTTCAAAAGAAAATCGTATTTCGAATATATCTTTCATAATTTTAATTATTTAAGTCGTTTAACATCTGTTGCAACTTCGTGTAGTTCAGCTTCTTGTCCTTCTTTGCAATACAAGTGATTGTCGAGCAAATAAATACGCGAAACTTTGGCTTGATTTGCCAAATCTTGATAATTTTCGCTTTCTACATCAACATCTTTTGTCATAATGATTGATTGTTCGAAAATATCCTTGATACCCAACAGATACTTGTGTGTTGTTTCAAAATCAAAACTCGAAGTTGGGGCATCGCTGATAAATGGGTAGAAAGTGCCAATTGCTTCCTGATTTAAAGAAAGCATGGCATTTATTATACTCATCTTTTTACGATCTTCGTGACTCGTATTAAGTCCTGCGTCAAATTCAATAGAATAATCATCTCCAATTTTAACCCCTCCTTTATAACCGCTGTCGTGTTCTGTAAATTTGCAATAAAACTCATTAGCCCGTTCTTCTATTCTGTATAGCAAATCCTTCCGGGCATTTTCTTGTACTCGCTTGCAAATGTCTTCCAAAAAGACAGATATATTTTTCCACTCAGTTTCATTAACGTTAATAGTGCCTGTTTTTGTACCTGTTTTTGAAAGCTCTTTTTCTGCTGCTTGCAACTCTGTTTTATACTGTGAAAGAACCTCTTGTGAAGTAGATAATTTTTGTTGTTCACGCTTAAGTGAAGAATTGGAAACTTTTATTGTAGTGTCAATAATACCTGCTTGTTTTGCTTGCTGAACAGGGTCTATCCCGTGTTTCTTTTTAATTTCTTCAATTTGTTCCTCTATTTTTCTTTGTTTTTCCAAATATTGACGTTTTTGTACCTGTAATCTTTCTATTTTTTCTTCTGTATCAAGGTACTGTTTTTCTATAGAATCCAAAGAGATTTTTAACGAGTTAGGATAATCTTGTATTGAACCTATAAAGCGTTCAAACTGCTTGGTGAATTCCATATTGTTGCGGTAATCTTCCATTTCCCGCAAATATTCTTCCTGTTCTTTCAAACGCTGTAAAATCCAATCGTGTGCTGCTGTGCCTTCCGAAGTGTCAGAACCGCAGACAAAACATTTTTTATCACGTAAAATTTCTTCCAACTTGCTACGACTCGGATTGTCAAGATATTTTTTTTCAGGTAAGGTGTTTTGTTCTTCTGTATGATTTTTGATAATATCTTTACATTTCTCAATCATTGGTGAAATACCACGTAATACCCATAAGTTAGGCACTTTTTCTCTTTGAAAATTATCTAAGTTCGTTAAATCATTCATTATTCGTTGAATTTCTCTTTTACAAGTTTCACTTTCGCTGATTATACTTGAATAACTAGCAAGTCCCCTCATCTTATTTGTGTCATCTGCAAGTGCAAATTCAATCTTACTAATGTTCATCTCTAACTGTTCTTTATTTTTTTCTTCTGTTTTTATTTTGTAGCGAAGATTGTCAATAGTAGAAAGCAGCCCTCGAATATTTTTATCGCTTTTATTGTTTTCACGGATTTTTGCAGATTCCAATTTTTCGATTTTGGCTTTTGACTTTGTTATGATTTCTGACAATTTTTCGTAATATGGAAAATAGGAAATGTGTTTAACAGCTGCTTTTAACGTTTCTTTATTCCGAAAGTTAATAAGTGTGTCTAACGATTCGCCCTGAAACCAAATATAGTTTCGGATACCTTCTGGAAAAAGTTCATTAATAGTGTCAGTAGCCAAAATATCAGTTTTAATCTTTGTGCCACTAATCGAATCGTGTGACACTTTTAGAATGTTGTCCGAAACATTCCATGCACTTTCTGCCTGCCAATTTTTGTTGTCAAGACGGTGAGCAGAAACAGAACGTTCTATTTTGTATGGATTACCTTTATCATCTTCTAACTCAATATGTACAGAAGTCCGAACATCGTCGCCAATCTGCGTTTCAAATAACGCTTTTTTGTTTATAAACTCGTGTCGTTTCATTGAAAACTTGGCGGAATGAGGTAGTTTGTCAGTAGAACACCAACCAATATCGGTAATGTAGATTTTTCCGAAAAGCACCCAATAAAAGGCATTGAACAACTTTGATTTACCCTTTCCACCATTACCGACAATAAGATTCAGCCCTTTAGAGAATTCCAAAGTTTGTTTTCCGTGATAAGACTGAAAATTCTCTATTGTTATATTGTTGATTATCATATTCTTTAATTTTAAGGATTGCAGATATTTTTAATATTGGCGAGATACTGTTTTGTAAGTGAATCTGCATCGCTTGTATCTGTCGATAAACTTGTAAGCATTCGGGCAACCTGCTTTGCCTTGTCATAATTCACAATACGAACTTGTTTGTTTGCTTCTATAGTTTGACTGATTTCCTGTTCAATCAATCGGTACATTTCATCTTGTATTGCCATATTCTTCTGATTTTAATTATATTTTCGATTTTCTTTTTCCAACATTTCAAAAAGATTGATACTTAACTGCTCGCAGATATTTTTTAGGTCTCCATAAAAAACAGCTATCTGGTTGTCTGACAATGTAGCAAAGTTTATAATGCGTTTTACTTCGCTGGTAAATAAATTGCGTTCTACATTCGATGAGTCGCCCATTATTTCGGGTGGCATTACAATCAAATCCCAAATGGTTGCTTTTATTTTTCCCTTACTCTTACGTAAAACACGTCCACGTCGTTGCACAAATTGACGAGGATTTCCTGTACTTGAACAGAAAATAGCATGTTCAGCTCTTGGAATATCAATACCCTCATCAAGACATTTCATTGACAAGAGAATTTTTATATCACCGTCTGCAAAGCTTTTCAGCACTTTTGTGGCATCATCCAAACCACTGATATATTTGTGGTAACTATAACCCTTTTCTTTGAATATTTGGGCGTATTCGTCAATAATGTGAATATCCTCTTCCTGTACATTATAATTGTCAATTCCCGAATAATCTGGCTCATATCCTTCGGGAACAAAAACAAAAGTATAATCTAATTTTCTTTTACTTTTCAGGCTTTCTAAAAGGTTTGTTATTGCAACTTTTTTGTTTTCTGCTTTGTGAATTATACGCTTGCGTTTCAGTAATAGCATCTCAGCTTCTTTTTTGTATTTACATGTTTCGGGGTCAATGAATTTTCTTAATTGGTCGGTTATGGTTTTGTATGCTAACATTTCATCAATTGTTAGTTCTACAAAAATTGGGTAATAATCATAATGACACAGTATTTTATCTTCAATTGCTTGTTTCATCGTGTAACGATAGGTGTATTGTGGTGGGTACGAATTGAAAAATTGATATAATTTTTTAGAGCCGACATCATCGTAAATTCTTTCAGGTGTTGCTGAAAGCCCTATGCGTTGCAATATTTTTTCAGGCAAATATTTCAGCGTATTTGTTGAGCCTATATTATGGGCCTCATCTGCAATGTAAATGAATGAATCAATACCTTGTGTATCGTTTAAAAATATTTGTATGTCTTTACGATTGAAAGTTGCATAAGTAGTTATCAGAACAATGTTTTTCTTTTTATCGAAAATACTTTTTGTTGTGTAACGGTTCAAAATACTTTTCCATTCTTTTTCGGTATACGTTGAAACAATATTTTGAAAATTAAACGATTTTACTTCTTGCTCCCATTGCATAGCAAGAGCTTGTGTCGGTACGACAATAATTACTTTGTAAAAACCGTTTTCATGGTAGCGTTTTAAGATACAATTCAAAGCAGTTACTGTTTTACCTGCCCCTGTCGCCATAGCGAAAATACCCTGCATGTTGTTTTCAAGCCATGCAGCATAAGCGTTTTTTTGTATTTCTCTTTCTTCGGGGAAAGGAAAACGTGGCTCTTGCTCTTTCTGTTCCATTTTTTCAATCAGCCGAGGCGAAAGCGATTTAATCTTTGTTTTTGGAGATTTATTCAAATTTTCAATATCCCGTAAATCAATGCCTTGTTGAATAAGCTCTGCTATGGTTTCAGGTGGAAATATACCTTCAATATACGTTTTGACTTCATTTAACGGAATATGTATTAAATGTGGTGTGTTTTCTTTCCATGATTCATCAAAAATATTCTGAAATTCAGAAACTCTTTTGTTATCATTCCACGAAGAAAAAATCGTTATAGTTTCACTATTGAAATCCAATGCTGTTTTTGAAAAATTGGCAGAGCCAATAAAAGCAATTTTATTGCCTTGTAAATCGGTAAATATTCCGTATTTGTCATGTGCTAAACCTCCTTTTGTAGAAATAGTTGCGACAAATTTAATGCGATTTATCGAAATTAAATAGGAGAAACAACGAAAAAACTGCTCATCGGCTTTTGACAAAGTATTTACAAGTCGGTTAATATCAGTAATAATTTGTTTTTCAAAATTGCAAATCATATGATTTTGACCATTTTCTATTGCGGCTTTGTCGCTTGTGCTTAAAACGTGATTTATCACAACTCTCATTTTTCCACCATTTGCAATAAATAAAGCAAAACCATAAGCCAAACTTCTGATACCGCTTGAATTGAAAAAGCCAAGTCCTAAATCAAAAGTATTGCTTTCGATTAATGCTTCGGTAAAAAACTCTTTCGGCTCGTCAATTCCCGAAGAATACATATTTTTCAATTCAATATTTCTCAGCATATCTCTTTCAATCCTTCTTGTATTTTATCAAATAAATAATCATAACCTACTAAATTGGGATTATCGGTTACGTCTTGGTAAATAAGCTCTAAGCCGTGGTCAAGGTGCATTTTGAAGTAGCGGGGCAAATCTTTATCATTACTGTTTATTTTATAATGTGTACAAATCATTGCTTTGTAGATGGAATAATAGTTGCCAAACAATACATTTTTACTATATTCTTTACCCCCAGAATCTTTTACATTGGTTGGTGCGAATTTTATCCCTGATTGTAACGAATAGCCGATAGCAATACGGGCAATTATATTTTCTGCGCCAAGATTGAACTTACGTGTCAATTTGACTACGATTTCACGATTTTTGCTGCTTGTTCTTATCTGAGAAAACATAATTTATTCTTTCATTAAATTGTTAATATCAACTTGTTGAATATATGAATATGAATTTTCATTTTTCAGTAAGTATGCAGAATGTACAAAAGGTTCCATTGTCTCCAATTCATTTTTAGTTAATTCTTTATGTAACAATGGGAATAAAATAACTTGCTTTGAAACTGTTGGATAGAATTCCATAATGATTTTTTTAGCATGGCTCTTATCGAATTTCTGTAAAGGACTGTCGATAAAGACAGGAAACTGTATGCCCGACTCTTCTACAAGTGCTTTGAGCAACGAAGTAGCGTAAAGTTGTTGCTCACCTTTCGACAAAGATTCTTTTTTTATTATGTTGCCTCCTGCAGCATATAGATTTATATCAATTACATCATCAGCAACCACAACATCAATATTTTCGATAAAATTGGTTTTATGCATTAAATTATTCATTGTGGTTTTAATACGCCTCTCAAGTGCTGATTTCTTTTCTTCTTTTAACGAAATAAGGAATGTGTTTAGTTCGGAAATAAGTTGCTCGGCAACTTTATCTTTCTTGCTGTCACTGGTGTCAATGCTTACTTTTTTACCCAATTCTGAAACTTGTCTGTTGATTACTGAAAGTTCTTTATTTGCCTCTCCCTTACGTTCATGTTGCTGACGAATTTTTTGTTCTAATTCCGCTATTTGTTTTTCTATCTCATTTTTCTGCTTTCGGATATTTTTAATTAGTGTATCACTTTCGTTACTTTGCATATTCGCAATTTTTCGGGCGGCATTATTCATAAATTGTTTGTTTTTACGGTAATCGTCTGTGAGGTGTTCAAATTCCACCCTATAAGTGCTTGTAATATTGGAATAAACTGCTAAAAATTCGTCTAAATCTTTTTTGTCGATATTTAGTAAAGGGGCTTCATTTGTGACGTGATTTTGATATTTTGAAATAATTTTATTGAAAGAATCAATCAACAGTTTTTTATTGGATAGTGAAACTGTAATGTTTTCAAATGCTTGTTGCATTTCGGTTTTGATATTTAAAAGTAAATAATTCTGATTGCGAACATCGTTTTGAGATTGTAGTATGTTAAAATCGTATTTTAACTGTGTTTTGGTTTGTTGTAACAATTTGCCTGAAATGGCAAAAGGTGCATAATCTAAAAAGAGTTTCAGACGTTGTTTGTATTCTTCATCTCGTTTTTTTGTGGTAGTTAGTAAATCTTGTTGACGATTTAATTCTTCGATTGTCATTCCGTTGCCCTCTCGCATAAGTTGCATTTGCAATTCTTTGTCTTTCTCTTTAAGAGAAAGCAATGATGTTTCAAGCAAGATGGTTTCTTGTTCTTGTTTGGTAAATGCAGTTGTGAGAGCTTTTTGTTTTAAAAGAATAGTGTTGAGTCGGTTACGGTTTTCTATGTCAGTAGATTTACGACGGAAACGTAAACGCAGATTTTCAAGATTCTTTTTTAAGTCCTCGTATTTTTTCACACCTAATACTTCGTTGTATGCAGAACAAAGTTTGCGTTTTTCTTCTATTGTATTAGTTTCGGCAAGTGATACTATTTTTTCGGAATCGAAAAAAAAGAAACGAGCAATGTCTTTATTTAGAACAAAGTCATTGATGAATATTTCATGCCCTATTTTGGTCGTCAGTTCATTAGGCATGCCGTCAATCAAAATATCAACCGTCTCTTCATCCAAAAGAATATCATAAGAACGAGTTATTTTTAACGATTGACATGGTATTGATGGAATCAAAACATCGGTGAATTCTAATGAAACAAAATATTGCGACCACTCTTTTACAAATTCGTTATCAATGGAATATCCCTGTTTTTTTATGTGCAATAATGTTTCTTGTGTAACTTCGGAATTTAGTTGTTGCCTGCAAAGTTGATTTAAATTATTGATAACTGTTCTATTATATCCGCCGTTTGACATTTCCTTGCGAAATGTTTCGTCAATATCCGTCATTAAACGACCATATAAACACCACAAAAGCGAATGTAAAAAGGTGGTTTTACCAAAACCGTTTTCACCCGAAATTAAATACAAGTTTTTGTTATTTCCATTCGGGAAAACAACTTTGTTAATACCTTTGTATAGGCGGTAGTTATGTAGTACTATGCTTTTGATTTTCATAATCCTACCTCTTTTATATAACTGTCTAATCTGGCTTCTAAATCAGTTTGAAGTCCATATTTTTTCATTAACAGAACTTTATTTTTTTGCAAAGCAAGTAATTCCTGTATCAAAGAATAATGAGTGGGATTGTTGCACGATTTTTCAAGTATCAATCTTTCTTGTAATCCGATATCATCATTCGGCAAATCATACCCATAAACCTCGTTGTAAATATCGTTTACAGTTGTTGAAAAATTACCGTCTCTATACCACATCACTTGTATTGCAATTAGCTCTTGGCTTCTAATCAGATCTATGCTTGAACGGAATTGTTGGGTGTTTTTTTGAATAGTAAGTAATTCACGCAACAACTGTATTCTGTATTCTATAGTATAGTTGCCCATTTTATGCCCAGTTTCATCTACAGCTAATTGACCATTGCGGCGGGTTTCATTACGATTGTTCGAGATGTTGCGATTTTCCACCAACCTATTACGAAAATCAAGTAATGGTTGCATCCATTTCACACCGTTTTTTATCAATGCAGACATTGATTTGTCTTCTTTCACAACAGTACAGACCCAACAACCGAAACGGCTTTGCCCACATGAGTGGTGCGAGTCGTTGGTTACAACAGTAGGACATTCGTAATCGTCTGCTGAAGCATCCATGTAAATTTTGAAAAGTATTTGATTATCAAATCCCCACGGTGAAGGTATCGCATTGATAATATACCACACTTCCTCTAACATTAATCCTTTAATTGGTGCATATGTATAAGTATTTGGATTTAGCGGGTGTTTTGAAAGTCGATGTCCTTTTATATCGTGTTTTTTGATTGATTTTGCCCTTTGCTGACTTTCGGCAAACCGTGTCCCAATCAAAATGATAGCCTCACCATCTGTCACAACTTGATTTGTAATAAAGGTTGAGGTCGGTTTAATTTTCATTTTTTCGGTGCAAAAGCGAAACGAATTATTCGGTACAGGATAGCCTTTGCCAATTACACAGCACCAAAAAGTATCTTCAATTTGAGGGATTGTGGTTTTCACAATAATTGGAAGTTGCTGCTCCTTTGCGGATTTCTGAATGGCCTGCAAAACGGTTGTAACATATTCTTCGATAACAGGATTTTCGACCATCGTATCGTTGCAAACAACATACACTTGCCGTTTGAGTGTCGTGATTGGGTTGTTTTCTCGAATTTTCTGTAATGCAAGCCAAACTAGAGTAAGCAAAACAGTAGAATCTTTTCCTCCACTAAAACCGATTATCCAAGGACGATTATAGCGGTCATTCTCTTGATACTGGTCTATCAATTCTTCAATAATTGCTAATATTCTTTTGGGTAGTTTTTGCATTGTCTTTTAGGTGTTTTTATGTAACTATCAAGTTTTTATTTGCCAACTCATTCTTATCTTCTATTGCTTCAATAATCCGATTAGCAGTCCAAATGGTCAACCCCCCATTTGGATTAACCTTAAAAGATTTCGGCAAGAGCAATAACTTGCTTGAGTTTGGTATGACATTCGCCATGCTCTATTTTACTGCATATCGGAGTATCAATATCCAACGCTGTGGCAAATTGGCATTACTGAATCTTTTTTTCTTCTTTTAACTGTTTAATTTTATTACCAAACAACATTGTGTTTATATTTATTTGTTAACCATATGGTTGTGCTTGTTATAGCATATTAAATTCTGAAGCGACAAAATTTGCACAAAAGTATAATTATTTTTTGAATTATCATACGAATGTACATGATAATTTTAAATTTTCATATAGACGAGTATAAAAGTCGTTGGCTATTGGCCATTAGCTGTTAGCCGGATAAAGAGTTGAAGGGCTAAAAGTCGATTTCTCTTTCTATGATTCTTAAAACACTGTAAACCTCACTTTCAACAATATTTCAGACGGTCGCAATTTATATGCCGAATAGTAACTGCTGACATCATTGTATGAATAGGCGACGAATTGTTTCGTGTTGAAAATATTTGTCCAGTCGAGGCGCCATTCCGTACGTTTGTGTTTGTAGCGTACGCCGATATTTCCAAACCACATTGAACGTGCCGATGATGTGATTAGATTTTTCTATTATCCGGATTTTGCCTATTTGAAAAGAATGATAAGATTTCAACAACTTTGTTTTCTTCATTAATCCTATAATAAAGAGTGTTGAACCTCAATAAAACAACTCTTCTTATATTTTTATATTCAGAAATTTGAAATAATTTAGGGTTTTGAAGAATTAATTTTAAAGTTTTGTGCAACTCCATAGACAACTTATTCAATGCCTTATCTGTCCAATTTAGTTCGAGATACGAATATGTTTCTTGCAACTCATTTAAAGCATTGTCTGTCCAAAGAATTTTATAACCACTTTGTAATCCAGTTTATAAGGTCTATTTTTGTATTTTGCATTCCTGTTTCCATAAAACGAAGATAATAAATTTTCTAAACACATTAAAAATTGTTTGATACGGTATTACTTTTTAAGATAATCTTTTTGGTTCTACATTTTTATGAATTTTATACATAACACGCAAATATACACAATATATTAAAACCGCCAAAATTTAAACACATAAAAAGAATAAGGAACTATGATTCTTAAAACACTGTAAACCTTACTTTCAACAATATTTCAGATGGTCGCAATTTATATGCCGAGTAGTAACTGCTGACATCATTGTATGAATAGGCGACGAATTGTTTGGTGTTGAAAATATTTGTCCAGTCGAGGCGCCATTCCGCGCGTTTGTGTTTGTAGCGTACGCCGATATTTCCAAACCACATTGAACGTGCCGATGATGTGATTCTGCTATTATGATAATGATTGAACGACAGATGGAACAACAATCCTTTGGTCGGGATAACCGATGCCGAGAATTCTTGTTTCAAATAGTGTATAGAAGCCTTCCTTTCGTTGTTGATTTTGTTTTTGTTGTAGCGATATGAAGCGTTATATTTGAAAATGATGAAGTTTAAGTCTGTTTGAATATTCGGTGATAATGAAAACGTTTCCAGCCGGTAATCGGAAATCAACCCTTGATACAAGGCGACAGATTGATTATGTGAATAATTGCCTGTCAGTTTAACTGTCGAGCGTAAAGCGGGAATCTCTTTCCCCAACGATGTTTTTGCATTACAGGTGTGTGCCGTGTTCGGATGGTGGATGTTTGTCGTGGTGTTTAACATGCCGGTATACACGATGTCGTAAAGCGTATTTCTTTTTGTAAACGAATAAGATAGATTGGCGGAAGCAAACAATGTCGTAAACGGATTCTTATATGTTACCAATAAATCGGCAGTTGTCATTCGGTTTTCACTGACGACCGCATCATTTCGATTCATGCTTCGATAAGACGATAAGATATATCCCAACATATCTTCACGAATGGTCGAAATATTTTTCGTGTGAGACATATTTAGTCGAAATCCGTATCGCTTACGTGTATAGTCGAAATACATTTTGGGATGAACAAAAAGATACCACCGGTTTTGTTGTGTGTCTCGAATCCAATCGTGGCGGTCTAAATTCATCAAACGAACGGGTGTTTGGAAACCGAGCTTAAAATTTGACGAATAACGATAAAATAACATCAACGTTCCATTTATCCCGTATTCGTTCCGACGCAGTTTGTTTGTTAAGCTGTCTACTGTTATTGGAGTTTTTTTGTCATGATACATTTCAGAGGCTAAGGAATAATGGTTGAAAAACACGCCTGCCTGATAATTCAAATCCCATTTGCGGTTCAGTTTTCGATATTCCTGATAATAAAAATCAGACTCAAACTGTTTGAATGAGAGGTTTTGTTGTGCGGTCGAATCCAATACATTCAGATTTTTAAATAAAACGGGAAAGACATTGAGGGTGTGTTGTTGTGTCGTGTATGAAATATTCGAATTGAATCGTTTTGTTCTACCATCTTTTTTTTGCAAGTGTCTAAACGTGTTTTCAATGCGTGCCGATGGCATTCGTTGTTTTTGCAATATGGGCATATCGGCTGAGATATCGCTACTCTCCATGTTCCATTTCGAGAAAAAATCTAATCGATTATTCAGATAAAAATCGTCTTGATTTCGTTCTAAAGTAAGCGTGCCGTTCAGTTCGCGTTTCATCAGTCTCGCACGCATTTCTTCATCGATACGAACAGGCTCTTGGCTGTTTAGCAAAATGTCGCGTCGATAGATTGTATTTCTTTTTTGCCGGTCGTGTAGGAAGTTTAGGTTCGTCGTCAGGATATAGTCTTTTTTCAGTGTGCGCAAATCGTTTAGAGATGCAATATGTGCGTCGTTAAACAAATAATGCTGCTCGTTTATGCGTGGTAACGAAGGTTTTTCCAAATTGAAAAACTGAAGGTCTGAATTTGACGGAGCATGATAGAATGATGCCATTTCCTTTACGATGTCGCGTCCGGTGTTATCACCTTTATACATCAGCAGATTTTGTTGTGAACGTGTGAATCGCATGCTGACGACTTCATTATTCAGTAAAACGACCGGTAATCCCGTACCCAATTGTGCGGTCAAGAAAAAAGCGCCTAAACCGGATTTTTTCAGCTTCAGATTAATGGCTGCCGTTTCGGGCAACTCCGCATTTTTTAGGATTTTCAAGGGTTGGTGGTTCTCCAGAACCTGTACTGATGCAACTTTTGAGGCTTCAATATTATTTGTCGCAATCCCATATTTACCTTGCAATAAATCCAAATCTTCAATATACAATTTACTAATCGGTTTGTTTTGATACAGTATTTTTCCGGATGATAGGACTTGAATACCCGGAAGTCTTTTTAACACATCGCCAATACTTCGGTCTGTTTCATTTGTAAAGCTCGATACCATGTAATTAATCGTATCGCCTTTTTGACGTATTTTCGGTGCATTTACTTTTACTTCTTTTAGTGTTACGGTTTCTTCTTTAACCGAGAACTCAACAAAATCCATGTTGCTTTGTACACGCTTCGTTTGGCTTTTAATGGTCATGGAATTGACGGTAATATCTATCGTGTCGGGGAAATTTGCACTTTTCAACGTAAATGTCCCATCCGCCAACGTAACCGTGTATGCCAAAATAGATTTCGAGCGGGTCGAATGCGCAGTAACCATTACATTTTCAACAGGCTGATGTGTGTTCCGGTTTATTACATGTCCGCGAATCTCTTTTTGAGCAAAAGAAAGACTTCCGTGTAAAATCAATGAAAGAACAAGAAGAAAACATTTCATTGATTAGCTTCTTTTTCCATTGGGATATAAGTATATGGATGAATCGTTACAAAATGCACACAACCATCATATAAAAAGCTTGTAGGAATTCCGCTCCTGCGTTTATCGGCAAGACGGTTGAATTGCTCAAGATTACACTTTTCATAATCATCTTTATCTTTAACAATTACGGCATTATCATATTGTTGCAATCCAAAAGCCTCGTATATAAAGAATTGTTCACTATCTTCAACTTTCAGTATCAATCCCGGGAGACCGAAGAATTTCCACGGTCCGTCGTTAATTGGGAGCTCGGACGTGTACCATGCCGTATAATGCCTGCCTCCATAATTGACTGTTGCTTTTTTGCACGGATAATTAAAAATCGTATCTGTTTCGTCTGTCAGCAGCCATTGTTGACATTCGGGGATTTGTTGCACGCACTCTACTTTGCCTCCATTAATGACATGTGTAAGACAAGAGGTTACCGATAGTGATGTTCTATTTTTATATATTTGGACAGCTTCTCCGTTATTTCCTACTACATGGTCGGTTCCGGCATTGCGTAAATCGATGATATCTTCCAAAGACTCTTCAAAAACAGATGGTTTGTTTGCTTTTCTGGCTTGATTCATATTGGCTTTAAACCATCGTTGCATATTGTCTTTGAAGTAAGGGTCTAAAAAAACAGATTGCGAGTTGCCTGTCGCTAATAAAAACGTATCGCTCAATGTCGTTAAATCTTTTTCTTTATAAACTTTTTGCGTGAAGCGGTAATAAATGCCTGTTGTCGCTTTCTCTATCTCCGTCTGGTCTTTGTGATTCTTTTTTATTCCTCCGATGCGAATGGTAACACTATCCTCGATTGATTGCGAATATGCCAAAACAGGCATACACAAAAGGAGTATACCTGTCAATATTATTCTATCTGTTTTCATAATTATTGAATTTAAAAGGTTCTTATCATTATGTCTTGTATTCATAACTATCCGAAAGTTTTATTTTGGAAATTGCCTGAGAATGATTCGTTTTGAAAAAATAGCTACAAATTTTCAACTATGGCATTCTACAATGCGTAGCAAATATACATGATAATTTTGAGTTTTCATATAGATAGATAAAAAACGTTCAAATTTATCTTCATAATTTAAAAGTATTGCTTAAGGTCATCGTTTTTTTGAAGCCTCCGATTTT
>PDWJ01003716.1_pt1 | contig 14294 bp, 7 predicted proteins | sample 1430881 | NCBI WGS metagenome assembly PDWJ01 (sample SAMN01162460, study PRJNA174530) | Oral metagenome, whole genome shotgun sequencing project. | biome: Marine environment; feature: Marine mammal; material: Swab sample of the gingival sulcus; isolation source: swab sample of gingival sulcus... | reverse complement strand
GCGTATTGGCCATGTTACCGCGCATGCCGGCGAGCTGACCGATCTGCTTGGTGTTACCACGGGCGCCTGAATACGCCATAATATTGATATTATTGCGCTTGCCGAGATTTTTCATCAAGACGTCGGTTACATTTTTAGTCGTCGCCTTCCACGTTTCGACGACGTATTCATGGCGTTCGGCATCGGAAAGCTTACCGCGCAAGTAGGCCTTTTGATATTTGTCGACCTCTGCTCGGGCCTTTGCGATGAGTTCGTCTTTTTCTTCCGGTACGACCATATCGGAAACGGAAATTGTAACGGCGCCCTGCGTCGAAAATCTAAAGCCGAGCGACTTAATGTGGTCGAGCATTTCTGCGGTGACCGTGTTGCCATTGCGTTGGAAACACTTACTTATAATCAATTCGAGCTCTTTTTTAGTACATTCAAAGTTGACTTCTAAGTCGAGCGGTGCGACTGAGCGGTCGACAAAGCCCAAATCTTGTGGAATTTTTTCATTCAAAATAAAGCGACCGACCGTGCCCTCAACGAGCGCACTTTGCATGCCGTCTACGCTAAAGCGCCTTACTTTTACCTTGGCGTGTAAGCTGACGTACCCATTTGAATAGGCCATCAGCATTTCTTCAAAGTCTTTAAACACTTTACCAGAACCGAGTTCGCCGGGGCTGACCATGACGCCATCTTCATCGTAAAGATCTTCTTTGCCGTCCATCGTCAAGTAGTAAACGCCCAAAACCATATCCTGCGTCGGCGTCGTAATCGGCGTGCCGTCTTTTGGCGCCAATATATTGTTGACCGACAACATCAAAAAGCGCGCTTCGGCCTGTGCCTCTACCGACAGCGGTACGTGCACAGCCATTTGGTCGCCGTCAAAGTCGGCGTTATAAGCCGTACAGACGAGCGGATGCAGGCGAATTGCCTTACCTTCGACCAAAATCGGTTCAAAGGCCTGAATACCGAGTCTGTGTAGCGTCGGTGCGCGGTTTAACAATACCGGATGCTCTTTGATGACATCTTCGACGATATCCCATATCTCCGGTCGCATCTTTTCAACCATGCGCTTAGCCGATTTAATATTATGGGCTTTTTCTTCACTGACCAATCGCTTCATAACAAACGGCTTAAACAGTTCGAGCGCCATCTTCTTAGGTAGACCACACTGATAAAACTTCAGTTCTGGTCCTACGACGATAACAGAACGACCAGAGTAGTCAACCCTCTTACCGAGTAGGTTTTGTCTAAATCTACCATGCTTTCCTTTGAGCATATCTGAAAGCGATTTTAGATCCCTGTTTCCAGGCCCCTTTACAGACCTTCCTCGTCTACCGTTATCTATTAGTGAGTCTACAGCTTCTTGTAGCATCCTCTTTTCATTTCTGCAAATGATTTCAGGTGCCCTTAGAGCCTGTAGTTTTTCTAGCCTCTTGTTTCTGTTTATTACTCTTCTGTACAAGTCGTTTAAGTCCGAAGCTGCAAACCTACCACCGTCAAGCTGAACCATCGGTCTTAAATCTGGCGGTATTACTGGTACCACATCGAGTATCATCCACTCCGGCTTGTTACCAGAACTGATAAACGACTCCACTACATCAAGCTGTTTAATCGCCTTTTGCTTACTCTGTCCACTTGAATTTTCTATGGTTTCTCTGAGCTCTTTTGATGTCGCCTCCAAATCCATGTTTTGAAGCGCCTTCTTAACAGCCTCAGCTCCCATACCTGCTTCAAAGCCTTCTGGTCTTTGAGCCATGTAATCTCTGTACTCCTGCTCATCTAAGAGCTGAAGAGGTTGAAGAGGAGTATCTCCTGGTTTAATGACCATATACGATGAAAAGTATAGGACTTTTTCAAGGTCTCTTGGCGATATACCCAGTAGCACGCCCATCTTTGATGGGATGCCCTTAAAATACCAGATGTGAGAGACTGGAGCAGCAAGCTCGATGTGCCCCATCCTCTCCCTTCTGACTTTTGCCTTTGTGACTTCAACACCACAGACATCACAGACGACATTTTTATATCGTACTCTTTTAAATTTACCACAAGCACATTCCCAGTCCTTTTGTGGTCCAAATATTATTTCACAAAACAGACCGTGCTTTTCTGGTTTTAGCGTTCTATAATTTATCGTTTCAGGCTTTGTTACAGCCCCTTTTGACCACTCTCTAATCTTTTCAGGAGAAGCTAGGCCAATTCTTATAGCATCAAAGTTATTTACATTATCCACGGATAATACGCTCCCTTCTTTGTATATCCTTAGTTTTTATCATGTTATTTTCCAACATAAACTATGCCTATTCTCCAAATTCTATTTCTTCTAACTCGTCAACAGACTCGTGCTCTACAAGTCCCACATTATCTTCCTCTGGGTCATACTTCTCAGTGATTTCAGACATGATTGACTCTTCTGCTAACTCCTTTGTATCCTCTAGTTTAACCTCTGTGCCCGATACTGCTTTTTCATTCTTGATAAGGTCAATATCAAGAGCTAACGATTTAAGTTCTTTTACAAGAACTTTAAATGATTCAGGCATTCCTGGTTCTGGAACACTTTCACCCTTGGTGATCTGTTCGTATGCTCGAACTCTTCCAATGACATCGTCTGATTTGATTGTCAAGATTTCCTGCAAGGTATGAGCTGCTCCATATGCTTCAAGAGCCCAAACCTCCATCTCACCAAATCTCTGACCACCAAACTGCGCTTTACCACCAAGTGGTTGCTGCGTTACAAGTGAATACGGTCCAACACTTCTTGCATGAAGTTTATCATCGACAAGGTGGTGAAGTTTTAGCATGTACATATAACCAACAGTCGGTCTGTTGTTGAAGTATTCCCCTGTTCTACCATCTCTTATAGGGAGTTTACCATCTCTTGGATGTCCAGCCTTTTCAAGAAGGTTCATGATGTCAAACTCATTTGCTCCATCAAATACTGGTGTTGCAATGTGCCAGCCAAGTGATTTAGCAGCAAGTCCTAAGTGGACCTCTAAAACCTGTCCAATGTTCATACGAGATGGAACACCTAGCGTATTAAGCACTACTTCTACTGGTGTACCGTCATCCAAGAACGGCATATCTTCTCGTGGCAATATTTTAGATATAACACCTTTGTTTCCGTGTCTACCTGCCATCTTATCACCAACACTGATTTTTCTCTTCTTGGCAATGTACACTCTGATGAGTTCATTTACTCCTGGAGGTAGTTCATCGCCATTTTCTCTCGAGAACTCTTTCACATCTATGATGATACCCTTTTCACCGTGAGGAACTCTGAGAGACATATCCTTCACTTCTTTTGACTTCTCTCCAAATATCGCCTTTAGCAGTCTATCTTCTGGTGTCGGATCTGACTCTCCCTTAGGTGTTACTTTACCTACTAGGATGTCTCCTGATGATACCTCTGCACCTATTCTTATGACACCCTTCTCATCGAGGTTTCTAAGCGCTTCTTGCGATACGTTTGGCAGTTCATTGGTTATCTCTTCAGGTCCTAATTTTGTCTGTCTTGATTCAATTTCATATTTTTCAATGTGTATAGAAGAGAGTACGTCGTATTTTACTAACTCTTCACTGATGAGGATGGCATCCTCGTAGTTGTATCCTTCCCACGTCATAAACGCGATTAAGAGGTTAGCACCAAGTGCAATTTCACCGAGTTCAGTAGACTGACCATCTGCTATAACATCATCCTTCATTACCTTGTCGCCAAGATTTACGATAGGTCTATGACCAACGCAAGTTCCCTGGTTACTTCTTGAGAAGTTTAGTAGAGGGTACTCATCCATCTTGCCGTCTTTGGTCTCAATTTTTATCATTTCAGCGCTGACGTACTTTACTACACCTGAACTTTTAGCACTGACAATAGCACCAGAGTATTTACCTGCGTGGTACTCCATACCAGTACCAATTACTGGCGCCTGCGACCTCACTAGCGGAACTGCCTGCCTCTGCATGTTTGATCCCATGAGCGCCCTTGTCGCGTCGTCGTTTTCAAGGAACGGTATCATCGATGTTGCCACTGATACCATCTGCTGCGCAGCGACTTCCATATAATCAATCTCACTTGCTGGGAATTCGCCGATTTCAGAACGCCTTCTTCCCACAACTTTTCCATTGACAAATGTGCCATCTGGATTTAGCGGCTCTGTAGCTGGCACCACTGTAGCTAGGTCTTCTTTATCAGCCGTTATGTAAACCACTTCATCCGTAACACGCTTGTTTTCTTTATCCACTATTCTATAAGGGGTTTCAACAAATCCGTATTCGTTGACTCTACCAAATATACTCAAATAACCAATGAGTCCAATGTTTGGTCCCTCAGGTGTTTCAATTGGACACATTCTACCGTAGTGAGAGTGGTGAACGTCCCTTACTTCAAACCCTGCCCTCTCTCTAGATAGTCCGCCAGGTCCAAGAGCTGATAGTCTTCTCTTGTTAGTCAGTTCTGCAATAGGGTTGGTCTGATCCATAAACTGTGATAATTGAGATGAACCGAAGAACTCTTTTATCGCCGCATTTACTGGTCTGATGTTGATGAGCGTCTGCGGCGTGATAACATCAGCACCTGTTGTCGTCATTTTTTCTTTCGCTGTTCTCTCCAGTCTAGTTAAACCTATTCTGAGCTGATTCTGTAGAAGCTCACCTACTGACCTAATCCTTCTATTTCCCAAGTGGTCAATATCGTCTGTGTGTCCGATACCATGAGGTAGCCCTAACAGATAACTGATAGATGCTATGATATCATCTTCTGTAATATAGTTTGGAACAAGAGAATACGATTCAGAATGAACCACTCTATCTCTTCCACCAAAGACAAAACTCTTATTTAAATCGACATAGACTACTTCACAATCATACCTCAATCCAAGCACTTTTTCTTGTTTCGATTTTTTGCTTCCGACCGTATAAGCGATGATGTCAGTGCCAACGTAGTTTTTATTTGGCACCACTCTAATAACGCCATTTTCTATCTCTACATCTGAGAACATCGGTTTTCTAGTAATCTTTACATCTTCTTTTTTCGAGCTGTTGGTATCGATTTCATAAGGTGTATTGACAGCTGTCTTAATCATGTCTTCAAGGACAACAATAGTAGTTTCTCTCTTAACCTTTTTGCCGTCTTTGTACTGAACCGAATACTTTACAGGGATTTCGCCCATAAAGTTTTGCTTAGGTGTCACCCTAATCCTGCCGTTTTCAAATACAACATCAGCATTGACAGGCTTGTCAGTAATCTTTACTTTTACATCTATACCTAAAAATACACTAGCAGGTTTTCCTACAGTGGTATACGTTTCATCTTTCTTTACTACAACTGTAAACGCCTTATTCATGCTTCTACCATCAGCTCTTCCAACAGAGTAGATGATATTGTCTTCTCCGACAAAGTCTTTTTTAGGCTTGTAGGCGATATAGAATTTCTTCTTGCCGTCCGCTTCTTCTGTGACAATCTTAGCTGAGCCGTGAGATGACTTTTTGATAATCTCAACGTTCTCACTTGAGTTGTTAGCCATGAGTTTTATCTTATCGCCAACATTACCAGTCTTGACAGGAGCTTTAACGTATAGCTTGACTGTCTTATGGTGTTTTCTTCCCTCTAAATCTCTGTATTCATACTCTATGACATCATAGCCAATGTAGTTTTTCTCTGGTATATATACCACATAAGAGTTCTTTAGTATCGTCTCACCATGACTAGCTTCTTTTACAATATTCTCAACCTTTTCAGAATCGAGAACAATTTTTTCATTGGATGATAGATATATGTGGTCATCAACGACTTCAACAACATATGTCTTTAGCGTTTTTTCCTCATCATCTGACTTAAATGAAAATACATCTCTTCCTTTGAAATCTTCGTTTGGAATGTAGTAAACTGCACCATCTTTGACCTTTACAGAACCGTTTCTTGGGCTCTTTTCCAGTTTGATTTTGTCGCTATCGGTACTCATAAATACAACTTCTTCATTCATATAAGTAGTCAGCGGCGAGCCCGCTACACTTATGATGTACTTCTTGTCAATTTTCTTGCCATCTTTTTCAGCAAAAAACTCAAGAACGTCATTACCTACAAAATCTTCTTTTGGTGTGTAAATTAATTCATTTGCCTCATGAACGACTTCACCATTTCTTGGCTTTTTAGTAAATACAATCTTTGCATTACCTACGTCAAATTTTAATGTGTCATTCTCGGCAAGTGGCATTACACTTCCGATGACGTTAGCTGTAAAGAACTTGTTGACCTTCTTGCCATCATCGCCCATAACAGAGTACTTGACTTTATCCTTTCCTATGTAGTTTGCCTTAGGAGTATAGTAGATGATATTTCCAACGAGCTTTGAACTACCATTCTTTGGCTTACCGACAAGTTTAAGCCTAGAAGAGTCAACGTTTTTGATATCATACTCAACAGTTTGATTGACCACAGTATCAACACTATTATCTCTGACTGTTACTGTTACTGAGAATGAGTGTTTTTCCTTGTCTTCTGTTTCAACCGTGTAGTTTACGACATCTTTACCCGTAAAGTTTTCCTTTGGCGTAAAGACAAGAGCGCCATTTTTCACCCTAGAAGAACCGTGCTTTGGCTTGCCAGAAGCCCTTAGTTTTTCGCCTTCAGCTTGTTCTCTGATGACAAGTGGTTCCCCAATAGTTGTTACCATGCTCGTATCTTTAATGATGACAACATATTTTACTTCTTCTTTGCCGACAGCCAGTGTAAATACGTCATTTCCAAAGTAGTGAAGAGCAGGTGTATAAACAATCTTGCCATCGGCTATTTTTAGTTTACCGTGTGCAGGCTTTAATTTAATTTTCGCATTTTCAAACTCGCTCGATTCTACAGTCTTAGCTTTATTCACCTCTGTTTCAATAGCGTGTCCTTCAACTTCGACAACGACGCTCTCTGTGACGACCTTGCCCTTTTCATCTTTGTACTCGACATCAAGAGTATCAACGCCTACATAGTCCGAATGAGGTGTATATCTGACGCCTTTAACTGTACTGATAGCATCTCCGTTTTCAGCTTGCTTTGTGATGTTTACGAAGTTTCCAGTTATTGGAAGATCGACATAGTTGTTGACAGCAGTATAGACTACACTACCATTGATGTTGACCTCAAACACTTCTGAACTCTCTGTTCCATTTTTATACATCACAATGCATTCTGCTTTGTCCACACCGATAAAGTGCTTGTCAGGCACATAGGAAATCACAGAACCATCGACCTCATGTTTAGAAGGATATTTTGTGACTAACTCATCATTTAAAAGCAGCTGACCGTGCTTTGGCTTCTTCGTGAACTTTATGCCAACAACTTCTTCACCAATTACCGTTTCGTTTGCAAAGAGTTTAATCTCTTCATTCTCATAAATGTTCTGAACATCGCCTACAACTTTGATAATTCTTTCCGCTTCAATCTTTTCTCTTTCCGAACGCTTTGAATCCTCTTCATAAGAATACTTGATATAATCAGTACCAACAAAGTTCTTTTTAGGGATATACTCTATCTTGTAGCCATCAATCTTGCATTCTCCGTATTCAGCATCAAGCTGCATATTGATTTTGCTTTCTTTTTCATAGAGAGAATCCTTCCATCTGTGAATAGCTCTAGTATAGCTACCTCGTCTTATTCTCTCTTTTATGACTTCTTCGTTATCCTTGATGTCCGCTTCATCAAACTCATCAAGTATCGATTTAAGCACAGGAAAATAAACCCTGTCCGCAATCTTCATGCCATCAGTGTTTATGTACTTATCCAATCTAACAAAATTATTGCTTATTACCTTAACTGGTTGGTTGTTATTTCCAAGAACGACGACTGAATTGACACCAGAATCGTTAATTTCCTCCGCCATTTCAGGTGTTATCTCTTCGTCTTTTCTAGCTAAGAGTTCGCCAAATGGAGAAATGACGTCTTCTGCAGCTACTCTGTTTTCTATTCTGTGTTTAAGTTCTAACTTCTTGCCGAATTTATACCTACCAACCTTCGCTAAATCATATCTTCTATCTTCAAAAAAGAATGATGATATTAGCGAAGCTGCACTCTTGACAGCTAACGGTTCACCAGGTCTTAATTTTTTGTATATTTCTAGTAACGCTTCTTTTTGAGATGTAGTGCTGTCTTTTTCGAGTGTTCTAAGCAGTCTATCATCTTCGCCAAATGTTTCGATAATCTCCTCATCACTCTCAAATCCAAGAGCTCTAAGCAGTACAGTGAGTGGTAACTTCCTTGTCCTATCTATCCTTGCATGGAGTATTTCACTAGAGTCTGTCTCATACTCAAGCCAAGCACCTCTTGATGGTATAACAGTAGTACTAAAGAGTTCAGTACCAGACTTATCAAGTGATGAATTATAATATGAACCAGGAGAACGAACCAGCTGAGATACTACTACCCTCTCTGCTCCATTAATAATAAATGTACCCTTCTCTGTCATGAGCGGGAAATCGCCCATAAAGACATCTTGTTCTTTAATTTCTCCACTTGTCTTATTGTGGAACTTTAGCTTGACCTTTAGAGGAACAGCATAGTTGGCATCCCTCACCTTACATTCTTCTACACTATACTTAGGCTTATCCCCAAGCTCGCAGTCTACAAATTCGAGTAACAGTTCTTCACTGTGATCTTTGATCGGTGATATGCTCTTGAAAGCCTCTAATAGACCCTCTTTAATAAACCAGTCATACGACTTGATTTGCACATCAATAAGGTTAGGCATTTCAACAACTTCATCTACTGAAGAGAAAGTCATCCTCTTGCGCTTACCTAGATTAATTTCTTTTGGCATTTTTGGCATTGTTACCTCACTTTTCATACGAAATATTACAAAAAAATAATATACGCTACAACCGTTGATTTTACTGTACCTAAATAACTTTTTTGAAAATCATCTAAAAAAAAAGCCATATTTCCCCATTTTATTATCTTTATACTGTAACTCCGAAGTTTATCACATTTTCAAACTATTTGCAAGTGATTATTGAAATTTTATATGATTTCAATATAATAATTTCACATAAAGGCATAAAAAAACACCCGTTTTAGAAAACAAAACGTTTTCAAAATCAACGGATGCATTATATCAATAGTTAAGCCAACTGGTTATTGTAATCCTCTACTACTTTTTGAATACTTTCTTCTCTTAAATATGGCGATTTCAAATCTCCAAAACCTTTAGTATCCTTATAATACACCCTAAGCCTTGCTATACCAAATTTTGCATACACATAATCTGACCTTAAATCAAGGTGTTCTATACTACTTAAAGCTACTTCATTTGTACGCAGTCCAAAAAGCCCCTCCCTGACTAGAATTTTCCCATCCCGATAATCAAAACCAAAGTTTTTAGAATATAGAAACACCACCAACAAGACAAAGATAACAAAGAACGTGTAATACAAAAGATTCGCTCTAACGACTGGCAGAAACAAAAGCGCCATAAGAAAAACGAGGGACTGAAGCAGTCTATAACACAAAACTATCAATGATTCACCTATATAATTCGATACAAGAGGATGATTGGGCAGTATCACCTCGATAATATTCTTCATTTTATCCTCAGAAGAATAGAGAACGATGGTTTTCATATCGCTTTTCTCATTTCCCACACCGACAATATTTATGTCTACGCTATACTTTTTAAAAACTCTTGCTACAAGAGTTTGTTTGAGCTCTACAGAACGAATCTTAGTCTTTTCTACTTCAAACACGTCCCTATTTATAAATCCATATTCCCAGCGAATATGGGTATCATTAGACAAGACAACATAGTCATAGTACTTTTCTGCTTTTTTAACAGAATCAATAAGAAACAAAAACAAAAACAGTAATAGAGAAACAATAGAAAAGCCCTCTACAATATCAGAAATGGTAAGTATAGCGGATGAAATCAAAAAGACTACAAGTAATACTCTCGTATTTAATGCAATATGCATAAGACACTCTTTTTTAGAATACCTATAGACGACATCATATTTTTCACATACCAACTCTTCTCTAAAACACTCATCATCATGAACGCTCCCCATCTTGTAACGATCAAATAGCGCTTTAAACTCCTCAGAAGACTTTTCACTCATAAGGATGTTATAATCCTCTTTAGAGGCAGTTTCTGAAGAGTCTATATCTAAGCTAAGATTTACCGAGGAAAATAACCTATCCAAAAGACTTCTCTTTACATGGATATTACTAATACTATCAAGTGACGCCTCCTTATATTTTTCTGAAAAAATAGTTTTTTTCTTATATATAATAGACTTTTCATTTATCTCTAAACAAGAGGATTTATAAAGTGTGTACTTGACAAACATATTTATCAGCGTAAAGAAAATAACAACGCCTCCAACGATAAGAACAAATTTCAAATCGTAATCATCAATAGCAAACACTCCACGCTTTAAACCTCTAACTAGAACCCTTCTAAAAAAAACAAGCATCAAAAGCAAAGTAGTAAAAACAGGCTTGACAATAATCGCTTTTGAATAATAAAAATTATGCCGCATCGCTTCTTTCCTCTTTTTGAAATTCATTAATTCTGTCCTTTAAGAGAGCTGCTATCTCCTCAGCTTCCGTTCTATCAATGTATTCTAGTTCTATTTTCCCACCAGCAGTTATAACATGTACACTGGAAAGATTAAACATCTTATTAATTGGACCCATTTCGATATCAACTTGTTGCATCCTCCTTATGGGAACTATCTCATGAGACATAAAATAAATACCTTTATAAGTTTCTACACTCTTGTCCGTAATCAAATACTTAACCCTGTGATAAAGAACACATTGAGCCAACAAAGTATCTAAAACAGAAAAAACTACAACTACATAAAAAACGCCCCCTACTACTTGCTTTACAAAATCAGGTATATGAAATGAGATGATAACTGATTTTATAATAAACGCTATTCCAATTATTAAAATTCCTGAGATAACATCCGACAAGAGCATGCTCCATCTTGCTCTTTTAGGCAGTTTTTTAAATATATCCTTCATAGCTGGTCTCCTTTTCAAAAACTAAGTGCTATTATAACACATTTGTGTTTGAAATCAAGATAATTTGATACGATAACAGTGCATTTATTGAATGAAATACTATGTAGCTGTGGTATAATAGCAGTACGTAGTAAATAACTGTTATGTATAAAGAACATGTAGGAGGTTTAAAATGAAAAAAATAAAATTATTATCAATTCTTATGTCTTTTCTGATAATATGTGCATTTTTTATTTCTTGTTCTTGCAGCAACGAAAACCAGTCAGAACCTGAACCAGAGAAAGAAATAGATAAAAAGCCAGTACTCTATCTTTACCCAGAAGAAAAAACTGATGTAAAAGTCAAGCTATCCGTTGATGGAACAATCACTTCTAGTTACCCCAAATACGCTAACGGCTGGACTGTTACCGCTTACCCTGATGGAAGACTCATCAACAAAGCAGATAACAGTGAGCACTTTTATCTCTTTTGGGAATCTGCGCTAAATATTGACTGTGATATGTCGGAGGGTTTTGTCGTAAAAAGCGAAGATACCGAAGAATTTTTAAGGGAAAAACTTTCTTATATGGGACTACTACCACGAGAATACAATGACTTTATAGTATTCTGGCTACCTGTTATGAAAGAGAATAAATACAATCTAATATCTTTTCAAGAAAAATCATATACAGATGTTTCAACACTAGGCATCAGTCCTAAACCCGACAGCCTGCTACGAATCATGATGGCTTTTAAAAGTCTAGAGAGACCAGTAAATATACCCGAGCAAAAACTAGACACATTTGAGCGAAAAGGCTTTACCGCTATAGAATGGGGCGAGATGGAGTTAAATTAATAATTCTATCGCATATGACATTTAAGTCCTCATCGTCATGAGATACTAAAATGCTAGTAATTTTTAATTCTCTGAGCATATTTTTTATCTCTAAACGCATTTTACCCTTAATCTCGCTATCAAGGGCGCTAAAAGGCTCATCAAACAAAATAACATCGGGTTTACAAATAAGCGCCCTTGATACTGCGACTCTCTGTTTCTGTCCTTGACTTAATTCATGCGGATAACGAGTCATATAATCGCTTATTTAAAATAAATTCGTCAGCGTATTGAGTCTGGATTCTCTTTCTTTGTCCGATAAGTTTTGAACACCAAACAGTATATTTTTTTTCACGTTTAAATGCGGAAACAAAGCAAAATTTTGAAAGATAAATCCAACATTTCTCTTATATGCTGGCACTCTTGTTACATCATTGCCATTGATATGTATTTCCCCCTGTTTTACTTCCTCCAATCCCGCAATAAGTCGTAAAAGCGTCGTTTTTCCAGAACCACTTTTACCCTTTATTCCAAGACATTCCCCTCTTTTAACCTCGAGATTAAAATCATTTAATATATATTCAGTTCCATATTTAAATTTCAAGTTCTCTATCTTTATCATTGACAAGACCCCTTTCTAATATCACTATACAAATTATGCAGACAAAAACTATTATGCTACTGGGCACATATGCTATCTGCTGCATCTCATTTGCCATATAGCGGTATATCTCCATAGATACCGTCCTAAAATTAAAAGGACTCAACGTAAAAGACAATGTAAGTTCCTTGAATACATCTAAGAGAACTAAAATGATAATAAAAATACTCGTCTTATTAAGAAAGTGAAAATCAACATGAAAAAACGTCTTTAGCGGACTCTTGCCGAGGGTTAGCGAGGCTTCAAAAATACTCGGATTTATCTTTTTATAGGTCTGTTCGAAATTGTTAAACGCTATCGCCAAAAACTTAAACGACAAGCCTATTATAAGTATCATGCTAGTCGATGTGAAGATATACCCCTTCCTATTCATCGCCTTAAATACAGGATTGATGGCAACATCTAAATTAAAAAACACAGAGTACACACCCAAACTCAATATCATTGAGGGCATCATATAACCGAGTGTAGAGATTACCGATAGTTTTTTTCTGTTTGACGACTTCAAATATCGAAGCATAAACGTCAAAAACATCCCTATTACGAGAATAAAGAGTATAACAGCTACACTAAGTAAAAACGTCTGAACTGTCACCCTAAACATATCTCTCTTAAAAAAGTATGCATAGTTCTTTATCGCCCCACTCACTATCCGCTGAAACGGAAAAACAAAACCAATAGCTATGACTAAGGTGTAAAATAGATAAATCACAAACTTCATTACTTTACTCGGCTTAATGAGCTTACTCTCCATAGAAGATGAGGTATCTAGTTTTACCTTGCTACTCAAAATTTTTTCAAGCAGTATTGCTGCACCGATTATGACGAGAAGGGCAAGTGCCAGTTTTGCAGAAGTCGATTGATCAGAGCTCACCCTCCACGCATCATTAAATGCCCTAGAGAGTGTTTGAATACCAAAGTATTCACTCACCGCAAAGTCTGAAAGGCTCTCGTAAATGACAAATAGCGAAGATGAAAACAATATCTTTTTACTCAAGGGAAGGATGATTCTTCGAAGTATCTGAAAATTTGAGAGTTTAAGCATCTTGCCCGCTTCTACATACTCTTGCATGTGATTTTTCAAGTAGGCATATGTCGTTAAATAGACGTAAGGAAACAAAAAAATCACATAGACAAAGACGGCGCTATTCATCGTAAAATCATTTTTAAATATAAATTTCAAAAGTGGAAACCTATCATACAAATCAGAGTAGACATAAGCCCCAACGTAAATTGGAATACTAAGAGGCAGAATAAATAAGAGGTTTATTATTTTTTTTAACCTAAAAGAATAAAACGCCATAAAATACGCGCCAATAAAACCAAGCAAAGCACTAAAAACACCAACTTTTACAATTAATTCTAATGTATTTATTACATACTTAAACAGTATACCGTTTTCTATGATAAAATTAAGATAGTCACTACTCGGACTAAGTGCTAAGTAGACAATGTTTAAATATGGAATAATCAAGATTAAAACAACAACTATAGTAAATGCCTTTAACACGGATAACTGATTAATACTCTTCAAAATCATTTCTCCCAATATAGTAAAAGCAAGATTAATAACCTTGCTTTTACCTTAATATCAAAACTAAATAACTACACTATTCATCCCATTTTTCAACAGTCATAATTTCTACTGCTTTTGCATTGTGTTCGCCTAGTTTACTCAAATTAATATTCTGTTCTTTTAGTTCAGTTATACCTTGCATATCTAACCAAGACTTTAATAATTCAGACATATTAGCCGCTTCATTTACAGGAAACTCATAGTTCGCTGACGAAAATACCTCTTGCTGTTCAACCTCAGATAAGAACTCCATTAATTT
>PDWJ01003715.1_pt1 | contig 14295 bp, 13 predicted proteins | sample 1430881 | NCBI WGS metagenome assembly PDWJ01 (sample SAMN01162460, study PRJNA174530) | Oral metagenome, whole genome shotgun sequencing project. | biome: Marine environment; feature: Marine mammal; material: Swab sample of the gingival sulcus; isolation source: swab sample of gingival sulcus... | reverse complement strand
CCGCGCGCTCCTGAGTGGCGCCGGCGGGCGCGCGCTCCGGCAGCTGTGGCTGCTCCTCGCCCCCACAGCCGAGGGCGAGGGCCGCGGCCACCGCCGCGACGATCGTGAGCTTCCGTGTCACGGGGCGCCTCCCGGGGCCGAGATCCGAGGCCGCAGCTTAGCGCGCTCGGGCCTTGTTGCTGTGTCTATTGCCGCCGCCGCCCTGCTTGAGGCCGAGCGCCTGCATCTCCGCCTCGGGGCGGAGCTTCGGCTGGCCGTCCGGGACCAGCATGTCCCGGGTCTTCATGGCGCGGACGACGAGCCAGATGGCCAGGCCCAGCAGCGCGATGGCCGCCCACTGACCGCCCGTGAGGCCGAGGTGGCGGATGTCCTGCTTCTCCCGCAAGAAGTCGAGCAGGAAGCGGAAGGGCATGTAGGTGATCACGAAGACCGCCACATACCAACCTTTGAAGTGGGTCTTGGTGCGGCTCAGGAAGAAGAAGATCGACAGGCCGATCGCCCAGAAGAACTCGTACATCCCGAGGTTGTGGCGCACGCCCGGGGAGACGAGCTTGGAGCCCTGGTAGTCCATGCCGAGGAAGAAGTCGGTCATCGAGCCCGGGTGGTCGAAGGCGATGGTGCAGCCGAGGCGCCCGAAGATCCACGCGAAGGCGAACCCGTAGATGATCGCGTCGGCGTAGGGCAGAAAGGGCAGATCCTTGTGGCGCCGGAAGTACAGGATCACGCCCAGGGTGCCGCCGATGAAGCCGCCGAAGGAGCTGATGCCGTCCCACACCTTGAGCAGATACAGCGGGTTTTCGGCGATCCGCTCGGGAAAGTAGAAGACCGCCGAGTAGAGGTGGGCGCCGACAAATCCCACCACCACCGCCCAGATGGCGACGTCGGCCACGACCCGCTCGGACAGGCCGATCTGACGGGCGCGGCGGCCGGCGAGGATCGTACCCGTGATGACGGCTAGGCCGACGAGGAAGCCGAAGGCGTGAAGCTCGAGACCGAACAGGTCCAGCGGTGCCATGTTCAGGTTGGGCAGCATGGGCGCTCCGAAGCCTGGGAGCTCGGGGCCGCCGCGGCAGCGGCGCCGAGAAGAAGACAACCGCGCGGAGCCCCGTGAGCGGGGCGCGCGCGGCGATGGCCATTAGCACGCGGCGCGCGGTCCGGTCACGCGCCCCGCGCGGCCTCAGCTGGTCTGGATGGCGATCCGGCGCGGCTTGGTCCGCTCGTGGCGGGGCAGGTGCAGGGTGAGCACGCCCATGTCGAACTCGGCGGCGATGCGATCGGCGTCGATCGTGTCCGGCACGGAGAAGACGCGCTTGTAGTCCCACTCGGCGCGGGCGCCGGAGACGAGCTTGGTGTCGTCGGGGACGGGGCAGCCGCGGCGGCCAAGGATGGTGAGCTTGCCGTCGTCATAGTCGACGGCCAGATCGTCGCCGAGGACGCCGGGGAGGTCGGCCATGACGATCAGCTCGTCCTGGTTCTCGAAGATGTCCACGGCGGGGCGCACGATCGGGCGGTCGGTGACCTGCTCGGTGCCGGTCGTCGGAGTGATCTCGTTACTCATCGTCTGAACTCCTTTGCGTTCCGTGTGTGTCTGGGGTCGCGGGGTCGCGCTCAGCTGCCGATGGCGATCCGCCGGGGCTGGGCCTCGGGGAGCTTGTCGAGGCGGACGTAGAGCACGCCGTCGTGGAGCTTGGCGCTGGTGCGGTCGGCGTCGACCTTGGCCGGCAGGGTGACGCTCTTGTGCCAGTCGAAGCCCACGCGCTCGTTGCGATGCGTCGCGTAGCCCTCGGGGGCGACGACGCGGCGCTTGGCGCCGACGGTGACGGTGCCGTTGTGCACGTCGACGGTGAGATCGTCGGCGGACACCCCCGGCACATCCATCGTGAGCATGAGGGACTTGCCCTCATCCCACAGCGTCACCTCCGACCAGCGGCCGCGGGGCTCGCGCTCCTGACCATAGACGCCGCGCTCCATCTCGCGCCGCAGGGTGTCGAGGGTAGCGAAATGCCTATCGAGATCCTTCCAGTTCAACCACATGACACGCTCCTCCTGTCGCTATGTCGCGCCGGCGACCGGCCAAGACGCACCTGCGCCTTCACCGAGCCCGCGTCGGTCAGACAGCCTCCGAGTTCCGTCTGTCGCGAGGGTCCCGCCGCCGGCTCCGAGCGCCCTGGACGTCCGCGCTCCGGCCTGCAGCGGAGGGGTCATCCCGCCGCGAGCGAAGGGTTAGACACGAGAAAATTGGCGGTCAACCCGCCACGTCTCCCAAGTCTCCCAAGGCCCTCGCGGCCCGCGCGCCGGTGTCGGTGCCCGCGTAGATGAAGCGCCGGACCTGCGGATCCCCCACGCGCATCAGGCGGCCGGGCGGCTCCGCGGCCAGGATCCGCCCCTTGTGGAGCATGGCGATCTGGTCCGCGATCCGAAACGCCGAGGGCATGTCGTGGCTGACGACCAGGGAGGTGATGTCGAACAGCTCCTGGGCCTCGACGATCATGTCGTCGAGGTAGCGCGTCAGCACCGGATCCTGCCCGGTGGTCGGCTCATCGTAGATGATGAGCTGCGGCCGCGAGACCATCGCCCGGGCGAGGGCCACACGCTTGCGCTGCCCGTTGGAGATGTCCGAGGGCATACGCCTGACGAGGGAGCCGAGGCGGAGCTTGTCGATGATCTCGCCGGTCCGCAGCCGCACCTCGGCGCGCTTGAGCCCGCGCTCGCGCAAGGGGAAGGCGACGTTATCCCAGACGTCGAGGGCGTCGAGGAGCGCCGCGCCCTGAAAGACCATGCCGTAGCGCTCCCGCAGGCGCAGCAGGTCGCCGGGGGACAGCCGCGACAGGTCCTCTCCGAAGACGCTCACGCGCCCCTCGTCGGGCTGCAGGAGCCCGATGATGTGCTTCATGATGACGGACTTGCCGCTGCCGGAGCCGCCGATGAGGACGGTGACCTTGTCCTTGGGGACCACGAGGTCCACGCCGCGCAAGACGTGGTGGCGGCCGAAGCGCTTGTGGACCCCCTCGAGGACGGCGAGGGGCTCCTCGTGTGGGGGCAGACGCCAGACCTTGCGCGCCTCGACGACCTCGGAGTCGTGGCCGTGGTCCAGGCGTCCCACGCCCTCGAAGAAGACGCGGACCAGGTCGCGGCCCTCGCCCACCACCTCGTCGACCGTGCCATAGGCGGAGATCCGCCCGCCCTCGAGCATCGCGAGGCGGTCCGCCAGGGTCAGGGTCGACGTCATGTCGTGGCTGATGATGACGCTGGTGATCCCGAAGCGCTCGCGCGTGCGGACGATCATCTCGTCGACGAGCTCGATCATCACCGGGTCCAGGCCGGTGGTCGGCTCGTCGAACAAGACCACCTCGGGGTTCGAGATGACCGCGCGCGCCAGGCTCACCCGCTTCTTCATGCCGCCGGACAGCTCGCTGGGGAGCTTGTCGCCGGCGTCGCCCAGGCCGAGGCTGGCCAACAGCGCCTGGGCCAGCGGCGCGACCTCTGTCCAGCGCATCCCGGTGTTCTCATAGATGGGGAAGGCGACGTTCTCGCGCACGGTCAGCGAGTCCATCAGCGCGTAGCTCTGGAACATCATCGTGACGCGCTTGCGCAGCTCGAGCAGGCGCCCGGCCGACACCCGGCGCGTGTCCTCGCCGAAAAGCAGCACCTGCCCCTCGTCGGGGAGCATGAGCCCGTTCATCAGCTTGAGGAGGACGGACTTGCCCGTGCCGGACTCGCCGGCGATGACCGTCGTCAGCCCCGTGTGGATGTCCAGATCGAGGCCGTCGAGGACCACGAGGTCACCGAAGCCCTTGGAGACGCCGCGCAGGCTGATGACCGGGCGCGCCGGGTCGACCGGCCAGCGCGGCTCATCGGGCAGCAACAGATTGACCCGGGGCTCCATGGGCTCCATGGCCACTGATTGCCGGGCCGCGGCGACTATTGCAAGGTGACCGGACGGAGCCCGTGCTTGGCCACGGCCCGCGGTTGACTCCCTTCATGGAGGCGCGAGATGGCGAAAGCAGAGGCGGCCCCGATCAAGCGGGGCGCGAAAGAGCGGCTCAAGGCCAACCTGATCTTGATCGGCATCATGCTGGCGGTGCTGTGGGGGATCGAGATCATCGACCAGATCTCAGGCGGCGCCCTCGACGCTCACGGCATCCACCCCCGGCAGACCGAGGGCCTCATCGGCCTCGTCACCTCGCCCCTGCTCCACGCCGACTTCGGCCACCTCACCGCCAACAGCGTCCCCTTCGCCGTCCTCGGCTTCTTCATCTTGCTGCGCGGCCTCGGCGACTTCATCAAGGTCACGGTGGTGACGGCCCTCGTCGGCGGCCTGGCCGTCTGGCTCGTCGCCGGCTCCAACACCAACCACATCGGCGCCAGCGGGGTCATCTTCGGCTACTTCGGCTACCTGATCGCCGTCGGGATCTTCGAGCGCAGCTTCAAGTCCATCGCCGTCGCCGCCGTCGTCGGCGTCATGTACGGCGGCATGGTCTTCGGCGTCCTGCCCGGCCAGCCGGGCGTGTCCTGGGAGGGGCACCTGTTCGGCTTCCTGGCGGGGGGCGGCTTCGGCTACTTCAGCAGCCGTAAGGTGCGGGCGGCGAAGGCCAAGTCCTCGACGTGAGCTCACGCTCAGGCCGCCGCGGCGGCCTCCCCCAGCGCGGCGGCGCAGGCGTCCCGCTCGGCGTCGAGCACGCCCAGGCGCGCGCTCGTCTCGCGCAGGTAGGCGAGCATCTGCTCGGGCCGCTCCATCCGCAGGCACGTCCGGCGCGCGGCGGGCTCGGCGTGGAAGCCCTTGAGGAGCCGGCTGAGCATCATCTTCATGCGCCCCGGGGCGACCTTGCGCGGGTAATGCTCGAGGAGCATCTGCAGGTACCCCTCGAGCAGATCGAAGGTCTGGGCCCAGGTCGGCTGCGCCACCGCGCGGCCGGCCGCGTGGTCGTCGATCTGCCTGAAGATCCATGGGTTCGTGATCGCCGCGCGGCCTATCATCACGCCGTCGCAGCCGGACTCCGCCAGGCGCCGCGGCGCGTCCGAGGCGCGCACGACGTCGCCCGAGCCGAGGATGGGGATCGAGGCGTCCGCCTTGAGCGCCGCGACCACCTCCCAGTCCGCCCGCCCCCGGTAGAGCTGCTCGCGGGTGCGCCCATGGATGGCCAGGGCCTTGGCGCCGCTCTGCTCGGCGACCTTGAGGGTCTCGTGGGCGTTGAGGGTCTGGTCGGACCAGCCGTTGCGGATCTTGACCGTCGCCGGGATCGACACCGCCGCGGAGACGGCCTCGAGGATGCGGCCGAGGCGCGGCAGATCCCGCAAGAGCCCCGCGCCGCCGCCGCGGCGGACGATCTTGGGCGCCGGGCAGCCGGCGTTGATGTCGATCAGGTCCGCGCCCGCGTCCTCCACCATGCGGGCGGCCTCGGCCATCTTGGCGACGTCGGCCCCGTAGAGCTGCACGGCGACGGGGCGCTCCGAGGGGTGGAAGCTCAGCCGCACGAAGCTGCGGAGCTGCCGCGCGGTCAACAGCTCCACCGAGATGAACTCGCTCACCACCATCCCGACCGCGGTGCCGCTGGCGCGCAGCACCGTGCGGCGAAACGGCGAGTCGGTCACGCCGCTCATGGGCGCCAGGATCAGGGCCGGCGCGACGCGCACGCCGGCGATGTCGAGGGACGGTAGCGACATGGCGGATGCAGTACAGAGGGCCACCGGCAGGGTCAAGGGCGGCGACCGCTCCGCCGCCGGTCACTTCCGGCGCCTCGTCGGCCTCCTCAGCCCCTACAAGGCGCGCTGGATCCTGGCGACCGTCGCCCTGGCCGTCGGCGGCGCCATCAACCTCGCCCTTCCCCAGGCCGCCAAAGAGGCGATCGACGACGCCCTGGCCCGCGGGGACAAGGGCAGCCTCGACCTCATCGCGGCCCTGGCCCTGACCGGCTTCGTCGCCCTGGGCGCCATGACGCTGCTGCGCCACTACCTGATGAGCTGGCTCGGCAACCGCGTCGTCGCCGACCTGCGTGACCGCTCCTTCAGGCACCTGCTGCGCTTCCCGCCCGGCTACTTCCACGAGCGCAAGACCGGCGCCCTGGTCAGCCGCCTGACCTCCGACATCGACGCCATCCAGCACACCGTCGGCTCGGAGCTGTCGGTGGCCCTCCGCGCGACCCTGACGGCCACCGGAGCGCTCATCATCCTCTTCGTCACGAGCCCCACGCTCACCGCCGTCATGCTCTTCGTCGTGCCGCCCCTGTCGTTCCTCGCCGTGTGGGTGGGCCGCCGCATCCGCCGCCGCGCCCGCCAGATGCAGGACCAGGTGGCCCAGGCCAACAGCGCCCTCAAGGAGGCCCTCGCCGGCATCGAGACGGTCCAGACCTTCAACGCCGAGCGCCAGGAGGCCGACCGCTACGGCGCGCGGGTCTACGACGCCTTCGAGACCTCGCGCCACCTCGCGATCCTGCGCGGCGGCTTCATGGGCGCCATGCAGCTGGCCGCCTACGGCGTCGTCACCCTGATCGTGTGGCTCGCCGGCGCGGCCGTCATCGACGGCGAGCTCTCCGGCGGCGAGGTCGTGCTCCTGTTGGCCTACACGCTGATGGTCGCCAGCTCGCTGGCTTCGCTCGCCAGCCTCTGGGGCAACCTCCAGCGCGCCATCGGCGCCTCGGAGCGGGTCTTCGCCCTGCTGGACGAGGCGCCCACCATCCGCGACCGCGACGACGCCACCCCGCTGGCGGCGCCCCGCGGTGCCGTCGACCTCGACGCCGTCTGCTTCTCCTACCCCACCCGCCCCGACGTGCCCGTCCTCACCGACGTGACCCTCGCCGTGGCCCCCGGCGAGACCGTGGCGCTCGTCGGCCGCTCGGGCGCCGGCAAGTCCACCATCGCCGCCCTCATCCAGCGCTTCTGGGACCCCGACCGGGGCGCCATCCGGGTCGACGGCCACGACCTGCGCGCCCTCGAGCTCGACAGCCTCCGCGCCGCCATCGCGACCGTGGCTCAGGACCCCGTGCTCTTCAGCGGCACCATCGCCGACAACATCGCCTACGGCCGCCCCGACGCCAGCGTCGAGGCGATCGAGGCCGCCGCCCGCGACGCGCACATCGCCGGCTTCGTCGCGGGCCTGCCCGATGGCTTCGACGCGGTCGTCGGCGAGCGCGGCGTGAAGCTGTCGGGCGGCCAGCGCCAGCGCGTCGCGATCGCCCGCGCGATCCTGGCCGACCCGCGGATCCTCATCCTCGACGAGGCGACGAGCCACCTGGACACCGAGAACGAGGCGCTCGTCCACCGAGCCCTCGAGCGGCTCATGAAGGGCCGCACCACCTTCATCATCGCCCACCGGCTCAGCACGGTGAAGGCCGCCGACCGCATCGTCGTCCTCGATGGCGGCCGCGTCGTCGAGCAGGGGACCCACGAGTCCCTCTTGTCGGGCGGCGCCCTGTACCCGAAGCTCGCGTCCACCCAGCTCCTGGTGGAGGAGGACCCTTGACCCCCAGCCAGCGCCCACCGCTGACGCTGATCTCCTTTTCGGGGCAGCTCTACTCGACCAAGCGCCTGCTCGAGGCGGCGACGCTGCAGAGCCTGTCGCCGACGCGCGTCGACCCCACCCGGGTGCTCCTGCGCCACGGCGGCCCCGGCGCGCCCCCGGTGGTCACCGAGGACGGGCGCCCCCTGCCCGTGCCCGAGGTGATCCTGCCGCGCGTCGGCAGCCGGATGACGCCGTGGAGCCTGGCGCTGATGCGCACCTGGATGGCCGCCGGCGCGCGGAGCCCCGTCAAGCCCGGCGCCATCGGCCGCGCGATGGACAAGATCGCCGCGTCCCAGCGCCTCGCCGCGCGCGGGCTCCCGGTGCTCCCGACGGTCGCCATCCGCGAGCGCTGGCACATCGAGGACGCCCTGAACGCCACGGGCGGCGACCAGTGGGTGTTGAAGACCCGCAGCGGCACCCAGGGCCGGGGCGTGGTGCTCGCGCCCACGCGCGCGGCGGCGCGCTCGATGCTCGAGGTGATGATCGGCCACCGGCACGACATCATCCTGGTGCAACCCTACGTTCGGATGACGCGTCCGCGCGACCTGCGGGTCTTGGTCCTCGGCGGCGAGGCCGTCGCGGCCTGCTGGCGGAGCGCCCCCGCGGGCGAGTTCCGCGCCAACGTCCACCGGGGCGGCGCCGTGAGCGAGGCGCGCCTGGACGATGAGCTGGCGGCCCTCGCCCAAGCGGCGGCGGCGGCGGTCGAGGTCCCGTTCTGCGGGGTCGACCTCATGGAGACGCCCGAGGGCTGGGTGGTCCTCGAGGTCAACGGCAGCCCCGGCCTCGAGGGCATCGAGGCGGCGACGGGGCGCGACCTGGCGACGGCCTACGTGAAGCGATGGATGGCGGCGGCGAGGGCGGAGGCTTCGGAGGCACGATGAGCGACACACACTGGGACTACGTCTTGGTCGGCGGCGGCCTGCAGAACGGGCTGATCGCCCTGGCCGTGCTGGACCGCGATCCAAACGCGCGCCTGCTCCTCATCGAGCGCGGCGACGAGCTCGGCGGAGACCACACCTGGTCGTTCCACGAGGGCTACCTGCCCGAGGCGGCGCTGGGCTGGCTCCGCCCCCTGGTCGAGCACCGTTGGCCCCGCTACCGGGTGACCTTCCCAAAGCTGACGCGGACCCTCGAGCACCCCTACTGCACCACCTCCTCGGCGCACTTCCACACCACGGTCGCCGGCCGGATCAGCGAGGCGCCTCGGGCCCGCCTGCTCCGGGGCGTCGGCGCGACCGAGGTCCACGCCGACCGCGCGGTCCTGGTGGACGGCGCCACGGTCACCGCCGACCTCGTCGTCGACGCCCGCGGCCCCGACACCGCCGTAGTCCCCGAACAGACCGGCTGGCAGAAGTTCGTCGGGCTCGAGGTGGAGCTGGCCGACGCCATCGACCAGGAGACGGCCGAGCTGATGGACGCCACCGTGCAACAGCGCGACGGCTTCCGCTTCGTCTACGTGCTGCCCTTCGGGCCGCGGCGGGCGCTCATCGAGGACACCTACTTCTCCGACACCCCCGATCTCGACGTCCCGCGCCTGCGCGACGGGGTCCTCGCCTACTGCCGCCAGCGCGGCCTGCGCGTCACCCACGTCGCCCGCGAGGAGCACGGGGTGCTGCCGATGCCCTGGCGCCCCTCGGGCGGCGTCCGCCGGCAGGCCCCGCTGGTGGCGGGCTTCCAGGGCGGCTGGTTCCATCCTGCGACCGGCTACTCGGTCCCCGTGGCGACGCGCCTGGCCATGCACGTGGCCGAGCGTGGCCCCCGCGATGTCTTTGGCGCCGACTACCAGGCCCTCGCCGACGACCAGGAGCGCCAGCGCCACTTCGCCCAGCTGCTCAACGAGCTGCTCTTCACGGCGACCAAGAGCGGCCAGCGCTACCGCGTCTTCGAGCACTTCTACGGGCTGCCCGAGGACCTGATCTTGCGCTTCTACGGCTTGGCGATGAGCCGGGCGGACCGGGCCCGCTTCTTCCTGCGGCGCCCTCCGAAGGGGGTCAAGCTCGCCAAGGCCATGAAGATCCTGCCGGGCTGGACGATGCCCTGGCGCCGGCGCGCCTGAGTCACCCCCGCAGGCGCTCGAGCACCTCGCGAGCGATCCCCTCGTCGGTCCGGCTCTGAGCCAACATCTCCGCGACCACCTGGGGGACCTCCTCGGAGGTCGCGCCGATGCGCATGGCGACGTTGCGGGCGTGCAGGCTCATGTGACCGCGCTGGATGCCCTCCGACGCCAGCGCGCGGGTCGCGGCGAGGTTCTGGGCCAGGCCGACGGCGGCGACCACCTCGCCGAAGCGCTGAGCGTCCTCGACGCCCAGGATCCGGAAGTTCGCGCGCACCGCGGGGTGCACCTTGGTGACGCCGCCGACGGTCCCCAGCGACAGAGGAAGCTCCATCCGGCCCACCAGGTGGCCGTCCTCGATGCGGTACTGAGACAGCGCCGTGTAGCGCCCGCCGCGGGCGGCGAAGGCGTGGGCCCCGGCCTCGACGGCGCGGAAGTCCTGCCCCGTGGCCAGGAGCGTCGCGTCGATACCGTTCATGATGCCCTTGTTGGCGGTGACGGCTCGGAAGGTGTCGGCCTCCGCGAAGAGGCTGGCCTCGACGATGCGCCGGGCCTCATCCTCCCTCATCTGCGAGGTGCCGCGGGTCGCGCCGAGCTTCACCCGCCCGGTGACCTTCACCCGCCGCCGCAGGGGCAGGTTGCTCAGGATCCGCAAGCCCACCCTGGCGCCCGACCAGCGCTCGAGCAGCGGCGCGGCGGCCTCGGCCATGGAGTTGACGGCGTTGGCGCCCATCGCGTCGCGCACGTCGACGTAGATGTGGACGACCGCCATCACGCGGCCGTCGGGGCCGGGCAGGCGCCGCACCTCGGCGCCCCGGAAGCCACCGCCGGCGGCGACCAGCCGCGGGTGGTTGGCGTCGAGGGTGCGGCGCAGCTCCTCCGTCCCGCGCTCGAGGGCGGCCTCGAGGACGCCCTCGGCGGGCGCCTCGGGGAACTGGATCTGGCCGGTCATCACCGGCGCGGTCGACTCGGCGACGATCCCTTCGCCGCCGCGCAGCAGCCGCGCCGCGAACGACGAGGCCGCCACCACCGAGGGCTCCTCGATGGCCATCGGCACGACGTAGTCGACGCCGTTGACGCGGAAGTTGGTCGCGAAGCTCAAGGGGAAGCCAAAGCGCCCCACGACGTTCTCGCTCATGTTCGAGGCCACGCTCTGGGGCAGGCCGTCGGGGCTCGCCAACGCCGCCAGCGCCGCGGGGTCGAGGCCCGCAAAGCGCGCGACCGCCGCGAGGCGCTCGGCGGGGCTGAGGCGAAAGAACCCGGGGAGCCTGCTGCTGCGTCCTTCACTCATCTCGTCCATCCTCTGTGTCCACCGCGGCTGACAGCCTCACCCTGCCCTCCCACACCTCGGGCCGCGCCTCGAGGGCGACGCGCAGCCGCGCCCGGCGCAGCGCCTCGAGATCGGGCGCGCCCACCAGGAACATGGCCGTCTCGAGGGCCGCCTTGAAGGTCATCATCTCCTCGACGGCGGCGTCCTCGGAGCGAGCGGCCGCCCGCAACAGCGGCAGGGCCATCGCCGTCATCGACGCGCCCGCCGCCAAGGCGCGGGCGGCGTCGCGGCCGCTGCGCAGGCCGCCCGAGGCGATGACCGGCAGCCCGCCGCCGTAGCCGACGCAAGCCAGCAGGCTCGTGACCGAGGGGATCCCCCAGTCGGCAAAGAGCTCGCCGAGGCGGCGCGAGACGGCCGCGGGCGCCCGCATCCCCTCGATGCGGGTCCAGGAGGTGCCGCCGCGGCCGGCGCTCTCGATGAAGGCGAGCGGCATCCGCGCGAGGCGCTCCACCGCCGCGATCGACCAGCCGGAGCCTACCTCCTTGACGCCGCAGGGCAGCCCCACCTCGGCGACGGCGGCCTCGAGGCGGTCGGCGAGCCCCGAGAACCGCGTGTCGCCTCCGGGCTGGACGGCCTCCTGGGCGGCGTTGAGGTGAAAGACCACGGCGTCCGCGCCCACCCGCTGCGCCACGCCGCGGACCTGGGCCGGGGTCACCCCGCAGTTGAGCTGCACCGCCCCGATGTTGGCGACCAGCAGCGGCAGGTCGGGCGCGGCCTCGCGCACGTCAAAGGTGTCGGCGACCTCGGCCCGCTCGAGCATGATCCGCTGCGAGCCCAAGAACATCCCGATCCCGCAGCGCGCCGCGGCCCGGGCCAGGCGGCGGTTGATGCGCCCGGCCTCCTCGGTGCCGCCGGTCATGCTGCCGACCATCAGCGGGAAGGCCAGGCGCTCGCCGAGGAACGTCACCGAGGGGTCGACCTCGGCGCGGTCGATCTCGGGCAGCGGCTGGTACACCAGGCGCAGGGCGTCGAACGCGCCCGCGCCGCCGAGGGGCGCCTCCACGTCGTCCTCGATGGCGAGGCGCAGGTGCTCGGCCTTGCGGACCCCTATCCCATCGTCTGTCATGCGCGTCTCCAGTCCGCCGCCGGACCGAGATGTATCGAAACCGCCGGCCGCGGTCCACCTCCAGCTGTCCGCGGCGATGGCGGCGCGGCCGACCGGGGCCACCCGCGCAGCGGCACCCGAGGCCGCCGCGCGGGCTCGACGCGGCCCCCCGCCCCCCGCGACGCGTCGACGCAAACCGCGGGCCCAGGGCCCGCCGGGCCCGCCGCGCCCGCGTTGTCATCCGCCGCTTCGCGGCGTACATTCCGCCCGGCTCCCCGCCGACCCGTCGCCTGAAAACCGTCGCTTCAGGAACCAGATGAGCGAGATCTTCCCCTTCAACCTCAACCACCTCCGCTACTTCTACGAAGTGGCGCGCGCGGGGAATATGCGCCGCGCCGCGGGCTCCATCGGGATCTCCCAGCCAGCCCTGTCGAAGCAGATCCAGGCCCTCGAGGAGACCATCGGGCTGCAGCTCTTCTACCGCTCGTCACGCGGGCTCCAGCCGACCCCCGACGGCGAGGCGGTCTTCGCCCACTGCGAGCGCGTCTTCGGCCACCTGCGCGACCTCGAGGGGGCGATCGAGTCCCTGCGCGAGGGGACGGCGGGCCGGGTCAAGGTGGCCGCCACCTACAGCATCGGGGTGCACCTGCTGCCGGCCCTCATTCGGCGCTTCCACGACTCCCACCCGCAGATCCGCTACCGCATCATCACCGCGCGCTCCAAGCAGGTGCTGCAGGCCCTGCGCGAGCACCGGGTGGACGTCGGCTTCGTCGCCGGCCACCCCGAGGACGACACCTACGAGGTCCTGCCCTTCCAGGTCACGCCCCTGGTCGTCGTGGCCTCCACCGCGCACCCCTTCGCCAGCCAGGCCGCGGGCCCCGGCGCGCTGAGCGCCGAGCGCCTGCACCGCACGGCGATGGTCGCCTTGGACGCCCAGGCGCCAACCCGCGAGCTGACCGACCGCTACATGGCGAAGCTCGGCGCCGCGCCGCGGATCGTCGCCGACTCGCCCGACATCGAGACGATCAAGCGGCTGGTCCGCGAGAACGTAGGCTTTGCCGTGCTCCCCGCCCATTGCGTCACCGACGAGGTGGCGGGCGGCGCGCTCGCCATCATCGACGTCGCCGGCTGGAGCCTGGACCGCTCGCTATACCTCGTGCACCTGTCGCGGCCACAGCTGCTGCCGGCGGTGCGCCAGTTCATCGAGCTGGTCAGCGCAGACGCGGCCCGATAGCGCCGCGGCCCCAACGCGGCTACGGCTGGCCAAGCACGTCGTAGCCGCGCTCGCGCAACAGCCGCAGGGTCTTCATGAGCGGCAGGCCGATGATCGCCGTGTCGTCGGCCGTCTCCGGGTCGGCCTCGATCCGGTCGAAGAGCGCGATCCCGCGCAGCTCCAACAGATAGCTCCCGGCGCAGTCGAGGGGGCGGTCGTGGGCGACGTAGGCGGCGATGGCGGCCTGGTCGAGGGGGCGCATCGTCATCAGGTGGACGTCGACGGCGGTCGTGGTGTGGCCACCTCGGGCGTCGTGGACCGCGACCGCGGTGACCAGGCGGTGGCTGCGGCCCGCCATCGCGGCGAGCTGCTCGCGGGCGCGCGCGGCGGTGCCGGGCTTGCCGAGGATCCGGCCGCCGAGATCGACGACCTGGTCGCTGCCGATGATCAGCGCGCCGGGGTAGGCGGCGGCGAGGGACTCTGCCTTGTCCCGCGCCAGGGTCAGCGCCAGATCGTCCGGAGCCAGCCCCGGGTAGGCCCCCTCGTCGCACCGCGGCGCGGCGGCGGTGAAGGGGACGCCGAGGCGCTCGAGGAGGGCGCGGCGGTAGCGGCTGGTGCTGGCCAGGACGAGGCGAGGGGTGGGCATGGCGGCTCGGGGGTCGGAGGGTGCGCGCGAGGTGCCCTTTTCAACTCGGCCCGTGCGCGCGTAAGGTGTCGCCTTGGATACACAGAGGAGCACTTGATGAGCGAGCCCCAGGCGGACGTCGAGCGCTACGATCTGCTGATCGTGAGCCAGAACCGCAACTACAACCTGGTCGATCAGGGCACCCGCGCGGTGGTCAACTTCTTGGCGTCCAACAACGTCGTCCGCCCCGTCGACGAGGCCGTCGCCAGCGAGTGGTGCGAGGTCTACGGCGCCCCTGGCCCCGACGCCCACCAGGCCTTCATCAAGGGCGGCTTCTCCGGCGCCATCCCGCCGTTCCTCGAGTGCGCCGTCCGCACCGGGCAGCGCTTCGTGCCCCTGCCCTACGGCGGCGCCGAGGGCGATGAGATCCGCTTCTTCATCGAGTTCCGCGGCGTGCTCTGGAGGCAGCTCGCGCCGGGCTTCAAGAACAAGCTCCAGCGCCTGCTCGTGACGCGCATCGACCTGCTGTCG
>PDWJ01007590.1_pt1 | contig 14305 bp, 13 predicted proteins | sample 1430881 | NCBI WGS metagenome assembly PDWJ01 (sample SAMN01162460, study PRJNA174530) | Oral metagenome, whole genome shotgun sequencing project. | biome: Marine environment; feature: Marine mammal; material: Swab sample of the gingival sulcus; isolation source: swab sample of gingival sulcus... | reverse complement strand
TTATTGCCGCCATTGGTGGTGCTTCGGTACTGGTGATTATTGTTGAACCGACTGTCTCTGGTTTGCATGATATGCAGCGGGTTACGCAATTGGCCGCGCATTTCAGGGTTCCTGGACTGGTAGTTGTCAATAAGGCCGATCTCAATGAGGAGATGACTGAGAAAGTCGAAGACTGGGCAATTGCGCATCAGTTGGAATTGCTTGGTCGGATTCCTTTTGATCGTAACTTTGTCGAGGCAATGATCGCAGCAAAAAATATTCTTGAATATGCGCCGGATTGTCCGGCTTCTCTTGCAATCAGAAAAATTTGGCAGAAGATCACAACAACTTCTGTCATGAACAGTATGGGAATTACCGATTTACGAAAAACCGGTTGAAAAAAGAACAAGAAACAGGGCAATAGCCCTAAATCTACTGAAAAGGAGAAAATTATGGGAACATTCAGACTGGCAGTACCATCAGAAGGTGAAGGCGGGCTTGACGGACAGCGGGCAGGGCATTTTGGCCATTGTGATACCTTTACCTTGGTTGATATAGCCGATGGAGAGATCATATCAGTCACCACCCTGGCCAACAAGGAGCATGTTCAGGGAGGGTGTATGGTTCCTGTCCAGTTGTTGGCGGAAAACGGTGTACAGCGACTTGTTGTCGGTGGTATTGGTATGCGGCCGTTGATGGGATTCAAGCAGGTTGGTATTGATGTCTATTATGACGCAGAGCGTCGGGAAATCCGACCCGTGGTGGAGGATATGGCAGCAGACAAACTGCCGATGATTGCCGAGAATCAGGTTTGTGGCGGGGGAAGCCACTGACCGCAAATATTTTGCGATTGAAAATTAAAGGGAAATTCCATGAAAATTGCAATTTCAGCCAGAGGCACGGCACTTGATTCAGAAATTGACCCTCGTTTTGGCCGGGCGCGCTATATTCTTATTGTCGATCCAGAAACCAGAGAGTTGGAGGCTGTTGACAACAGTGCCAATGTTAACGCTTTCAGAGGCGCTGGAGTCCAGACAGCAACAATGGTGGCAGACAGAGATGTTGATATTCTGATGACAGGGCATTGTGGCCCAAATGCCTTTAAAGTTGTTGATGCAGCTGGAATCAAGGTGATAAACGATATCTCAGGCACAGTGGCAGAGACTCTTGACAAGTTTCTTTCAGGTGATGTCGTTTATGCCGATAGTGCTAATGTTGAGGAACACTGGTAGTCATCTGGGTTACGAGGTGAAAACTCTTTTATCCAGTTTATATATTATGGAAATTATTGATATGTCCAGTTGGCTTTGATGTTTTTTTTATGATTATTTCGTCAAAGCCAAATTCCTGATGCAGTATTTTTTCCAGTTTGTTCATCGTGACATAGTCGTTACGGAGCCCCTGCAATTCGATTTTGTCTTTAGCTGTGAATTCAATTCTGGCGTGAGGGGCATAATCGTAAACAAGTGCGATAACTGCTGCTTCCTTGGCTTGCCTGTTCATCTCCGCTCTTGTTTCTGCTGTCTCCTGGAATTGTTCTTTTGCGGTAAGTTCGAGCAGGATATGGACAATATCGTCAACTTTCAGGGTGTCAACCATACAGACAAAATCGAATAGTCTGCTGTCCCAGGGGTCGAGGCCATAAAGATGCAGCCCCCATTTACGTCGTTCTTCATCATCATGGAGGAGGCTGTGTTCAGCTTTTTGCTGCGAGCAGCCTTCTCGTTTCATCTCATCTGCTACCCGATCTTTCATTTTCGCATTGACCTTTACTTTCAGGACATGTGGTGCATCCTGAAGAAAGAAATGGCCGGCAAGGCCGTGGTAAACCACATTCCCTTTTGCGATATGGGAAAGAAATGCTGATTTGAAATATCTTATATAACGATCTTTGGAGTGATTGTAACGTTCCAGTATGGAAGGGGCATCATGCAGCGCCTTTTGCAGTTTAATCTCTGAAATGTTATACTGGTCAGAAGCTTCGAGCAGTATTTCCCGTGACAGACATTCGTACCCAAGTTCTGCGGCAAGTTTCTCGGCGACTTCCTTGCCTCTGTAATATGAGCCGCGCGAAATGGAAATAATAGACATCTTTTTTTCTCATACCCTAAGGAGGAGGGAAGGTTATTTTGCCTCGTTCACCTTCTCTCGTAATTCTTTGCCAACTTTAAAAAAAGGAAGTTTCTTTGGTTTAACCTGAATCTTTTTCCCGGTTTTGGGGTTACGTCCTTCGTAGGCTTGATATTTTTTAATAACAAAACTCCCAAATCCACGGATCTCAATGTTATCTCCTTCCGCCAGTGCCTCGGTCATCTTATCGAGGATTGTGTTGGTAATTGACGCCGCTTCTCTATGTGGAAGATTTAACGATAAGGACAGCTCTTCAATGAGTTCTGATTTGTTCATCTGTAACTCCCGATTTTGAAAAAACAGCAATTAAGTAAAAGACAGCTTTACTTCCCCAGAGCAGAAAAAGAGCCCTTTTCCAGAAAATCTATTATCTATACAATATATTGAAAGATTTCTTGTTAAGGAATTTCTAATAAATCAGGAAACTTCTAATTTGTAAAGAACTTTTTCTCAAAAATTTTTTCTAAATCTGCAGAGTTAAGTCTTTTCCATGCCCCTTTGGGCAGATTGCCAATGGAGAGTTTGCCATACGCGGTTCTCTTCAAAAAGAGAACGGGATGGCCAATATGGGAAAACATTTTTTTCACTTGCCGTTTTCGACCCTCATACAGGGTGATTTCTATCAAGGTTGAGCTTGCCTTTTTTTTCAATAGACGGAGGATGGCTGGCGCGGTTAATTTCCCCTCAAGCATAATTCCCCGTTCAAGCTGCTGAAGTTCAGTGATTTTAGGATGTCCTTTGACCAGGGCCTGGTAGGTTTTTTGGGTGTGCTTGCTGGGATGCTGAATACGTTGTACCATGTCACCATCATTGGTAAGAAGGAGGGCTCCCTCGGTATCAAGATCAAGGCGTCCTGCCGGAAAGATTCGGGTGTTGACTCCTTTAAGCAATGAGATGACGGTTGGGCGGCCCTGCGGATCAGAGAGAGTGGTAACATAACCAGAGGGTTTGTTAAGCAGGTAATATTCATATTCTTTTTTGCCCAAAAGCTCTTTGCCATCAAAACTGATCCGGTTTTGGCTTGTAACCAGTACTCCCATCTTTCTGACAGTAATTCCATCGACTTTTACTCGGCCTGCCCGTATATATTCTTCTGCTTTTCGCCTTGAACAGAGGCCGCTTTGGGCAAGGTATTTCTGGAGTCGTATCTTTTCCATCTGTTTTTTTAAAAAAGAGTAAGTCTTGCTGGTTTGAGACAGCTTTTCGGCTCTCAGAGCTGTTATTTTAAGTAGAAAAAAGGAGAAAGATATGCCATGTTTTCACTGTTCTCAAACCCAACGAGCTAGAATTGCAGGCTATATTCAATCTCCTTGATAACAGGGCAAAAAAACAACAGCAGATCCTCTCTTGACAAGTGCTGTTTTACGTGAGTATATCAATATTGTCAATCAGGAAAAAAGTGTTTATCAGCTGTTATAGCAATCCTGCCGGATCTCATCATAATCTGTGAATACATCATGATACATACTGGACGACAAAAAAAACAGTCGAGAAAAAAGGTTTTGGTTGATTACGGTTCATTATCGGAAATGCCGGAGATAAGTGTTCCTGATGAAAGTGGTTTTGGAAGAGGTATCTGCCAGATCTGTCATGATGTTAATGAGATCTGGATGATCAGTCGCGAGTATGGTGAACTTGCCGGAGCCGGCGGGGTTAAGGATGTGGTCTTTCAACTGGCTCGTACCTTGAGCCGCAAATCTCACAAGACAGTCAGTGTGCTTTTACCCAGATACGGGTTTATGGCTCCTGAAGCTGAGGGTTTTGGTGCTGTCCTTGATCCCTTATATCCATATAAGGAGTTGACTCTTTCCATCAGGATCGATCAACCCGACAGACCAATGACGGAGACCGTTCGCTTCTATTTCAAGGAGGTGGATGGTGTTCAGCTCTATCTGGTGGAAAGTGTTCGCTTTCGGGAAAAGAGATCAATTTATACCTATACCGAAGAAGATGAAAAAAAGGTCTTTTGGAAAAAGGCTTCTCAGGGGCATATTGACTATTTTGCGATGAATATTCTCTTGCAGAAGGCGGCCCTGGATCTGCTTATCGCTCTTGATATCAGGCCTGATATCATCCATTGCCATGATGGTCATACTGCGCTTCTTCCCGCTTTAATTCGAGAGATTCCAGGGTATAAGAGTTATTTCAGGGGAACTGCGACAGTTGTAACTCTGCATAATGCCGGACGGGGCTACCATCAGGAGATTGCCGATCTGCCCTTTGCCGCAAGTGTTACCGGTTTATCCCCTCAACTGATAGAAAATAACCGTCTGGAGGATAAATTTGATCCTCTGCTGGTTGCTGGGGGATATTCCCTGATAAACACTGTGAGCGAAAACTATGCCAGGGAACTGATGAATTCAGACAGTGATTATTTGACCGGCTGGCTGGGCCATACTCTTAAGGCAAGAAATATTGAGCTTAAGGGAATTACCAATGGCATTGATCCTGAGTTACATAATCCGGGAATTATTGCCGGAGGTGATCCCGATTTTTTTTACGATCCTCTTGATCCTGATGATGATTTGAGCGGGAAGCTTAACTGTCGTAATGAATTAATCTCGATACTTGAAGATGGCGTCAGTTCAAAGCAGCTTGAGCAGCATGGGAAGCTACATCAGATGAAAGGCACTCTTTTTGCCTTTGTTGGTCGGGTCAATACCGATAAGGGGGTGGATGTGCTGCTTGCGGTTTTGCCAGAACTGTTAGAGCGTTATCCGGAGAGCCAGGTGGTGTTGCTCGGTGATGGCGTGGTTGAACTGGAGGAACAACTTATTGTTCTTGCAAAGAAATCGATTTTTTCCGGCAGGTTCTGTTTTTTGGAAGGGTATGATTCGACCCTGGCCCATCTGGTTTTTGCCGCAGGAGATTTTCTGATGATGCCTTCACGGTTCGAGCCCTGTGGCTTGACTGATTTCATTGCCCAGCTCTATGGAACGATTCCTGTCGTGCGTCATGTCGGAGGATTGGTCAAGGTGATTGACGGCAAGACTGGTCTCGCCTATGAACGAGGATCTGCGGAGGCTCTTTTTGAAACTCTTGAGCGGGCCATGCTGTTACCTCAAAACGAGCGGCGGGCAATTCAGCAGCAGGCGGTGGCGGAAATCTTTGCAAAATATACCTGGCTGAAAGTCGTTGATCAGTATCTTGATTTGTATCGCGAAGCAATAAGACAGCAGTTACAGTGCGGGAAAGCGTAAAATGATATGCGCAGAAACAAAGGAAAAAGCATGGAGTTGTTTTGGCGGATGATCCTGCTTTTTCAGAAAATGTACAGATAGATAAGGAGAGCATTACCATGTCGATTAAAATTGGAATTAACGGCTTTGGCCGTATAGGCAGAAGCCTTTTTCGAGCAATCAGCCAAGATCCGGCCTTTGCCGATATTGAGGTCGTTCATGTTAACGATCTTACTGATAATTTTACCCTGGCTCATCTGCTTAAGTATGATTCAAATATGGGACCATCGGGCTATGATATTAGCTCCGATGATAATGGAATGACAATTGATGGCAACCGGGTCTCCATTTCAGAGCACAGAAACCCGGCGGAGATTCCCTGGGGAGAGCTTGGTGTAGATTATGTTGCTGAGTGTACTGGTTTTTTTCGGAGCGATGATTCCGCGCAGGCTCATCTGGATGCGGGAGCAAAAAAGGTTGTGATTTCCGCACCTGCCAAGGGCGATGTCAAGACCTTTGTTATGGGAGTTAATGAGGATGAGTATGACGCGACACGACACCATATTGTCTCGAATGCATCCTGTACCACGAATTGTCTTGCACCTTTTGCCAAGGTAATTCTCGATAATTTTGGTATTGAGCGCGGGCTGATGACTACAGTGCATGCCTATACCGGAGATCAGCGCTTACTCGACGCACCCCATCGTGATCATCGCCGTGGTCGTGCCGCCGCTCTTTCCATGGTTCCAACCAAAACAGGTGCTGCCGCAGCCGTCGCTCTGGTCATCCCGGAGTTGAAAGGAAAGTTTGTAAATGAGGTGTTGAAGGCTGCGGCCAATCGTTATCTTGGATATTGTGACGAACCGCTTGTCTCTATTGACTTCAAAGGAAATTCTCATAGTTCTATCATAGACGCGCCATCAACCAAGGTGCTTGGCAGAACAGTAAAGATCCTCAGTTGGTATGATAATGAGTGGGGCTATGCCAATCGAATGCTTGATCTGATAAAGCATATGGATGCAAACAGGGCTCTTTGAACCAGACTCTTTACATGAAATAACAGTTTATACTGCTGTTGTTTGAGCAGGTCTGTTTCATCTGAAGAGATCCGCGTTGTTGAAGTCTTGTCCTTTTTCCAGCCATTTTTTCATGTGCCGGAAAAATAGAGCGAACAAGTCTTATCAGCAACAATTGCTTTGACCAGAGGAGAAACTGTTTGCTGGAGAAGCTTTGTGCTTATCTATAAAGCCATGAGCCATGATGCCAGTATAGCCGATAAGGTAAGTGGTAGTACCAGAGAGCTGCGGGTGGAGAGAAAAACGGCCTTTTTCCGGCGGGAATATCCTTGACTTTTTTCAGAAGGATGGCACTCTCCTTGTCTCCTCTGGCTGATGCCAGTTGCAGCCATTTTTTCGCCTCCTGCGGGTCTGCTCCCATCTCTTCCATTCCGCTCATATATATTTTTCCAAGAGCCGCCTGGGCTTTCAGGTCTCCTCTCGTTGCAGCCGCTCTGAGACTTTCAATCCCCTTGTAACTGTTTTTTTCAATGCCATCCCCTCGTAAATATCGTAGGCCCATATCGTAGGCTGCCGCCGGATCGTTTGCCGCCATCTGTTTGAGAGCTTCGATGGAAAGGCCATTGTCTGTGGTTGTTTCCTGAGTAATAAGTCCAGTTGTTTCAATCGGTTTTGTACAACCGGCAACAAATAAAAGTACAAGGATATAGCAAGCTGTTCTCGCAGAAATCTTCATGGTTTTCCTCTGTTAAAGTAGTTCTTGCAATTACAATTATTCTACACGGAGAGCGTTATCTCGCAACAGAAATTGAGTATTTTTCTTGATTTTCCTCTATCCAACAGAATTCCCCTGCTCATAACAACAGCGCTCAAAATGTTTCAGACCGGGTGCTAAGCTCTTTTCCCGGAAATATCTGGTTGATCAAAAGTAAAAAGGTTGTTGAGATAATCAAGCCTATGACAATAACAGGAATATGGAAAATCTCCTTGATTGCAAGGGCCTGAAAAACAATCATTACGGTTATTCCGGCAATCATTGAGCAGTTGGCCGCGGGTGTTGAAAAAGAAGCTTTATCAATCAGGTCCCTTTTCATCAGGACTGGCAGCATGGCTGGGAGCATGCAGGGTGCCCAGATGGCAAAGGTATATTTGACAAGGCCGAGGATTTCCGGTTTAACGAGGGCGGCGGTCAGGCCGGAGACACCTATTACCAGTGTTGAAATCCGGGCAAGAATCAGGAGTTTCTTTTGATCTGTCGCGTTGTGTTGAATTACTTTGACGAAGATGATGGAACTGGTGTTGAGAAAAGAGTCGGCAGTGGACATTACTGCCGCAAAAATAGCCGCCAGTCCGAGTCCGTAGAGCCATGGTGGCAGAAGATATTTCATCAGTGCGATAAGCTCTTTTTCGTGTTGTGCCAGTGGCAGATCGGCAATGGTGGAGACCATCAGCCCAAGCAGAACAATGACAACTCCAAAAATCAGAAAAAAAATGGCAAAGAGCAGAACTCCTTTTCTGGCCTGCTGTTCCGATTTTGAAGAAGCGTAACGCTGAACCATGGAAGGAGAGAGAATCCCACCCAGAAAAAATGTGAGAAAGAGTCCACTCAGCACTGAAAAAGGAAGGTTGCCAGTAAGATTGAGGCTTGAAGGCCGCTTTACACTGAGAACATTGACCAGTCCCCTGATACCGTCAATATGTTCGAGACCAATGGCGATAGTACAGCCAAGTCCGGTACAGATAAAGAGAAACTGAAGGAAATCGGTGCGTGCCACAGCTTTTATTCCCCCGGCCCAGGTGTAAAGCAGCATGATTGCGGTGCTGAAAATTATACAGTTCTGGAGTGGCCATCCGGTGAGAACAGAGAGGATATTGCCCATTCCTGTCAACTGGACCCCAAAGAGCAATACGGTGGTGACAAGCGCGACAATATTGGCGATATGCATCGTGCTTTCACCGTAAAAATGACGGTAAAGATCACCGACACTCCTGATTTGAAGCCTGCGGATCGGTGCCGCGAGAAACCAGCCACTGAAAAGGTTGCTGAGAACAATAGCGACAACAACCCAGAGAAAATTACATCCGATTTTATCAACGAGACCGACAAAGCCCATTGTTGTCGCGCCACCAATCACGGTGCAGGCCAGGGTCGCGAAAAGCAGGAAAAAGTGCATGTTATGGCCCGAAACAGAAAAATCGTCAAAACTCTTGACCTTTCGTGAGGAAAAAAGGCCAATTATGATCATGGCGGCAATAAAAATCAGTGCCCAGAAGATATCAGAGTTCATGATATTTTGTCTAAATAGTTGAGTATTCTGCTACAGGTAACAGCTGTTCCGCCTTGTCTTTTTTCGAGGTATTGCTGAGCCCTGCGAACGACTTCATCCTTGTCCTCTTTGTCAACAAGGCGTTTATGCAGAGCTGTTGCCAGCTCCTGCCAGTTTGCTATCTCTTCGGTGAGACCTGTGGTGATTATCTCTCTGCCAAGCCAGCTGAAGTCTTTCCAGTCTGGACCGGTAAGGGGCCGAATTCCGGTAACCAATGGCTCCAGCAGATTATGTCCGCCTTTGTTGCAGAGTGATCCGCCGACAAAGGCAGCTTCCGCCTGTTGATAGGCATCAGGCAGTTCTCCAAAGATATCCCAGATGATCACCGTTCCAGGTAAAGCGGCAGTATCGGTCAGTTTTGAACGTAGACAGCAACAAATGCCAAGTGCTGCGGTCTGTTGTGCTATTTTTTCTGCCCTTTCGATATGTTTCGGGAAGACACCGATAACGACAGCCGGATGCTGTCCCAATAATTGCCGGATACAGCAGAGTATCTGTTTTTCCTCAAGTTGTCGTATCGAACCAAAAACAACAAATGATGACGTTGTTGGCAGAAATTTTTCTATCGTCCTTTTGTTTCGGGCTGATGCAGGAATTTTGTCAAACTTTATATTGGCAACGATCTCTACCTGTTCTTTTCCAAAGAGACTGGCAAAGCGTTTGGCATTTTCGTCGGATATTGCCAGAATTTTTTTGGGTCCGATCCCTTGAAAAAAGGAGAAAAATCTCCGATAGAAACGGTAGCTTCCAGATGATATCCGCCCATTTATCACCATTACTGGGATATCTCTTTTTTGGGCGCAAAGAAGAAAACCTGGCCAGAGTTCTGTCTCTGTCAGGATGGCGAGTTTGGGGAGAAAGCGGGCAAAAGCCTCGTCCATGAGAGAGGGAGCGTCCAAAGGAAAAGAGCTGATGGCGAGTTTAATCTTGTCAGCTGATCTCTCCTGGCAGCTTCTCTCGAGAGACTCAATTCCCTGCGGGGTGGTTGAGGTAACAAGAATACGCAAATATTGGCCTGTTGGGATCTGTTCTGCTAACTTGTCGAGAACCATGTTGACCAGCTGTGATTCTCCGCCTGATGCCGCTTGAATCCAGAGATCAAAAGGACCTCTGGGGGCTGTGTGGAGTGTTCGCTGTTCCCAGCCCTTTGCCAGCCTTGGAGAGCGGCGGAGAAAAGGACGGCTAAGCAGCCAGAGGGCATTGTAGATAATAACAAAAGGCCTGGACACGAACTTGTTGTAGGTGGAATTAATATTGGCAGAAAATATAATAGTCGCGACTCTTTTTGTAAAGTGACATCTCTTCCTTGAAAAAAAACCACAGGTGGCTATCGTCCTGGTATCTTTTTCTCTCAGGAGGGTTATGAGCCGCTTACAAGCTAACTTTGTTCTTCTTCTTACCGCCATGATCTGGGGGAGTGGTTTTGTTGTTCAGCAGGTTGGTACCGGAGAACTGGGGACAATCAGTTTTACCGGGATCCGTTTCTTGCTTGGTGCGGTTGTTGTTTTTCCTCTTGCCTTTCGCCAGTATCGTTTTTGTTTTCGTTGTCAACGCTTGCCGGATTTTAAAGGTTGGCTGAAAATGATACTGGTTGGGTTGATACTCTTTACGGCTGGAACCTTTCAACAGTATGGGATCTTTCATACCTCCATCACCAATTCCGGTTTTCTGACCAGCCTCTATGTGCCACTGGTTCCGCTGTTTGGTCTTGTCCTTTTTCGCAAACGGGTACATATCTCGATCTGGCCGGCTTCCCTGTCGTGTTTGCTCGGGATCTGGCTGCTCAGCGGCGCCCAGCAGCTTGTCATTGCAAAAGGGGATATCTGGATTATCATGAGCAGTGTTTTTTGGGCGCTGCATGTTGTCTTTGTCGGACTGGTTGCCCGGCATACCGGTATGCCACTGGTTGTTGCCGTAGTACAGTTTTGCGTATGCGGTCTTGTCGGTGTTGTTACTGGTATCTTTCTCGAAGATGTCGAAGTATCCCAGTTTATTGCTGCCTGGAAAGGGATTCTTTACTCGGGAATTCTGTCAGTGGGAATTGGCTTCACACTGCAAGTGGTCGGACAGCGATATACCGCTGCCGCTGACGCAGCGATTCTTCTCAGTTCGGAGTCTGTTTTTGCCTCTCTTGCCGGAATGATTTTTCTTGGAGAAAGGTTAAGTCTGGCACAATTTTGCGGTGCTGCGGTTATTTTTATATCTATTCTTGTCATAGAACTGCTGCCGATAAAGACAACACAGGCAAAAAAACTGCAAAGAAAATATAAGTGATATTTCCATTATTTTTTTGTAAAAAGGGTATAGTAAAAAAATTTTCAAACTCTGAACATAATTCTCTCCTTTTTTCAAGGCGCAGCATCTTGATGGTAAGGGAGAAAAACAGTTTTGTCAGTTTCTCATAGTCTTGTTTCCCATTATCTATTTTTTCAGGGAGGTGCCAGATGGCCATTCACATTGCCGATCATCCGCTTATCAAACATAAACTCGGGCTAATGCGTCAATATGATATTTCGACAAAGGATTTTCGAGATCTTTCCTCTGAAGTTGCCCGGTTGCTTACCTATGAAGCGACTAAGGATCTGGCAACGGAGAAAAAAACTATCAGGGGCTGGGCTGGAGATGTCGAGATTGAGACGATAATGGGGAAGAAAATTACCATTGTCCCTATTTTGCGGGCTGGTCTGGGGATGATGAATGGCGTACTTGATATGATTCCATCCGCCAAGGTAAGTGTGGTTGGTTTTTATCGTAACGAAGAGACGCTGCAGCCTGTCGAGTACTATATAAAATTTGCAGGCGGGATCGAGGAGCGGGTTGCGCTGATTCTCGATCCGATGCTTGCTACCGGTGGCACCTTGCTGGCAACTATTGAAAGCCTGAAAAAGGCCGGTTGCAGGATCATTAAGGGCCTTTTCCTGGTTGCCGCTCCAGAGGGACTGAAAAAAATTGCTGATACTCATCCTGATGTGGAGATATATGTCGCTGCAGTTGATGAAAAATTGAACGATGTTGGCTATATTCTTCCAGGTCTTGGCGATGCTGGTGATAAGATTTTTGGTACAAAATAGGAGGGCAGAATGACAGAACAGCAACAAAAAGAAGAAACGCAATATTTTTTCCGGGTCAGGGATTGTCTGCTTGGCGGCCAGATGTTGTTTGTTGCTTTTGGCGCGCTGGTACTGGTACCAATTCTGACCGGGCTTGACCCGAATGTCGCATTGTTTACTGCTGGACTTGGAACGCTGGCTTTCCAGGTTATTACCAGAGGGAAAGTCCCTATTTTTCTTGCGTCTTCCTTTGCTTTTATTGCCCCGATTATCTACGGTGTGCAAACCTGGGGAATTCCGGCAACGCTCTGCGGCTTGGTTGCGGCAGGCCTGCTCTACATTATCCTCAGTTTCTTTATCCGTTTTTCTGGCGCGAATTTTTTGAATCGTTATCTTCCTCCGATTGTAACTGGTCCTGTCATCATGGTTATCGGGTTGGTATTGGCTCCGGCGGCGGTACATATGGCGATGGGTCGTACCGGAGACGGCTCCGCCTGGCTTGTGCCGCAGACCACGGCAATGATCCTGTCGGGTGTGGCACTGGCAACTACGGCAATGGTTGCCCTTCTGGGCAAGGGGTGGCTGCGGCTGATCCCTATTCTCTGCGGAATCTGTGCCGGTTATCTCTGCTCGTTATGTCTTGATCTGTTTGGGGTTTCCGCCTCTGTTCATGCCGGCTTTTCTGCTGGAGATCTTGCTGATTTAACCAAAGACTCCCTTATCTCCTTTGCGCCGGTGCTGGAGCGTCCCTGGCTGGCTGTTCCTGGCTTTGTCTTTCCTGAGTGGAAATGGGAGGCGGTGCTGTTTATTGTTCCTGTCGCCATTGCCCCGGCCATTGAACATGTGGGCGATGTGCTGGCGATCAGTTCCGTTACCGGCAAGGATTATGTCAGGGAGCCGGGGATCAAAAATACCATGCTTGGCGACGGCGTTGCCACCACCATCGCCTCTCTGCTTGGTGGGCCGCCGAACACCACATATTCGGAGGTAACGGGCGCGGTGGCATTGACCAGAGCGTTTAATCCGGCGATTATGACCTGGGCGGCGATTGCCGCCATTCTGCTCAGTTTTGTCGGCAAGGTTGGTGCGGTGCTGGCGACGATTCCCACTCCGGTAATGGGGGGTATTATGATCCTGCTGTTCGGCATGATTACCGTTGTCGGCATAAATACCCTGATAAAGGCTCAGCTCGACTTGTCTATTCCGCGAAATCTGATTATTGTGGCGGTGATTCTGGTCTGCGGTATCGGCGGCATGAAATTTGCTGCCGGCTCCTTTGCCATAGAAAAAATTGGTCTGGCCGGAATTCTCGGGTTGTTGTTAAATATTGTGCTGCCTAAAAGTCCCCAGCAGCAAAAAAGGAAGACTACCAGCTAACTTTTTTAATTTAATCTTCTACGACAGATAACTGCAGGCTATCCTGAACGGATTTGTATATATGATTACTGTAGCTATAATCTCTGTCATTTTCCCCCAAATTCTCTGGAGGCACCATGAAATTCCCAATTGATCTGTCCGCCTACACCCCTTTACGATTCTCTATTGATAAGCAGGAACTTTCCGCTGCGGATAAGGCTGTGCTTGAAAAAAATATTCAGCTGGTTCGTGACGGGATTATCTTCTTTACTGCGCTTGCCAATACCAAAGGGCTGGGTGGTCATACCGGCGGTGCTTTTGATATCGTCCCTGAAGTGCTGATCCTTGACGCCTTTATGAAGGGTTCCAGCATGGTGCATCCGGTCTTTTTCGATGAGGCGGGGCACCGCGTTGCCATCCAGTATATGATGGCGGTGCTTAACGGTTATCGACCGGAAGAGTCCCTGTTCCACTATCGTGAGTATGGTCATGGCCTTTATGGTCATCCGGAACGGGATGATAACAACGGTATCTTCTTCTCTTCCGGTCGGCTGGGCCATCTCTGGAGCCATGTCAATGGGGTGGCAGAGGCAGACAGATCAAAGGTTGTCGTTATGTTTGGCAGCGACGGCTCCCAGATGGAGGGTGATAATGCCGAGGCGGCACGCTATGCGGTCTCGCGTAATCTTAATGTCAAGCTCTTTATCGATGATAATAATATCACCATCGCCGGCCATCCATCTGAATATATGCGGGGCTATGATGTGGCGAACACCCTGCGCGGCCATGGCCTTGCCGTTAGCGACGGAGATGGTGAGGATATTGACAGCCTCTATTACCGTATCTGGCAGGCTCTGGTGCAGCAGGGCGCAGGCGCGGTGATCAGTAGACGGCCTATGGCGCCCGGGGTAGAGGGTATTGAAGGAACAGCCAGGGGGCATGATGTGATCGCGGTCGATCTGGCGGTGGCATATCTGCGTCAGCGCGGTCTTGATGCGGCGGCAGAGATGCTGGAGAATCCGCCGGCAAAGGCGGTAAAGAGGAGCTATCTGGGCAGCACCGACAAGATGTATAAGGTGCGTGATCAGTTTGGCAAGGTGGTCTGTGATATCCTTGGCGGTCTGGAGAAGCCGGAAGAGAAGGTACTGGTGGTCGATTCCGATCTGGAAGGTTCCTGCGGGCTGCACCATATCCGCAAGAATTTTCCGCAGCTCTATGTGCATGGCGGTATTATGGAGCGTAATAACTATTCGGTTGCTGCCGGTTTT
>PDWJ01003713.1_pt1 | contig 14305 bp, 16 predicted proteins | sample 1430881 | NCBI WGS metagenome assembly PDWJ01 (sample SAMN01162460, study PRJNA174530) | Oral metagenome, whole genome shotgun sequencing project. | biome: Marine environment; feature: Marine mammal; material: Swab sample of the gingival sulcus; isolation source: swab sample of gingival sulcus... | reverse complement strand
TTTTCGCCCAATGCTCTATCTGCTTGGGCGTGGTGCGGTCGAGCGCCTTGCCCATAATTGCGGCCTTTTCGACCAGCTCTTGATTCAGCCTGACACTTGCCGTTGCCATCATGCACCTCCTGTTATTACCATCAGAATGGTAGCAAATTGCCACAATTGCAGCAATTTGCCTCTTTCGCGGGTTCGTTGGTGAACACTGCTCGCGCTACTTCACCGCAGCGGGCACGGAGGCCACTGCAGGCAGATAGCTATGAGCTACTACCGAGAGCACACAGCCTCTGCTAGCGTTCGATGTATTGCTTGAGGCCTTTGAGAGAATCGGGCAGGCTTTTGTTGATGCCCTTGCCAATCAGGCGACCAAACAGGGGAGCCAGCAAGCCTGAAAACTCCACTCGATTGATAAGCCTTGTGCCCGCTCCAACAGGCTGCATAATGTGAACAAAGTGCATTTTGCACAGCGGCAAGCGGCACTCAACCGTAAAAGAAACATCCTGTGTCACTTCAATCAACTGCATGGTCGATTCCGGCGCACCCTTGGGTTTTATCTTGCACTGGCTCCACGGCGCAAAATCCCCTTCCAGCGAGGCCGACTCAACTTCCGCATCCCACGCTGGCCACTCTGACACTTTTTGGTACACGGCAAACACCGCAGTCGGCTCTGCGGATATGTCGATGGATTGTTCATATATCATTATCTGTTACCCTTCATATAAAAGCCAAGCCTGCCACAGCGTCAAACTTCAGGCAAATATGCGCCAACCACACACGGTTAAACAAGGCCACCATAAAGAAGGCGACGCAATAGCAGCCAGCTATTGCACCGGTATCCGCAGCACAAAGCATGCACCACCCAGCACTTCAGATTCAGAACATGAGAGTTCTGCATTGTGATAGCTGGCGATTTTATGCGCTATAGCCAGACCCATTCCAGAGCCTCCAGTCTCTCTGCTGCGGCTACTATCTGCGCGACTAAAGGGCGAAAAGATTTTTTCTCGCAATGGCGCTGGAACACCACAACCATCATCAGCCACGCTGATAACACAATGCTTCTCTTCAACTACAGCACACATGGCGATATGCGAAGCGGCGTAGTGCGAGGCATTTAATAATAAATTGCCAATCAGTAGTTCCAGCTGACTTTCACTGCCCCATATCTGCAAGCCATTTAAGTTTTCGTCCCAGTCCGTGGTGTAGGCCACGCCCTCTGGCAACATCCACTCGGAAAAATTCGCCTCCAGCCAGGGGATGATTGCGAACCAGTGTTGCTGTGTTTTCTCATTCACCGCTTGAATATCGGAATAGGCCAGCACTTCGCCAACCAGATAGTCTATTTCGTTGACCTCCTCCTGCAGGCTGGCTTTCTTGTCCTCCGGCATATCGTAGGCCAGCATTTTAATCCGTGACAATGGCGTTCTAATCTCATGAGAAAAAGCCTGATTGGCGGTTTTTTGCTGATCCAGAAGTACGCCTATTTGTGCCGCCATTGCATTGAACGACATCATGATTTTATTCACTTCGTCTTTGTTTTTATCCAGCACCCGCACAGAGAAATGACCTTGCGCAAATTCATCAACGGCGGCTTTTAAGCGCCCCAAGCGCCTTAATAAAGGCCAACACCAAATAAATACGGAGACAGCGCAGATGCACACAATCAAGAAAATAACAAAATTGTTCCCCGCATCACCCGTTCCTGCATATGGCTCTATAGACAATAGCAATGAATCAGCATCAGATTGCGGCAGCCAATAAAAAACGTCTTCCTCGACATCGACCAAGACCCCCTTGGAGGTATAGCTTAATTCAATATCATCCACATCCGCCTTGTCACGCAGCACCACCGGAAAGCCGAGCAAATCACTGTAATGCTGCTCAAATTCATCTGAGCTCAAAGCGCCACTTTCATACGCTTGTGACAACATCACCAGATAGCCACGGGTTAGTTGGATATCCTCCTCATAAACCCACTTGGCGCCCGAGTATTCCAAATAAGCGCCCAGCAGTGTAACCAACGCGATGGTTGTCACGGCCACACGCAGAAACAAGCCCAGATACGTTTTAATCATGATTCAAACACCACGCTTGCAAACCTGGTCAAGCACATAGCCTTGCCCCCTGATGGAGCGAATTTCAATGGATGTAACACCCTGCTTTTCCAGCTTCTTTCGCAAACGCCACATTTGCACATCGGCCAGGCGATCCACGCCATCATAGTCGACGCCCCTCAGCTCTCGATACACCTGATCACGCGAGACAACATGCGCTTCGTTACTGGCCAACAGCCACAGCAAATCAAACTCAGCTGCGGTTATTTTCAATGTTGCCTGCTTGTATAGTGCCCGCTTGGCGCTCAACTGCAGCGACAGGTCAGCCAATACGATTGTGTCCTCTTGGGGCTTATGCCCGGCAGCCTGCCTGTTTAGCAAGTTATGCACACGCGCCAAGAGAATGTCGGGGTCGAAGGGCTTTCTCACATAGTCATCAGCCCCAACCTTTAAACCAGACAACTCATCACCAGCAGCCTGTCTGGCCGTCAGCAGCATTACCGGAAATGCGTATTGGGACTTAATCGATTCACATAACTCAATGCCGGTAACATTCGGCAGCATCCAGTCCAGTATGGCCAGGCTCGGCCTGTGCACTTGCAAAAAACTTGCAACGTCACCGCCATCTCTCAACCAGCGAACATCCAGCCCGTTTTGAGTCAAAAAAGCGCTGAGCATTTCGCCCAGCTTGCGGTCATCTTCTACCAGTAAAATCATCAATCACTATATTGTCGATTATCAATCCAGCACCTTATAACCTCGCTGGCGCAAACACTCGCGAATAATCCGGTCTTTTCTGTCCGCATAATCGCCTTGTGATTCGGCTGTCCCAATCACACCGCCCGCCAGAGCACCGGCGCCTGCATCACCATCAATAGCGCCCAATAACCCCCCGACCAGCGCGCCGCCCATTGCGCCTGACTGCCATTGCGCTTTGGCTTGTTTCTGAAACTCCTGACAACGCGCATAATCCTGTTGGAATTGCGCCTGATCAATACCATCCGTATCCACTACTGGTACGGTTGCTGAACAAGCTGACAAACTTGCTGCCATCACGGCAGCCAAAAAGACTCTATCAAGCATTATGCGCTCCTCTAGTGGGTACAATAATCATTGTTGTCATTAGTTGTAGGCTGCAAAGCCACTGAGCCATCCAACTGGCCGCCCGTCACAATAGTATATCGCTTAAGCTCATCAGCAGACATGCAGTGCGTCCCTTCCGCAGGCGCAGATTCCAATGTAAAGACATAGAAATTTGTGGCATTTTCAGCGCTTAAACCCATATCCTGATAGTACTGAATATATGTTTGATGCGCTTCGTTGTCAGGGTCTTTGTTATAAAGTGTAATCCCCTGTTCGCCGCTGCCGTCTTGCCAGGAGTGCACCGCGACAATGGCATTTTTACCCACGCTGCGCTCGACTCCGGCGATAAAAAAATCAACGCCGCCCGAAGCTATTGCCCCATTATCACTTACGCGGGTATTGATAGAACCTCTATTGCGCAGCATGCGCGCAGCCTTAAGGTTAGACTCATCATCCATAGACCCTGGCACATTCTGCAGAACAACCTCTGTTACCGCATGATTATCCAGTGCCGTTTGCAACCGTGATGGCGTTGAACAATCAATCACACCGTTCATTAATAAAGAACTGCCATCCACTGTAAATTTGGCGGACGCAGCTCCAGCAGAGCAACCGGCATAATCGTTTGAGCTTGAGTCTGAAGAGCACGCCGCAAGCGCCACAACAGTTCCGAGTAATACACTCACATTTCGCAACAACATCATTTTTTCCTCTGGTTTCAATGATGCCAGCGTATATAAACCGCCGGTAAAACTCCGTTACAGTTTGTTACAACTTTAATGTGGGCGACCTGGGGAGGAGATATTGGGAGTTTGCATTGCAAGAGCACAATGCGGACGACCGCCAGGGATGGCGGGAGTTTGCGCATTGCATGGAGCACAATGCGGACGACCGCCAAGGATGGCGGGAGTTTGCGCATTGCATGGAGCACAATGCGGATAGGTTATAGAGAGGCTCTGGGAGACTATCCGCATTAAGCCCGACAAGCGGCTTGCCAGTGCAGGCCGCTTGCGGTCAAACATCCATGTTCCGCTGGTATCAAGCCGCGCGCTGTGCCTGTTGGCGCAGGGTGTGGGCGGCGCTGACCATGTTTTTCAGCGCCGGAATCACCTCGTCCCACTGTCGGGTTTTGAGGCCACAGTCGGGGTTTACCCACAAGCGCTCGGCGGGGATGCGCTTGGCGGCTTGCTGCATCAGGTGCACCATTTGCTCCGGCGTGGGGATATTGGGCGAGTGGATGTCGTAAACGCCGGGGCCTATTTCATTGGGATAGGCGAAGGCTTCAAAGGCATCCAGCAGTTCCATATCGGAGCGCGAGGTTTCAATGGTGATAACGTCGGCATCCATGGCGGCGATAGCGGCGAGGATGTCGTTAAACTCCGAGTAACACATATGGGTGTGTATCTGGGTTTCGTCTTTAACACCATTGGCGCTGATGCGGAAACTTTCTACCGCCCAGTCCAGATACTCCTGCCACTCACTGGGGCGCAGCGGCAGACCCTCGCGCAGTGCGGCTTCGTCGATTTGAATCACGCTCACCCCGGCCTTTTCCAAGTCGAGCACTTCGTCGCGAATCGCCAGTGCCAGTTGCAGGCAGGTGTCCTTGCGCGGCTGGTCGTCGCGTACAAACGACCAGTTGAGCAGGGTGACGGGGCCGGTCAGCATGCCTTTCATCGGCTTGTCGGTGAGTGACTGGGCGTATTGGGTCCACTCAACCGTCATGGCGCGGGGGCGCTGGATGTCGCCAAACAGAATCGGCGGTTTGACGCAGCGCGAACCGTAGGACTGCACCCAGCCGTAGCGACTGAAGGCATAGCCATCGAGCTGCTCGCCAAAGTATTCGACCATGTCGTTGCGCTCGGCTTCGCCGTGTACCAGCACGTCCAGCCCCAGGGCTTCCTGCTCGCGGATGGCGTGGGCAATCTCGGCCGCAATCGCTTCGCGGTAGCTGGCCTCGTCGATTTGCTGTTGCTTGTAATCCCGGCGGACTTTTCTGATTTCCGCGGTCTGCGGGAAAGAGCCGATCGTCGTGGTCGGGTAGCTCGGCAGCGCCAGGCGCGCATGTTGCAGGGCGGCTCTGTCCTGATAGGTGCTGCGGCGGCAGCCCAGCTGGGCATCAATCTGGCTCACCGCCTGCTTGACCGCCGGGCGGTTGACCCGCTCGGACTGCCTGCGGCTGTCAATGGCGCGCTGGTTGTCCAGCAAGGCCTCGGCCACTGCCGATGCGCCGTGGTTAAGCGCCGTTCTCAGCAGGCACAGCTCGTCGAGCTTCTGCTTGGCAAAGGCTAGCCAGTTGCGCACATCCGCATCCAGCGTGGTTTCAGCGGCCAAATCCACGGGCACATGCAGCAGGGAGCAGGACGGCGCCAGCCACAGGCGCTCGCCCAGCTTCTCGGCAATTGGCTGCACCCAGGCCAGGGTTGCGTTCAGATCGGTCTTCCAGATATTGCGCCCGTCAATCACGCCCAGCGACAGAATCTTGTGCGCAGGCAACCAGTCGATGACCTGGGTCAGCTCCTCGCGGCCGCGCACGGCATCGACATGCAAGCCCGCCACTGGCAGGGTGCAGGCCATCTGCAAATTATCGCGCAGTGCGCCAAAGTAGGTCGCCAGCAACAGCTTGGGGCTGCTGGCCTTTAAGGTGTGATAGGCGGCCTCAAAGGCCTGCTTCCACTCGCTGTCCAGCTCGGTGACCAGAATCGGCTCGTCCACCTGCACCCAGTCGGCACCGGCGGCGCCCAACTCGTCCAGCAGCGCGGTGTACACGGGCAACAGCTTGTCCAGCAGGTTCAGGCGGTTGCTGCCATCCTTCGCCTTGCACAGCCACAGATACGTCACCGGGCCAATAATCACCGGCTTGGCGCTCACGCCCTGCTGCTGCGCCTCGGCCAATTGCGCTATCAGGCGCTCCGGGTTGAGGGCAAACTCAGTTTGCGCCGTCACCTCGGGGACAATGTAATGATAGTTGGTATCAAACCACTTGGTCATCTCTCCCGCGTGTACACACTGGCAGGCATCTTGTCCCGAGCGTCCCCGCGCCGTACGGAAGTACTGCTCCAGCAGCGTGCCGCCCGTTTTCGCAACGCGCGCGGGGATATTGCCCAGGGTAAAGCTCATATCCAGCACCTGATCGTACAGGGAGAAATCCCCTACCGGGGTAAAGTCCAGCGCCTTCTGCGCCTGCCAGTGCTCCGCGCGCAGACCCGCTGCCGTGTCGAGCAGCTCCTCCGCAGTGGACTGACCACGCCAAAACGCCTCTTGGGCAAACTTGAGCTCGCGCTGCGCACCAATGCGGGGAAAGCCGAGTGTGTGAATTTGTACCATGTCTGTGTCCTCATCAATTCAGGCACGCAGTATAAAAACCCAGAAGCATGAATAAAAATGGTATATATTCACTGATTCATTAAATCTACTCATCAATTAAGCATGATTGACCGCATCCACCTCAACATCCTTCTCGAAATCGACCGCACCGGCACACTAACCGAGGCCGCGCAGCAGCTCAACCTGACCCAGTCGGCCTTGAGCCACAGCATCAAAAAGCTCGAACAGCGCCTGGGCACGCCAGTTTGGGAAAAGGATGGACGCAGACTGCGCCTGACCCGCACCGGGGAGTATCTGCTCGGCCTGGCCAACCGCGTGCTGCCCCAGTTCGCCCACGCCGAACAGCTGGTTGCGGAATTTGCCGCCGGGCAGCGCGGCGTGCTGCGCATCGGCATGGAGTGCCATCCCTGCTACCAGTGGCTGCTGAAAAACGTCCGCCCCTATCTGCAACAATGGCCGGATGTCGATATCGACATCCGCCAGCGCTTTACCTTTGGCGGCCTCGGCGCGCTGTACAACTACGACATCGACCTGCTGATTACCCCCGATCCGCTGCACCGCAGCGGCCTTGTCTTTGCCCCCGTGTTTGACTATGAGCAAGTGCTGGTGGTCGCCCAGGATCACCCGCTGGCCGGGCGCGACTATATCGACGCGCAGGCGCTCGCTACGCAAACCCTGATCACCTACCCCGTCTCCCCCGAGCGCCTGGACATCTACACCCGCTTTCTGCAACCAGCACAGACCGCCCCCCGACAGCACAAAACCATCGAAACCACTGAAATCATGCTGCAAATGATTGCCTCCGGGCGCGGCGTGGGCGCACTGCCCCGCTGGCTGGTCGAAGAAAACGCCGCCGCCTTCGGCGTTGCCCCCGTCCGGCTCGGTCCGGACGGCATCCAAAAGCAAATCCATATCGGCATCCGCGAACAAGATGCCGAGCTGGACTACCTGCGCGGGTTTATTGATGTGTGTATGTAGGCGCTGCGGCCTGAAGAGATGACCGTCAGGATGAAACCTCTCCCTTTGGGAGAGGGTTGGGGTGAGGGAGGGAAATTAATGACTTACGCAAAGCGCCTGTTTAGAAGGCCAAGCCCAGGCTCAGGTAAAATGCCTGCTCATCATCGACATCGTAGCGGGTCAGTTCCACTTCGGTACGCACGCCGAGGCTGAAGCCCACGCCGGCGCCGACGGCCAGGCCGGTTTCATCGCTGTCGGTGCTCTCAAACTCCAGCTCGGTCTTGGCGACACCGATACGGCCAATGGCGTAGATGGGGCCGGCGGTGCGCGCAGAGATGTAAGCACCGATAGTGGTCACGCTGAAGTCTTCCTTGCCGAGGCCGACAACGCCTTCGCCATCGGATGCACTTTTGCCCAGTTCCAGCTCAATGGCTACGTCGGCGGCAATCAAGTCCAAAAATTCGTAGCTGATTTGGCCACTGAGCACAGGGGCGGGATCAAAGCCGGAAATATCCATTTTATGGATGCCGGCCTTGGCACCAACAATCAATTCACCAGCACTGGCAACGCCAGGCAACAGGGCGGCGGCCATCAGCAGGCCAGGTAGGGTTTTGTTCATGGGTACTCTCCGTTTTGTAAATTAATAGTATAAATCAGCTCAGCAGCGCTGGCAGACTATCCGCATCGGCAATACGCCGCTGCAGCACTTGCTGGAATTGAATCGGGTCTTTGACATGGGTCAGCTCGCCCTCTCTGGGGAAGTGCTGGTCAATCAGGCGCGACAGCCAGAAGCGCAACGCGGCGGCGCGCAGCATGGCGACAAAGGCTCGGTGCTCCTGCGCCGTCAGCGGGCGCACGTTTTGATAGGCGTCCAGATAAGCGCGCGCCCTGGTGCTGTCCAGGCGGCCATCGGCCTCGCTGCACCAGTCGTTCAGGGTCACGGCGATGTCGTAGAGGAAGACATCGTTGCAGGCGAAGTAGAAATCAATAATCCCCGCCAACCTGTCGCCGTCAAACAGGGCGTTGTCGTGGAACAGGTCGGCGTGAATCACCCCTGCGGGCAATACGCTGCGGTCGATGCCTTGCTGGTAGGCAATTTCCTCGCCAATCTGGCGGCTGTCGGCTTCGGGGAGCACGGCTTGCAGGCGCGCCAGCGCGGCCTGCCACCAGTCCAGGCTGCGGCAGTTGGCGCGCTGGCCGGGGTAGCTCTGCCCGGCCAGGTGCAGCTTGGCCATGGCATCGCCTATCGCGGCAATTTGCCGGATATTGGGCTGTTTGACCTCGCCGCCCTGCAAGCGCTCAACCAGTGCCGCCGGTTTGCCGTTAAGCTCCAGCAGCAGCTCGCCCGCGTGGCTGGCAATGGGGTGGGCGCTGGGCACATCCGCATCGGCCACGTGCTTCATCAGGCCGAGGAAAAATGGCATCTCGGCGGCAGAGTAGGTCTCAAACAGGGTCAGAACAAAGTGCTGCGGCTGGCCGTCCTTGCAGGTTTCGACAAAGTAGTTGGTGTTCTCAATACCCGCACTGATGCCAGCGTAACTGCTCAGGGTGCCGACCGGGTAGTGGCGGAGGAAGGCCTGTAATTCTGCTGTTGAAACCGAGGTGTAAACTGACATAAAAACTGCCGCTGCATCTGCCTGCAAAAAATATCAGGCCATAGTGTAACGCAAAACAGCGCCGCCTGCCTTGGCCAGTGCACGAGAACAGGCGCAGAGCTGATGCAGATCAAACACCGCAATTTTTGCTGCCCGAGCCTCGGCGCTAGCCCGGATACTTCACCAGTAAATGGAGTTTTCGGGAAAAATTCATCTGGAATGAATTTTTACGTCAGCCCCGGAGGGGTGAAGCGCAGGGACGCGCTGAATAAAAAGGACAAAGAAGGTTGTTCAAAATCATGAAAAGCGTAGCACTCGCTACGATTTGAATGATTTTGGGCAAGATTCGCAGTCATTTTTTTCGAAAAACCATTTAGGCACAGTTTGTATAATTTGCCCTTTTGGGCACTAGCGACATAATTCCTTGAGTTTAATCAACAATTTTTAAATTCCTCGCCGCACTGGTGAAATATCCGGGCTAGGGTACACTGTGCGCCTGTTTATATTGATGCGAGAAATTGCCATGCCATCACTTGATGTGGTTTCCGAAATTGACAAGCACGAGCTGTCCAACGCTGTGGATCAGGCCAACAAGGAAGTCAGCGGGCGCTTTGACTTTAAGGGCACGGACTCGCGCTTTACACTAAATGACAACAGCGTGCAGATTAGCTCCGAGTCGGAGTTTCAGCTCGACCAGATGTACGACATTCTGACCAGCAAGCTGACCCGGCGCGGCATTGATATTCTCTGTCTGGAGCGCCACGATGCCGATGTGCAGTTAAAGACTGCGCGGCAAGATGTGAGCGTGCGCGAGGGGCTGGACGCGCCGCTGTGCAAGCAGGTGGTCAAACTGATCAAGGACAGCAAGCTGAAGGTGCAGGCGGCGATTCAGGGTGACAGCGTGCGGGTCACGGGCAAAAAGCGCGATGATTTGCAGGCGGTCATGGCGCTGCTGCGCGATGCGGATAGTCTGGGTATGCCCCTGCAGTTCAAGAACTTTCGCGATTGATGCGCCGATTCATTCAAACAGGTCTACCCCATGTACCCTGGTGAAAAACTAAACAGCATCAGCCACCTGGCGGGTGCCGCCCTGGCCTTGTTGGGCCTGGGCTCCTTGCTGGCTGTTGGCCTGTCCACTGGCGATGCCTGGGTAATCTCCAGCTTCAGTGTGTTTGGTATCAGCATGGTGTTTTTGTACACCATGTCCACTCTGTATCACAGCTTTTCCCCACCCAGAGCCAAGGCGATTTTCCAAAAGCTGGATCACGTTTCCATCTATCTGCTAATTGCCGGCACTTATACGCCGTATATGCTGGTCACCCTGCGCGAAGGCAATGGCTGGCTGATTATGAGTATCATCTGGGCGCTGGCGCTGGTTGGCATTTTGCTGGACACCTTGCCCAAACAGCGCAAGCAAATCACGACCCTGGTCATTTACCTGAGCATGGGCTGGCTTATTGTCTTTGACTTTAGCGATCTTGAGCTGGCACTACCCGCCGCAGCTATCCATTGGCTGCTCGCTGGCGGCATTGCCTATACTGTCGGAGTGGTGTTCTATGTGCTCGACAAATTCGACAAGCTCAACCACGCCCACGGCATTTGGCACTTCTTTGTCCTCGCAGGCAGTGCCGCCCACTTTATTTCCATCATCGGCTACGTGCGCTAACGCGCACGGCCAAGGCCTGCTTGCAGACTATCCGCATTATTATGCGGATAGTCTGCAGGGAGCTTAATCAGAGTTAAGACAGCTGCTGTGTCAGCTCTTCAACCTTGTCGATATACTTCTGCTTCGCCTCGTCTTGAGACATGCCCTTGAGCTTTTCCCAGGCGTTCCACTTGGCCTTGCCGACCAAATCAAAAGCACCGGGCTTCTTGCCGTTAGCATCGCCCTCTGCGCCCTGCTTGTACAAGGCATACATTTCCAGCTTCAGTTCGTTGGACGGTTTAAAATCGCCTTCTGCGGTTTGTACTTTTTGTATCGCAGCTTCAAATTGTGTTTGCAAGTCAGACATAAGCTTTCCTCTCTGTTGGGTTGATTCAATGCGGATAGTCCGCACAGGGGCTTGAACCTTAGTGCTTTTCGCTGTCTACGGCAAGCGCGACCAGCTCATCCAGCATGCGCAGGGTTAGCCCCCAGATGCGGTGGCCTTGGTAAATATAACAGGGCAGGTTCATGCTCACGCCCTTGTGCTGCCACACCATGCTGTCGCGGTTGCGCAAATCGGCAAAGAAGGACAGCGGCACCCAGATGACCTCCGCCACCTCGTGGTTCAGCTGTAGCGGCGGCAGCTTATCAATACAAAACGCATACGGCGATACGACCATCGGCCGCTTGCTGCCATGTGCCAAGGTCATCACATCGGACAGCCGCCCCAAATAGTGCTGCTCGCCCAGATGCAGGCCGATTTCCTCTGCAGTTTCGCGCCGCGCTGCCGCGCGCGCCGTGGTGTCCCGCTGTTCCAGACGGCCACCGGGAAAGGCAATATGCCCCGACCAGCGGTCGCCCTCGCACTCGGCGCGCTTAATCAGCAGCACCTCCAGCTCGCCGCAGCGCTCGCGCACAATCGCCGCCACCGCCGAGCGCACCATCAGGCGGCGCAGCCAGCGGGTTTTGGCGCGGCGGCGCAGCCGCCTGGCGAGCTGGGCGGCAGCGTTCACGCCCGGCTTGCCTGCTCAGTGGTGGTGGATAAAAAATTCATGCAAATAAACTCAACGGTTGTCGGTGCTCCGGTACTGCGCGGCGTCGGCCGTGCAATCACAGATGATAGCGTACTATAATTGCGCCTCTTTTACTGATTGTGACAGCCACCATGAGCGACGCCCTGTTTGAAAGCCAGCTAAGCAGCCTGAAACTCCTTGCCCGCGGCAAGGTGCGGGATATTTATGAGGCCGATGCACAGCATTTGCTGATTGTCACCACCGATCGCCTGTCGGCCTTTGATGTCATCCTGCCGCAGCCCGTGCCCGGCAAGGGGCGCACCCTGACCGAGGTCGCCAAGTTCTGGTTTGAGCGCACCGCACATATTATCCCCAACCACCTCGCCGACAAGCCGCTGGAAGACTACCTGACGACAGCGGAAATCGCCCAGCTCGATGGCCGTGGCATGCTGGTGAAAAAACTCCAGCCGCTGCCGATTGAGGCAGTGGTGCGCGGCTATATTATCGGCTCGGGCTGGAAGGATTATCAAGCCACCGGCGCCATCTGCGGCATTGAGCTGCCCGCCGGCCTGCAACTGGCCGAGCCGCTGCCCGAGGTGATCTTCACCCCGGCGACCAAGGCTGAGGTGGGCGATCACGATGAAAATATCAGCTTTGCCCAGACTGTTGCCCTGATTGGTCAGGAGCGGGCGAATCAAGTGCGCGATATCAGCATTCGGCTGTACTCGGAAGCGGCGGCCTACGCCCGCGAGCGCGGCCTGATTATCGCCGATACCAAGTTTGAATTTGGCCTGAGCGCAGACGGCGAGCTGGTCTTGATTGACGAGGCACTGACCCCCGACTCCTCGCGCTTTTGGGATGCCGCGCACTATCAAATCGGCAGCAGCCCGGCGAGCTTTGACAAGCAATACGTGCGCGACTATCTGGAAACCCTGGACTGGGACAAAACTGCGCCCGGCCCCACGCTGCCCGAGGCGGTGCTGCGCAACACCGCCGCCAAATATCAAGAGGCCGCCGACCGCCTGCTCAATCGCACCCGCGACAGGGGCTAAACCGTGCGCCGGGGCGTGTTTATCACCGGCACCGACACCGAGGTCGGCAAAACCTGGGTGGGCACGCAACTGGCGGCCAGGCTGTATCAGCAAGGCCTGCCCCTGGTCGTGCGCAAGCCTGCCGAGTCCGGCTGCGCCCGGCGCAATGACCAGCTGCTGCCCGCCGACGCCACGGCCTACTGGCAGGCACTTGAGCAATCGCAAGCCCTCGCCGACATCTGCCCGCACCGCTTTGCCGCGCCGCTGGCGCCAGTGCAAGCTGCCCGTCTGGAGCATATCCGCATTGAACTGCAAGACCTGCGGCACAGCTGTGAAGCGGCAGAACAGGCGTTCTTGCTGGTCGAGGGCGCCGGCGGGTTTTACTCACCACTGGCAGAAGACGGCCTCAATGCCGACTTGGCCGAGGCGCTGGAGCTGCCCGTGCTGTTAGTCGCCGCTGACAAGCTGGGCTGCCTCAATCAAATACTGCTGACGCGCCAAGCCATCCTCGACCGCGGCCTGAGGCTCACGGCCGTGGTTTTAAACCAGCCTGTACGACCCAGTACAGAAAGTGCAGAAGGCACGCAAAACAGCCATGCGGATATGCTGCCCGAGCTACTCGCCGAACCCATCCTGTCCACTCGCAGCAGCAACTGGCTGGCACAGCTAAGCGATTTATTGCAGGCATAAAAAAAGGGCGAAGCTCGCCCTTTTCTTCTGCTCGGCTGGCAATTACCCCGCCTTGCCCTGATTCGCCACCGCTTCCATCAGCGCGGCAATCTCATCGGGGTCGCCGAGAAACTCACGCTTGATTGGGCGCAGATCCTCGTCCAGCTCATAGACAATCGGCACACCCGTGGGAATGTTCAAGCCGAGAATCGCCTCGGGGCTCATCTCATCCAGGTATTTAACCAGCGCGCGCAGGCTGTTGCCGTGCGCCACCACCAGCGGCTGCTTGCCCGCCTTGAGCGCGGGGACAATCACATCCTGCCAATAGGGCAACACCCGGTCAATGGTCAGCGCCAAGCTCTCGCTGCGCGGCAGCAGGTGCTTGTCCAAGTCCTGATAGCGCTTGTCGTTTTGCGGCAGGCGCTCGTCGTCATCGGCCAGCTCCGGGGGCGGGATATCAAAGCTGCGTCGCCATATTTTCACCTGATCCTCGCCGTGCTCAGCCGCTGTCTCCGCCTTGTTCAAGCCTTGCAGCGCACCGTAGTGGCGCTCGTTTAGACGATAACTGCGATACACGGGGAGGTGCAACAAATCCATCTCATCGAGAATTGCCCACATCGTGCGGATAGCGCGCTTCAATACCGAGGTGTACACCACATCAAAATCAAAGCCCGCCTCCTTTAACAGGACCCCGGCTTTTTTCGCCTCGGCACGCCCCACCTCGGTCAAATCCACATCCTTCCAACCGGTAAAGCGGTTCTCCTTGTTCCAGGTACTCTGCCCGTGGCGCACCAAAACCAGTTTATAACTCATAACAATGTCTCAAGTAGTGTAAAGATAAAGAAAGCTCTGAATAAGTCTGAGTGGAATTTTCGCTGAGGCAGAATTTGCTAATTCAAGGCGGAAAACGCCGGGATTAGCCAGCTATTTCCAAGTTTTCCAACGC
>PDWJ01003712.1_pt1 | contig 14307 bp, 14 predicted proteins | sample 1430881 | NCBI WGS metagenome assembly PDWJ01 (sample SAMN01162460, study PRJNA174530) | Oral metagenome, whole genome shotgun sequencing project. | biome: Marine environment; feature: Marine mammal; material: Swab sample of the gingival sulcus; isolation source: swab sample of gingival sulcus... | reverse complement strand
TTTTTGCATATTTTAGCCGTTTTTCTGGGGTAATTTTTTTTCTTCCTCTTTCTTAATTCATTATATATTAAATAGTTCTTGCGCAGCGCAAATGCCTCTGAAGGCGTCATTTTTATGTCTGGATAGTGATATGGCCGGTAAAATAAATATTTTCTTGAAAATGGTATCTAAAATACCTAAAATTAAGAAACAGGTCTATAATGTGTTTTAGGAGTTCATAATGCCAAATAAATATGATTTTGAAGTTGAAGTATTGGGAGATCCAAAGATAGACTCTCCTATAGAAATGTCTAAAACCTATGGTGACAATATAGTTAACTATGTAAGAGAAGATGAATATATAATGTACGATGTTGAGGTTAAAAAGGGAGAGGATCTGCCCAAGGCTGATTCAAGTTTTTGTCTTCAAAAAGCCGGACCTCGTGAAAAGATATATTTTAACCCCGGGCACGTTCATGCGGGAATTGTAACCTGCGGAGGACTCTGCCCCGGCTTGAATAATGTTATCCGTTCAATTGTCAGAACACTATGGTATCAGTATGGGGTTACCAGGATTACCGGTATAAGAAACGGATACAGGGGCTTTTTGCCGGAATACAAATTACCGACAATGGAGCTTAATCCCGATGTTGTTGATGATATACACAATATGGGCGGTACCTTGCTGGGTTCTTCCCGCGGCGGGGGAAATATTCCTATTGTTGTTGATGAGATTGAACGCCTTAATTTGAATATGCTTTTTACAATAGGCGGTGATGGAACAACCAAGGGGGCATTGGCAATTGCGGAAGAGGCAGAAAGACGTAACCTGAAGGTCTCTGTAATAGGTGTTCCAAAAACAATTGATAATGATCTAAGTTTTATTCAGCGTTCGTTTGGTTTTGAAACTGCTGTTTCAAAGGCTGTTGAAGCCGTATATGGGGCAAATATTGAGGCAAAAGATGCCTATAATGGTATAGGTTTGGTCAAACTGATGGGCCGCGAGAGTGGATTTATCGCCGCGCATACGGCTCTTGCAATGAGTGTTGTTAATTTTGTTCTGATACCCGAGATCCCCTTTGATCTGAGGGGAAAGAATGGTTTTTTGACAAAGCTTAAAGAGAGGCTTCAGGAGAGAAACCGGGCCGTTATAATTGTTGCTGAGGGTGCTGGCCAGGAGCTTTTTGAGGATACAGGTGAAACTGATTCCTCAGGTAACAAAAAGCTGCAGAATATAGGCCGTTTTCTAAGGGATCAAATTGAAGAATTTTTTGAAGAAGAAGGAGTCGAGGTTCACCTTAAATACATAGATCCCAGTTATCTTATTAGATCTACCCCTGCCGATGCCAATGATTCGATTTACTGCCTGCGGCTTGGTACACATGCAGTTCATGCTGCAATGGCAGGTAAAACAAAGGCCCTGATTTCCATGGTCAATGAGAAATTTGTTCTTGTACCAATGAGGCTTGCGGTATCAAAGCGTAACTTTGTTGATCCTGAGGGAAGCCTCTGGCGTGATGTTCTTCAAACCACAAGAATGCCGCTTACAATGACGAATGATTAATTGATAAGGACTTATCAATCTCTTATACTGACTGTAATAGAAACGGGGTTATGATCAGAGTGTTCAAATCTAAGATCATAACCTCTTACCTCGTCTACCCTTAGGTTGGGTGATACAAGAAATCCGTCAATTATGCAGGTGAAATTTTCACCCTTTTTATACGGCTTTTCCAATGATCTTGATGTAGGAACCTCAGCATCATAGCACCATTGCCAGTTATCAGGTGTCCATTCTTCAGGTATTAATTGCACCCAGCCAAGATGCTCTTCCAGGGTTGAGTATGCTCCAAAATGGTTTTTATCCATTCCGGGGAAAAGAGAGTTCCAGTCTCCTCCGACCACAACATAATGGCCTTCATCATAAAAATCCGTAATAAGCTCTTTAAGATAGGCCAGCTGCTGGCTTCTCTGGTTTCCATCTCCGTAGGCTGTTAGATGTATATTGATTAATATCCAGTCCCGTCCGGCCTCAGGTGAGGGTATACGGCTTACAATGGCGCAGCGTTTGAGAAAAAACATCCTGACAGGCCAGTCGTATTGGCCCGGCAGTTGTAACCTCTCTGTTGAACTGGTTTTATATCTTGAAAAGACAGCAATACCTGATTTAACACCGCCTATGGGTGAGCTTAAAGGAAGAGGAATAAATGGGTTTTTATAATTCAGTGCAAAATTAACCTGATAATCCCTGAGGCCCGAAGATACTGCATAGAGTTCATCAACTTTATAGGAACGGCGTGATTTAATATCCACTTCCTGAAGAAAACATACATCAGGCTCCTGAAGATCTATAGTTTCAATTATTGAATCAAGAGCATCTCTCTGACGTTCAAGGGGTGCTCTTGACGGGCCTGTTCCTCCTTCAAGGAAGAAATCCATTTTTCCGTCAAGGCCGCAGTAGCCTATATTCCAGGACATTATACTCAAGCCCCCCGGCGTTTCTGTGCTGACTTCGGGACTGTATGGAGAAGGCTCGATAATGGTAACATCATCCGGTCTGTATTCTGTAATAATAAAAAAAAGCAGGATAAGTACAAATAGTACAATAATTGCTAATATAATACCTATTATTATCTTAAATATCTTCATTTTAAAATAACCTTCATCTTATTTAGTTTTTTTGCTAGTAGTCAATTTTTACAAAAGAAATCATGCTCTTTGCAAGTAGTTCTGCTATATCCGCCTTACGTTCAGATGTTATTTCCTCTTCTCCGGCTATGAGCGAATTGAATCTGCTCATAAAATGTTCGGGCAGTATGTTAAGACATTTAATTTTACGTTCAATATTACGTCTTGGAGGTTCAAATTCGTGATTTATTATGAATATAAGGCTGCAAAGCGTTTTTAAAAAACCTGAAATAGACACTATGAAAAAATAGTTATCTCTTTCCATTACCGCAGACTGCAGATCCACCAGATAATGCTCCATTGTTGCAAGATTGGCCTTTGCAAGCATATTCCAGAAGGATTCCGGTAATTCGAGTAATTTAGTTTTAATATGGTCCAGCCATAGATTTTTTTGAATAAGAACCTTTCCGGTTAAAATCCTGTAAAACATATAAGTTCCGGAAATTCTAAGACTGTTATAGTCATTCCGGGCAGATTCAAGGATTATATTAATACGATCCAGATTTTTAAATTCGATCCTTACAGGAATATCTTCTATAAAAAATCGATCCTTTGTTCCGTAACTTGATGATTCAAAGGCTCCCGCATCCTGAAATAAGGTCTGCCTTGCCTCTTTATTGGGAAGTTCTCCCTTATAGTAGACATCAAGGCTTATAAAGAAGTAAGGGCTTATCATATCTTCTTCGGCAGATTCAAGTATTGTTATGGCATCAACCTGAGACCACTTTGATAAACGCTCAGCCAAGCCGCTGGATATTCTCTGTACTTTGTGTTTCATACTTTATATTCTAACATATTTATATTATGATTCAAGTTATTTGAGGATAAGCTTTGTTTTTCGCTGCACTATTACCGCCGAATAATTCACTAATTTCACTTCTCAAACTTAAAAACCAAATATTTTCCAGGACCCATTCTGTTTCAGCATTGGCTCTTCAGCCTATGGTACCTTTTATTTTCTGTAAGAGGCGTCCTGATTTTATTGAAAGGAAAGCTCTTCCGCCGATACCCAAGGGCGGTCTTGTTTTAGACGGTATAAGGCATGAGGCGGGGCAGTGCTGTCTCTCTATTGGATGCGGAACTTATATTAAAATCCTGCGGGATATTTTCAGAGAATATGAGGCTTTTGACGGTATTAATGGGGTTCATCTATATGATTTATCTGATATATCTGAAAGTGCCGGCTTAAATATTAATGACAGCTTGAAAAAGATGGAACAGAATGTTTTTCACTGGGATAGAGCTTCGCTTGCTGTTTACAGGACAGAATCAGTATTTTTTATTGAAGAAGACTGGTGGAAGATGGTTGTTCTTGAAAACCTGTATGAAATCAGGCTTCCAGTAGATCGGAAGCATTAATTACCTGGTTTCGTCCGCTGTCTTTTGCTTTATACAGGGCCTGATCTGCGTATGAGTTGATATCGGAAGCATTTTTGATATCAGGATAGCAGGCAATTCCGCAGCTGAAGGTACATTGAAAATAACCCTCCTCAGATGTATGTCTTATCTGTGAAAAGTCATCTCTTATTTTGTCCATTATTTTAATTGCGTTTTTTATACCTGTGTTAAGCAGAATAACAGCAAACTCCTCTCCACCGTATCTGCCGATAATATCTGTTCTTCTCAGTCTGTCCTGAAGAAGCCTCGAAAGACTCTTGAGTACACGGTCACCTGTAAGATGTCCATGTGCGTCATTAACCTTTTTAAAATGATCAATATCTATCATCGCAAAACAGAGCTCGGCCTCGGTTCTTTCTGCCCTTAGCAGTTCGTTATAAAGAGATTCTTTTATATTAACGTGATTAAGCAGGCCGGTAAGTGAATCGCGCTCCATGAAGTAACGCATTTGCCTGTTTCTTGAGGCCTTTGAGATAACTGAAGAAATAAGAAAATCCGGTTTTATGGGTTTTGTCAGGAAATCATCACCACCCTGACGCATTGCCTCATACTGAATTTCCCGGTTTGATTCAAAAGATAGAAAAACGATTGGAATACTTACAAAGGTTTCCTGTTGTCTTATAATTGAAGCAAGCTCCGGTCCGTCACAGTCAGGCATATACATATCCATAAGTATTAAATCAGGCTTTGATTCTGACATTATATCAAGTACTTTTCTGGGGTCGGAGGCTACCGATGTTATCATTCCGGCATGCTGAAGAACAAGGGCATAGTATGAGACCTGTTCAGGATCATCATCAACTATCAATATGTGAAAAGGCTTTATTTCCTGATCATTTTTGAGGGTGTCAACACGATCTATCAGCCGACTTACATCAAGCGGTATCGTAAAAAAATCATCACCTCCGGCCTTTACGCATTCATGCCTTATAGCAAAATTATCTTTATCGGATAAAAATATAATTCTTAGTCCTCTGTTAAAATCTTTTTTAATTTTGTTGACAGCGGATATTGTCATCGGCTTATTTTCAATCATGTTTGCATTCATGATTAATAATTCATTTTTTGCGTTATGAATATTATCTTTTAATGAGGAGAAGCTTTCTATTACCTTGACGGTATAGCCGAAATAACCAAGCTGCTCGGAGAGATCCTCTGCAAGCATATCCAGTTTGCCAAGAATAAAGACCTCTCTATTTTCCTGAGAAGAAATATCAGCCTTTTCACCGGTCTCTTCAACTGGTGAAACATCAAACCTTGATGGATTTGAACATATCTCCCGAATACCTCTTAGGTAATTAATAATCTGTTTTGATGATTTATCTGATAAAGGTTCTTCTTTTGATAGAATATTCTCGATTGTGCCTTCAAACTCTCTTGCTATATCTGTAAGAGCGGGCAGTCCGAATGTAGCCGCAGAGCCTGCAATCTTGTGAATATGTATTGTTAACTGACGCAATGGTTCGGGAGATCCTTTTCCCTCAATAGAATCGACAACAGCCTTTTTCAACTGATTATATCTACCGGGGAGAGATTTCATATAGCTGGTTTTCAGGGCTTTCAGCCCGTTTTCTCTTTTCTCAGAAGTATTAATCATATCTCAAGCTATTCTACGCATCTTTATCATAGTATATATTATGGTCAATGTAAATGAGTTTGAATTAATTACAGGCCAGGACGCCATTCACATATTATACTGAGCGGACATTCATTGCATAGGGGTTTTTTTGCCTTGCAGAAATCTCTGCCCAGTTTATTCAGAAGCATTGAAAAGCGGTATTGAATTGAGGGAGCAACCTTATTAACCAAATCGTATTCTATCTTATCTGCTGATTTTTCCGATGTGAGACCAAGCCTTCCTGCGGTTCTTGAAAAATGTGTATCCACAATTATTGCCGGCAGATTAAAGCATGCCCCCCTTATGACATTTGCGCTCTTTCTTCCGACGCCCGGAAGCTTTAGGAGCTTATCCATTTCTGCGGGAACCTTGCTTTTATACTCTTTATGTATAATTTCAGCCGTTTTTATTATGTTTGCTGCTTTAGTGTTGAAAAAGCCTACCGGTCTTATAATCTTTATTACATCAGCAATATCCGCCTTTCCCAATGCTTCAGGCGAACTGTATTTTCCAAATAGTAAGGGTAAGATTTCATTTACCTGTCTATCTGTAGTCTGGGCAGACAGTATAACACCGATAAGAAGCTGAAAATCATTTTCTGCATCCAGAAAGACGATTTTATTGTCAGTGAGACTGTTTAATTTGTTATAAATACATCTAATCTTATTTATCATATGCCTTTACATAAATATGAAATTCTGGTATGTTCATAAACCAGTAAATACGCGTAAGGTAGGAATATAATGGCTCGTAAATGTGATATATGTGGAAAGGGAACTATTGCCGGTAACAATGTCAGCCATGCCCATAATAAAACAAGAAGGGTTTGGAAGCCTAATCTTGTAAAGATGCAGGCAGTTATTGATGGAAAGAAGAAAACCATCAAGATTTGTACCCGTTGTCTCAGAACCGGAAAAGTTCAGAAAGCAGTCTAGTCTCTTAAACATAAAATCAATACTAAATTTCAAATTTTAACCCGTAAAACGCAGGAGAAAGGCCTTCAGGCAGCTCCTGTGTTAGTTTTTCATAGAAACATCACGGCATATCCGTGGATAGTTATCAGAATGGGATTATTCTATATTTAATATGCTGTTATTGCTATAGGTTAGGCTTGTGTTGGTAAAAAATCCTGATCTTAAATAATTTTACCCTTCCATGGACCATACCTGATGCTCCGGATCCGGCCGGCCTCTTTAAGCTGTGAGAGCACCTCTGCGGCATCGCTATCCTTCAGCTCAGGATAAATGGCGGTTAGCCTCCGTACTGTGCCGGCAGTATCAAAGACCCTGCGGTTTCTTTTTATAAATTTGATTACTTCATCTTCATAGGAGGCTGTTGTTTTTACATCACCCCTGCATACGTCGCAGCCGAAGCAGGTTTCCGGCTCTGCTCCCAGCAGCCGCATAAGTGAGCTTCGCCGGCAGGTACTATTATCAAGGGCGAATTCAAGCAGTGAGGTATAGCGGTCCCCTTTTGCGGCAGCGGCTGTAATGTCCGATGGTGAAAGCAGCAGTATTGCCTCTGCCGTCAGTTTGTCACGGCCGGCACGCCCCGATTCCTGCAGGTAGGCTTCAACAGATGGTGAAAGATCATGGTGTATGACTGTGCGGATATTCGGTTTATCGATCCCCATCCCGTAGGCCGTTGTCGCGCATAGAATTCCGTTATCTGAGCTGAAGAACCACTTCTCAATTCTTTGCTTCTCTTCTTTTGTCAGCCCGGCGTGATAAAAGAAGATCTCATCTTCTGAAAGTCTCATCCGCAGCTGGAGGGCTGTTTTTTCGGCGGTGCGCCTTGTCGCGCAGAATACAAGTGCCGGCCTTTGCGTCGGCCTCCGATCCTGAGATTTAGAACCCATTGGGGGGGTAATTTCCGGCTTTGTTTTGTGCTTTGCTGTGCCTGCCAGAAGAAACTGAAGACTGTTTATTTTACATATTGAGGGCAGCAGGGTGTAGGCTATGTTTGGCCGGTCTGGGTTTGCCGAGACAATATGGGGACTCTCTTCCGGGAAAAGTACCTGCTTAACCCGCTCAAGGACAGTTTCTGAGGCGGTAGCAGTAAAGGCTGTCACAATCGGAATATCAGCCTCAACAAAAATACGCCGGCACTCAAGATAGGCCGGTCTGAAGCTGCCGCCCCATTCCGATATGGTGTGTGCCTCGTCAAATACAATATGCCCGAAACGGCATTCTGCCAGCCTTGGAAGAACCCCCTTTGAGAGTGCTGTTTCCGGGTTAGTTAAAACGATATTGATGCGTTTTTCCGCTATGCCGCTGAATACTGCCGCTCTTGCTGATTCTTTCTGACCTCCCACAAGCACACCCGCTCCTATTCCCGCCTCATTACAGCGGCGCAGCTGATCCGAGATTAGTGATAAAAGCGGAAAGACTACAAGGGTCGGCCGGTTGAGAAGTTTTGCCGGCAGCATAAAGCAAAGGCTTTTTCCGGCACCGGTCGGTAGAATTACAATCTGCTTTTTTGGTCTTTCTTCAAAGGTTTCATTATCTGAATAATCAGCATCCGCGGCCTCAAGAATATTTGATATAACAAGCCGCTGATACGGAAAAAGATAGTTTATCCCGAAGTTTTTTCGTGCGGCTTCTGTAAGTATATCCTGAGGTTCATCAGAAAATTTAAATTGTCCCACATTATTTTATACGTCTTTTTTTTCGGGATGCTTTGATTTTTAAAGAAATTATTGTTCTGATTCTATTATTTTGACTACGGCGCCCTTTCTTCTCATAAGGTTAGTTTGTTCTGTAAGGGAGGCTTTCCCTGATTTATCGATACTTGTGACCTTTGAAAGATCAATTTCAATATTTTTCAGACCCTTGGTCATTTCAAATTTTAGTATCTCAATAAGATACTGGGTGTTTGGAAGGGTCATTGCTCCGCTTATTTCAAATTTACCGGGTTTGCTGGAATCAAGTATGATGCCAAGGGGCATATTCCACTTTCCTGAGGGCTCAGCTACATCATCTCCCCGTTCGTAGCGCATTATCATTTCGTTTGTGTCTCTAAGCCTTTGTACAAGGCCGCGGATGAGTTCCAAAAACCATGAGGGAACATTGTATACATTATTATAAAAATCACGTACATCAAGCACATGAACTGTTCCCGGTTTATTAGCCCTTACATCTGCGGAACGGATTCCTTCTTTTATGAGGGACATTTCTCCTATAACATCGCCGCTTTCCGCCTTTCCAAGAATAACCGTGCCTGAATCAGTCTCACGTGAGATTGTAAAACTTCCATTCTTTACAACATACATTACGTGCTCAAGGGCTCCCTGCTTAATAAGCAGTTCGTCTTTTTCAACGTGTTTGATTGGAATATTTGTTTTTGTCAAAATATTCTGAAGCCCCTTTATAGAAAGAACCTTGTCACGGATAAGCTGAATATTTTCTATTTTTATACGGTGCTCTGCTACCTCGTTTGAGTTTACAAGGTTGAATATAAAGTTAATTCCTGCCTGTTCAATATCGATAACATCGGAGAAATCAAGAATAAGGGTCGCCCCTTTTTTAAGCTTGATCTCACGAATTTTTTTTCTTATGGGTTCAATTGACGCCTCTGTAAAACGTCCCTTGAGATAAAGCCTTCTGGTATGTTCAATTTTAGGAATATTGCTGCCTTTTGTTTGGGGCAGACTTATGGTTTTTTCCTCTGTCATTGATGAGGTAGAGGTGTTTTCGTTACCGCTTATATATTCTCCAAGCTGCTCAGTTGTTGTCCGTATTCTCCGAACAAGGACCTTTGCTATTGAAACTGCCCATGAAGAAAGACCAAGATGTTCATCTTCAAGTATATTAGAAGGAATTTCATTAACAATGATATCTGTTTTTGCTATAACCGTCGCAGATCGCTTAATTCCCGTAAGAAAAGACATCTCACCTACATATTGTCCCTGTCCTAACTCTACTATAGGAATATGTTTACCTTCTTTTTCGATCAATACCTGTACCGAACCTGTTCTTATTATGTACATATTAACAGAGGTATCACCAGCCTTGAACAATATATCGCCTTTCTTAAAGCGTATTAGCCTTGTATTCATATATAGAGAATAACCTGAATTATCTATATTTAAAACAATTATTTTAGTTATAATTAGGTGAGCTGTGTATTGATTTTTTTTCAGTCTGGATTATAATGGGAGCCACATTGAAAAATAAGCGTATTTTAGAAATCCTATCTTCTCTTAAAACCCCGGATTTTTCATCATTCTCATGGTCTGACTTCCTTGTACATAAGTTTCAGGTAAATAATCTAAGGATACTTCTTGTATCGGTCTTTTTGGTGATTGAGCAGCTGATTCTGGGTTTTTTTGTTTCTGAACCCGGCTCAGTCGCACAAATCGCCTATTTTTTAACAGCTGCTGTATGTTTATTTTATGTCTTTTCAAGTATATACTTTTATGAACATGAACAAAAAAGAATAAACCCCCTGCATAATGTATATGAATTTTCATTCCCTCTTTTAATTATGGGCGCGGTTGTTTTCAGGTTCTTAATAATTGATTATGATGTACAGTCGGTACCGACTGTATATATCTCGGCATTATACGGAATTGCGGTAGTTTTTATATTTAATCTATATCAGGGTCTTATCTTATATTCATTAATCACCATATCCTCCGGTATTCTTATGCGTGTTGCCAACCCTGATATTATGCTTTCCTCATATCTTCTGGATGTAATCATAAACGTTGCTATTTCCTGGTTTGTGCTGTTCATAAACTACCGGCGTTTTCAGTACGCGTATTGGGATAAGAAGAATATTGAGAGTATTAATATCGCTTTCAGAGAACAGTCCTTTCGCGATTCCTTAACAGGGCTTTATAACCGCAGGAAGCTTGATGAGGTGTATGGTGAGGTTTGCACGAAGGCTTCCAGATATAATCTTGATTTTGCCCTGATGATAATTGATATTGATAATTTCAAATTGGTAAATGATAGATTCGGGCATCATGTTGGCGATAAGGTTTTAATAGAGTTTTCCAGAATACTTGAAAATAATATTCGTGAAGTAGATGTCTGCGGACGGTGGGGCGGAGAAGAGTTTCTTGTCATATGCCAGGAGACTGAAATAAATGCGGCTTATAATCTTGCCGAAAGACTTCGGGATATAATTGAGACAAATGTTTTTAATAGTGAGCTTAAAATAACAGCCAGTTTCGGGATTTCTTCCTGGAGTGAATGCAGTGATCCTACACTTTTAATAAATACCGCTGATGCAAGGTTATATCAATCAAAAGCCGCGGGTAGAAACAAAGTTACAGCCGGGCATCTAATAAAGAAGGGTATCGGTATTGATTAACCGTTTAAAGATAAGACGCTTTCCTTCTTTTGCATCTAATTCAATAAGGCCGATTTTTCTAAGCAGCCAGCTTATTTGTCCTGCAAGTTTAAGTTTCCCTTTTTTACCGGTTCCGGTTGATGGCAATAACTCCGCTATTTCCCTGTTACCGAATCTTTCAGGAAGGCCCTGCGGAAGAAGCCTGAGATAGTCTTTCAAATCATTAAAACTGAAGGTTTCTTCAATTGAGCTCAGCAGTCTGTCTTCAATTGATACTCCCCCCCTTCGCCACGAACCTCTTCCATCGTCATATCTTATCTCTTCCTGCCTTACTACAGCTATATCAAGGCTCAGGTTAGGATTTGGTAGAAGCTCTGCTATATACAGTATTTGGGCTGCTGCTGAATAGACACTGCACCTTTTGGGTGAACGCCTCCGTGAACGGACTGTACCGTCTTTATTATATACATTTATTATTGTTTCAGATGCGACCGGATGAACCAGGAGAACCCGGTTTTTTTGCAACAGGGCAGTTAGTTTTTCTTTTATACCGGAAAGATTTGATGTTTGAATTTCTATTATCCCATCAGGATTTGCTATATCTACGATATAGCCTTCAACCTTCTCTTCAACCAGTGATTCAGTTGTTGCATATTGATCTTTAAGCTGACGGTGCAGGCTTTTTTCATTAAGACCTCCGATTCCGGACTTTTTCAAAGTTTTAAACCCTCTGTTTTAGAACCAGCTCATTGTATTCGGCATTTATTCTGAAGCCTGTTTTTTCGTAGGCCGCCAAGGCATATTTATTTTCCTGCTTTACATTTAATCCTATTCTATTGCCTCCGGCAGTAAGATGTTTGGCGAGTGCTGCTGTTACCAGAGCCCCAAGACCTAATCCCCTTCTATGGGGGAGGACAGCTATATTGCCCAGGGCTGTAACCGCGAATTGTTCAGAATGCACATGGGTTCCTGCCGCCGCAACAAGTTTCCCATATTCTCTGATCCCGCAGTAGCGGTTAATTGGAAACATATCAGGATCAAACCAGTTATCGGGGTAGCTTTTTTCATATAGTTCTAAAAGGGCAGGTATATCATTATCGTTAAGCATTTCAGCAGTTGAAGAATTTATTCTTTCAAGTGCAAATGGGTTTACAAGCGCCATTTTATAGTGTGGTTTTACAGATACAGCGGTATACCTGTCAAGAAAAATCTCTTCGAGACCGGGGCTCAGGTTTGCATTCAGTTTGTCTGGCTGTAATGGCATAATTTCGTTAAGAAGCTCTTTCATTGGTTCCTCACCGCAGCTGTCGGTAAATGCCATCAGTGTTGGTATCCGGCCTCCGATATATATACATACTACCGCGGAAAGATTGCCGGATGTACGTATACCGTACCAGAGTGTATACGGCAAAAAGCGATCATCAAGATCCCCTATTGCATATATATTCAGATAATAATTACGGCTTAAAAATCCTGATATTTCGTTACGGTCTTGAGGTAGATGCAACTGCATAATTACAGCCTTCCTGCTTCTATTATCCTCTGTAGAAATTGACGGGTGCGGGGGTGTTCCGGATTGGAAAAGAGTTTTTCCGGCTGTCCCTCTTCGATAATTTTCCCGCTGTCAAGAAAACATATCCGGTCGGCAACATCACGGGCAAAGCCCATTTCATGGGTAACAATCAGCATTGTCATGTTCTGTTTACGCAGGTTTTTGATAACAGACAGAACCCCTCCTATCAGCTCCGGATCAAGGGCTGCTGTAACCTCGTCAAGCAGCAGTAGTTCCGGTTTTGTTGCCATCGCCCTTACAATTGCTACACGCTGCTGCTGTCCGCCTGAAAGCTGTTCCGGATAAGACTTTGCAAAACTGTCCAACCCAAAAAGTCCCAGCAGTTCAAGCGCGTATGCTTCTGCCTCTTTGCGTTCAACTCCGTGAACCTTACGGGGGGCAAGGGTGATATTATCAATTACGTTCATTGTCGGAAAGAGGTTGTATGATTGAAAAACAATACCTATACGCTTGTATAATTCTGCTGAACTCATTGAGGGATCGTATATAGATATTCCGTCAATTTTTATTTCACCATCGTCAAAATCAACAAGATCGTTAACACAGCGGAGCAGTGTGGATTTACCTGAACCGGAGGCCCCGATAAGGCATACAACCTCATGCTCCTTTACCTTGAGATTGACATTATCCAGTACAAGCTTGCTGCCGTAGTATTTTGTAAGATTATTTATTTCTATGCGGTACATCTATGTTGTCCTCTGAAGCCGCCTCTCACGGTCACGTTTTGTTACGTAATCGGTCAATCTTGCCATAGGTATTGTCGCGGCAAGAAAGAGCAGGGCCGCTGCAATAAGGGTTGAATAGTTAAATGTTCTTGCGGTATAGATCTGTGCCTCCCTTACAGCATCACGTACACCAAGAACCGATAATAATGCAACATCTTTCTGAAGCGCAACCGCAAGATTGAGCAGTGATGGAATTACATTTCGGATTGCCTGCGGCAGAATTGCATAATGAAGGGTCTGCCGCTGAGTAAGGCCTAATGCCTTTGCTGCCGCTCTCTGGCCGTCGTGAACTGAATCCATACCGGAGCGGTATACCTCGGCGGAATATGCTGAATAGCTGGATATCATCGCAAAAGCACCCCAGAAGAGGCTGCTTTTAGGCAGACCGGGTAGATTCAGCGCAGGCATGCCGAAGCCGAACAGTAAAACAAGCAGCAGTGAGGGAAGTCCCCTCAACAGGTCTATGTAAATGATTGAAAACAATCTTAAAGGAGCAAACCACGGGCCGTTAAGTGATCGGAAAATAGCAAGTAAGAGTGCCCAGATTGCAATTACTATAAGAGAAACGATCCATACGGCCATATTTATCCCGAAGCCGTGAAGGACTTTGGGAAATACATCTATTATTACTTCTAAATTAAAAAACTGCGCTTTAATACGGGGCCATTGTTCTGCCCGTATTATTACTGCGCGCAGTATTAATACCACTCCCAGCACCATGGCGGCACTTATAATGTGCGGCAGCAGCCTGTCCCATGTGCGGAGAGGCCGCCCCGGGTGTTTGCGCATTCCGGGGCGTTTAGATATCATTCGAAGATCTCCGGGACATTGTCTCCGCCGTAGAGATATTCTTTTGCGAGTTTTGTTACAGTGCCGTTTTCAATGATTACTTCAAGGCCCTCATTGATCCAGTCTACAATCGGGTTATCTTTTTCAAAAATAAGACCGTGACCGAGATCCTGAGGATCATGAGGAAGAATTGCTGCTACAGTAGCCTCAGGAACCTGAACTGCTGTAATAAAGAGAGC
>PDWJ01003711.1_pt1 | contig 14312 bp, 9 predicted proteins | sample 1430881 | NCBI WGS metagenome assembly PDWJ01 (sample SAMN01162460, study PRJNA174530) | Oral metagenome, whole genome shotgun sequencing project. | biome: Marine environment; feature: Marine mammal; material: Swab sample of the gingival sulcus; isolation source: swab sample of gingival sulcus... | reverse complement strand
TTTTTGAAATATCTTTTCTAAATCCTGTGGAGTTAGAGGACGATAGCGGCCTTCAGGAAGGTTTTTCAGGAACAAATTACCGTAGGCGAGACGTTTTAAGGCCAATACGGGATGGTTTATAGCCTGAAACATTTTGCGTACCTGCCGCTTTCGGCCTTCGTGAATGGATATATTTATAACAGCGGTATTTTTTTGACGTTTTACAAACTGAATACGGGCAGGAGCTGTTTTTTTACCCTCGAGCATAATGCCTTTTTCCAGCAGGGCCAGTTGCTGCTTTGCCGGGAATCCACGGACTACAGCCTCATAAGTTTTGAAAACAGTATAGCTGGGATGCTGAATTTTCTGGGCAAGCTCACCATCATTGGTGAGGAGAAGAGCGCCCCGGGTGTCAACGTCCAGCCTGCCCACCGGGAAAAGACGCGCGGGTACTTCCTGTATCAGATCTGTTACAATGGGTCTTTTCTGCGGATCGGACAGGGTGGTAACATATCCCTTTGGTTTGTTTAATAGTAAATAGAGTTTTTCCTCCCTTTCAAAAACACGTTTGCCATCCAGTCTGATTTCCTGTCTGGCCGGATCAACAGTGACTCCCTGTTCGGTAATAATCTGGCCATCAACTGTGACCCTGCCGCCTGCGATAATCTCCTCTGATTTTCTTCTTGACGCGATACCGCAGCGGGCGAGATATTTTTGTAAGCGAATAACCTTGTTCATCGATATTTCACGGGAGTTATTCGGTTGACCTGAAGCAGGTTTTTTCTTTCAGGCATCTTGTGTCTTCTCATGATTGGAGAAAGAGGCTGTGATACTCTTTTTCACTGAGATGCTCTTTTAAAAGACCGGTAAAGGCATCGACAAATTGATCTATCTGCTCAGGAGACATGCGCTTGGCCAGGGTTTTTGCCAGGTCTGGATTGCCTGCCAGCTGCAGGAACAGGGCAAAAGATTCTCGATCCATTTCTTCGGTCAAACCAAAGCAGATCCGGGCAGGTGTGTGTCATTATATTTCCTTGTAATCGAGTGATTATGAGTATAACTGCCAGAGTACCTTTCTGTTTCTCGGCCCATCAAACTCGCAAAAAAAGATTTTTTGCCAGGTGCCAAGAACAAGTCTGTTATCTTCAACAAATACCTGGACTGAACTGCCCATGAGCGATGCCATGATATGGGCTGGTGAATTGCCTTCAAGATGTGTGAAAGGATAGTCCATGGGTACAAACTGTTTGCAACCCGTTATTATATCACGGGCAACAGCCGGATCAGCACCTTCGTTGATGGTGAGTCCTGCGGTTGTATGGGGATTAAAGATATGACAGATGGTGTTCCCGGGCTTCCTGTCTGCAACAGCCTGTTGTATTTCCTGGGTGATGTCAATAAGTTGCATATGTTGCTGTGTTTTCAGTGATATGATATTTGCCATAATTAATCCATATTATCAGTGTCTTACAGGGGCAAGCCCGCTATAAAAAACAAGGAGATGAAGGTGCTTTGCTCATGATGAAATACCCTGAGCCAGCATGGCACGTATACCCTGCAAGAAGGCATTACTGCGAGTCCCGGCTATCAGGGTTAGAGAGATACTGTAAAATAGTATATGCTGTTTTCAAATACCCGTCAATTGTTTCAAGGTATCGCCATGCTTTCTACCTGAAAAAGCAGTCAGATTGTAGAACAGATTTCAAACAATTTACAGAGATTCCTCATGTGACCAGGAGAGTATCCCTCTGATTCCCTTATCTGCCGGGAAAAGGAATGAAAGGACAGGTGTTGATTTGTGATTTGTAGAAAAATGCATAGAAATCCGGTATGTAATGAATATAATAGAAGTATGGTAAAGTGAGCGGAAAAAATATGGGAGTGGCGGTACAGTGCTGATACTTTGGTCTTGCGCCGCAAATGTACTGGTTTTAGGGCTATTTTATGATGGAAAAAGGAGAGCGATAGACGAAAATGGGAACTCATAATATCTGGATGGTAACCCGTGAATATGGCAGTATTGCCGGTGCGGGCGGAGTAAAAGACGTTGTCGCTCAGCTATCAGCTGCTCTTGCTGCAGGAGGGGATGCCGTTACGGTAGTGTTACCCATGTATGGATGTATAAATGCCCAATTATTTCATATAACTCCTCTGAATGAAAAAAATTCTCATCAGCCGCTGCGATTCAGTATTGATATGAATTATGCTGGTGAGGATCGCAAGGAAACGGTGCAGGTGTATACCTGCTCAAGTGAGGGTGTTTGTATCTACCTGATCGATAGTCCCAGATTTTCAGAAAAGGGAGATGTGTATACCTATACTGCTGAAGAGGAAAGAAAAAATCCTGTTCAGCGGCGCGGGATAGGCCATTTTGATTATTTTGCCATGAATGTTTTGCTTCAGAAGGCGGCTTTGCAGCTCATCATGTACCTGGGGGAAAAGCCAGATGTGATTCACTGTCATGATGGCCATACTGCGATTCTTCCGGCCATGGTACGTGAGATCAGCTGGCTTGACAGCTATTTCAGGGAATGCGGTCTGGTTATAACCGTGCACAATGCGGGACGCGGTTATCATCAGGAAGTTAATGATCTGTCTTTTGCACGGACAATTACAGGCTTGCCCGAGAGTGTGGTGGGGCAGTCCCGGTTAGATGGGAATTTTGATCCCTTTGTAGCAGGTGCGAGGTATGCCCTTGTAAATACTGTCAGCGAAAACTATGCCAGGGAGCTGCAGGAAACCGATGAGGATGAACGAACTGGCTGGCTCGGTCATCATCTGCTTGCAATGGGATGTCATCTTGAGGGGATAACAAATGGTATTGACCCAATTGGTTGCAGCCCAAGAAACGGGAAAAAAATTGGTCTCGCAAGCAGTTATAATCCACGGGCAGGAGGTCAGATGAGGGGCAAGATGGTCTGTAAAAAAGATCTTAAAATGCTTGCCTCCACAGGTGAAATATACAGCGGAGTACAGCGAATTGGCTTTTTAGACCCGGACAGAGACGTTCCGTTGTTTACCTTTGTCGGTCGCTTTACACCCCAGAAGGGTGTGGATATTGTCGCTGGGGCATTACGGAAATATCTTTGGGAGCGCAAGGAGTTCCAGTGTCTTATCATGGGGAACGGTATGGTGGAGGTGGAAGAAAATATTGAAGCTCTCACCCAGCTTGAAGAGGCGAAAGGGCGTATTTGTTTTTTTAAGGGATATAATCCTGAACTGGCAAACAGGGTATACAGCGGCGGGGATTTTTTCTTGATTCCATCGTATTATGAACCCTGCGGCCTGACAGATTTTATTGCCCAGCTGTTTGGCAATCTGCCCATTGTTCATCATGTGGGCGGGCTGGTGAAGGTTATCGATGATAAAACGGGATTTGCCTATCACCACAATAACCCTGATGGATTGGCCGCAGCAATGGACAGGGCCCTTGACTGCTGGCATGATAAAGGAAAAATACGCGACATGCAGAAAGATGCGGTAGCGTTGATTGATAAACGATATAGTTGGAGTACGGTGAAAACACAATACCTGGAGTTGTATGCCAGGGCAAAACAAAAACAGTTTTTCTGCTCATAGTAGAGGAGGTAACAAAATGGCTGTACGGATTGGAATAAACGGTTTTGGTCGTATAGGACGATCAATTTTTCGAGCTGCAGGTAAGGACCCGCTTTTTAAGGATATTGAAATAGCTGCTATCAATGATCTTACTGACAACGCTACATTGGCTCATCTGTTAAAATATGACTCGGTTATGGGCGTGTTGGATGCCGAGGTGACCAGCGATGATGACGGCATTTACGTTGATAATCGCTTTATAAAGGTCACCAGTATAAAAAATCCTGCCGAGATCCCCTGGGGTGAAAATGGTGTCAGGTATGTTGCAGAGTGCACAGGAGTGTTCCGCGACCAGGAGAAGGCGGGAGCACACCTTGAGGCAGGAGCAGAAAAGGTTATTATCTCAGCTCCGGCAAAGGGTGGTGTTAAAACCTTTGTTATGGGGGTAAATGAGGATGATTATGACCCGACAGTGCATCATGTGGTCTCCAATGCCTCCTGCACTACGAATTGCCTCGCCCCTTTTGCCAAGGTGATTCTCGACAATTTTGGGATCAAAAACGGGCTTATGACAACAGTACATGCCTATACTGGTGATCAAAGGCTCCTTGACTTCCCACACTCAGATTTGCGCAGAGCCCGGGCTGCGGCCATGTCGATGATTCCGACAAAGACGGGTGCGGCGGCAGCAGTTTCTCTGGTTATTCCCGCCTTGAAAGGTAAATTTGACGGCCTGGCTGTGCGGGTACCAACTCCCAATGTATCGCTTGTCGATGCTGTGATGGAGGTGGAAAAAGAGACAAATGTAACAGAGGTTAATGAGGTGCTGAAAGGTGCCGCGAACAGATTTCTTGGCTATAGTGAGCTTCCTCTTGTTTCCGTTGACTTTACCGGAAATGGTCATTCATCAATTATTGACAGCCAGTCAACCAAGGTTATTGGCAACAATGTCAAGGTGATGAGCTGGTATGATAATGAGTGGGGATACTCCAACAGAATGCTGGATCTGATACTGCATATGCATGCCAACAGTGCCCTGTAGGATACTATAGTTTTTTGCCAAATGTATTATCTCTTATCAGGCCAAAAGACGCGCCTGATGAGAGATAATCAAGGTAGAATCAGATACACATTTTTCAGATAAATAAAGATTTACCGGTATTTTCCGGACAGCGGAAATCATAAACAGCATTTCTTGTATTTTTTACCACTGCCGCAGGGACAGGGCTCATTACGGCCAACCTTTTTGACGGTAACCGGCTTGTTTGTAACTATTTTCCCATCCGAGAAATACCAAAGACCATCTTTTTTCTCAAAAAATGCCCGCTCATGATGGCTGTGCGTGGTTTCTTTAACCTTGTACCTGGCAATAAATTCCACCTCTCCCTGCTGATCCTTTTCGCTGCCATGTGCATCAATAATCTCCAGACCGAGCCAGTCAGATTCTTCTGCCCATTCTCTGGCCGCCTTTTCGTCTAGTTCCTCCCGGTGATCCGGGTGGGTTGTTTCACGGACAAAATCCATATCGACCACAACGTGAGCAGTATACCTTGCCCGCATCAACTTTTCTGCGGTGGTGGCGAGGGCCTGGTCTTTGAAGATTGGTTCACAGCAGCTACTCAGTTTTTCTCCACTGCCGCAGGGACATTCTTTCATGGTGGTCTCCTTTATTAAAGGTTTTTTACGTTATTTCGAGCTGAGAGGCAATGTATTGTCTGGCGTTTACCCTGTCAAGAGTGAAGCTGTCAGAAACAAAATAAGTGCTGGTCTTTCAAGGCCCAGGTTGCAGTGTGCCGAAAATCTTTTCCTTGCCTAATATGTAATTTTTTTCCATTATAAAGATTGCGGTTGAATCCGGGCGTTTATCTGAAAATCGCTGTTTAAAGAAATATTTTAATACATACAAATAAATTAATTGTGAAATAAAAGAAACTGGTATGACAGGAATAGATTCGGATGCCCTGAGGGCTAATTTACAGGAAACAGCAGGAGAGGTTGTTATTGCCGAACAGTTAACACCCCTGCTTGATATTGTTACAAAATACAAGGGCATTTATGCAAGCCTCGAGAGTCTGCTCTATGAGGTGTGCCATCCTTTTAGAAACTGGGATTTGATTATCCCCTTGTTACGCAGTTTTGTGCTGAAAAACAGCACCTATTTTCTCAGGCATGAGCAAGGTGGGCTCGCCCTTGAGCTCCTGGCTTCAATTTTCCGTGAAGCAATTATGGATTCCAAGAAGAATACCGCCCTGCTTGCTAAAATTGTTGAGGCAAAACTGGCCTGGCTTGAAAAAATAATCACACTTCTTGAACATCAGAAACTGCTTGCCATTGAGGCTCCGCTTAATGAAATCTTTTCCTGGATGAACAGTCTTGAAGAGGGTGAAAGTCCGGTATTGCTCCACATTGTACAAGGCCAGCATCCGATGAAACGCCTTGTAAGCCGGTTGCGTGACAAGCTGAATAGCGGTGAGAAAGGAAAAAACGACTTTGATTGTTATCCTGTTGCCTCGTTGATGCGGACTATTCTGTTAAAAAATTACTCGTACTGGCTGCAGGTTGAAGATCCGTTATCCTGGTATAGGCAACAGAGCGGTCTGAAGGATTATAATCCAGATGTGGAAAAGCTTTTCCATGACATTTCCCATGATACCATCAACCGACATAGAAGGCGACTGGAGCAGATAGATATTGCCCGTGATGCAAGAGGTGCTGTTGACGAGATACTCACTCTTCCGGCCCATGTGGATATTGTCAGGTGTTACAAGGCTATTCCGGCGCAGCTTGCCGGAGTTGCTGAACAAATTGAATATGACGGAAAAAACGGGCATGAGGGGTTATGCCAACTGGCTGAGAACCTGAAACTTTTGTTTTTATTTAAAATAATGGACACAGAGGGGCTGTATCTCATCCATGAAGATTCTCTCAGGGAGATAAACAGAAGCCTTGTTCAGCTTATCCGCCAGCAGAGTTTTGAAGAGATTGAAGAATTTCTTGCTACCGCATTCCAGTTATTGAAGGTCAATGTCAATAAGTATCCGCATACCTCGTTGCAATGTATCCAGGTGCTGGGCGGTGAGGTTTTTAACCGCGGCAACAGCAAAATGGTCGAGGCTTTCCTGTTCAGTGTTGTTCGTTTTGGTTTTCAGTATGCCAATGTGGTGGGAATTGATGACGATTGGCAGCCCCTTACCAATCCGGCTCATCTCAATAATATCCGGGTATGGTTGAAGCTCATCGAGCAGGAGCCTAAATGGTGTGCAACGCTGTTTTCTGCGCTGATTATTAACTTGAAGCTTACCGGCACCTGTATCAAGGATACGGATCTGTTCCAGCGTGATATTACCGAGCTGCTCAACCATCCTGTTGAGCCGGTCTATAACCTTGTCAAGCAGTTCTGCAAGCTGATGCCGGTATTCTTCAATGAAATTGGTGCCGAAGGCGAGTTACGAGATGTTTCCACGGAACTCGACGAAATGCATAAACGGCAGGATGTGTTAATCCATTTTCTCAGAAAACAGAGTCATGTCGAGAGTTCCAATCTCATTGTTGATTTTATAAAGGCGATTTTTCTGTTCTGGAAGACACGGGATAAATCCCTTTTGAAACCGTTTGTACCGGATGAAGTGTATTCCCAGATCTCTACCGAAGGGAAATATATTGACAGTCAAAACAGGATTGTCCGGAGGGTTGCTGAAGCTTATGGCTTTGCCGGAATTAATGATATGCTCGACTGGGACAGTGAGCAGTGTCACAAGTTTCTTAATGAGCAGCGGGATCTTGATGAGAGAGAAAAACGTAGATTTGAACTGCTTGTTCATATGTTCAAACTGCTTCATTTGAAATATAATCTTGGTTTTCAGGAGCTGCGCTCAGAGCTGCTGCAGGCAGGCAAGGAAGGTTTTGATGGTATGGACAGTCTGCTTGCAGAGCTGGAAGAAGGAGACACAGTTTCCTGTTTGCGTGCTGTTCTGGGGGCCCTGGAGAATTTACAGAAGATAATAGTCTCTGAGAAGAAATATGAGGCCAGAGAGGATATCTATTACAAGCGTCATATTGCGGTGGATATCCCGTCCGTGTATGGCCGTTACCTGGAGAAAAAATTTGACAGTTTAAGTCTCACCTTCAGGTTGGAGAACCTTGCCAATATCTATCTGGAAAAACTTTCTGAGACCGTGAACCTCTCCTTTATCACCAAGGCCACGTTTTATAATATTGTCAGCTGTCTGGAGCTCTATCTTCGGGCGTTGAGGATTGACGGCATAACCTCAAGACGTCTCGACATTCACCTGTCCTTGCTTAAAAATTCATTGAAAGTACGACGTTTTTCCTATACCCAGTATCTGGACATATTCAGGGGTCTTGCCGAGGGTGTCAAGGATATTATATACGCCTATTATACTAATATTCACCAGAACAACCTCTCTATCATCATTCCGCAGATACGGAAAAAAGATGTGTTGACAAAGTATACTTCCCTGCTCGATGAAAATGATCCCACCTCTTCCCTGCACAGGCTGTCAGAAGCCTTTTTCCGTGATCTTATTGCCTCTACCTTTGGCTTGCAGCATCTGGATAATTTCATTGTCAGAATCCTGCTGACACTGGAGAGCCAGAAAAACATTCTTGATAAGGACGGGATTGATCTGTTGATGACCTATAATCCGGAGCTTGCCATTTCATCTCTGCTCAAGGTCAATCCGTTTACCAATAATCTGATTTTGCTGGGGAATAAAGGATTTAACCTTATCAATCTCCTGGGTGACGGTAAACCCGTTCCACCGGCCTTTGTGATTACCACAGAGATTTTTCGCTGCCGGGAGGTGGTGTTTGGTTTCCAGAAAGCAAGAGATGAGTTTATGCAGCGGGTGCGGGAGGCATTAAACGAGGTTGAAGAGAGAACCGGAAAGCAGTTTGGTTCTCCTGATACCCCGCTGCTTCTCTCTGTGCGCAGCGGCGGGGCTATCTCCATGCCCGGCATGATGGCAACTATCCATAATGTCGGGCTGAATGAGGAGCTCATCGAAGAGCATGTCAGGGCAGGTGGTAATGAGTATCTCTGCTGGGATAATTACCGGCGTTTTGCCCAGAGCTGGGGGATGGTTTCCGGAATGAACCGTGAGGATTTTCAGGTGCTGATGAACGAGGCCAAGGCCCGGCATGGTGTGAAACTGAAACGGTATTTTTCTTCTGACCAGATGCGGGAACTTGCCCTGGCCTATCAGAAGCTGGTGCGTGAAAGAGGCTTTGTGATGCCTGATGATCCCTGGCTGCAACTGGTCAGGGCCATTGAGAAGGTGCTGGATTCCTGGGGGACTGCCAAGGCAAATGAATATCGCCGGGTTATGGATGTTTCCAATTCCTGGGGAACCGCGGTGATTGTGCAGGAGATGGTATTTGGCAATAAGTCGGAACATGCCGGCTCAGGGGTATTGTTTACGTCGCATCCGTACAGAAAGGTACAGCGTGTTGCCCTGTGGGGTGACTACGCCTACGGTGATCAGGGCGAAGACATTGTTTCGGGGCTTGTTACCAGCTGTGCCATCTCCGTTGAGCAGGCTGAGCTTGATGGTCGTGATATTGACGAGACACTGGAGCGGCGTTTTCCCCGGATATATGCAGAGTTGCTTGCAATAGCGAGAGACCTTGTCTATGAAAAGCGATGGAATCCACAGGAGATCGAATTTACCTTCGAAGGGCCTGATCCGGAACAACTGTATTTGCTGCAGACGCGGGATATGATCACCATTAAAAAGCAGGAACGGCTCAATGTCTTCGTTGAGTCGGAGGAACTTGGTAAAAATGTCCTGGGTACTGGTGTCGGGGTTTCCGGTTCGGCCCTGTCAGGCAAAGCTGTCTTTTCAGAAGAAAATATTCTTGCAATGCGCAACAGTCACCCGGATGCCAATCTCATTTTATTCAGACAGGATACTGTCCCGGAGGATATAAAGGTTATCAGTATGGCCGATGGCCTGATTACCTCCCGGGGTGGACAGACCTCGCATGCTTCGGTTATTGCTGTCAGACTCGAGAAAACCTGTGTGGTCGGCTGTAAGCATCTTAAGGTTTATGAAACAGGAAATTATTGTGAAATAGGTGATGTGACCATTTCATTTGGCGATGATGTTTCGATAGATGGCCGCAATGGCTATCTGCTGAAAGGCAAATATGCGGTGCAGGAGGAAATGCATATTTTGCCTATCTAGCAGCTCTATCAGCTCAGCTGGCAGTGGCCGGGTTGACTTCTGCTGAACACCGGGGAGAAATTGCCTGTCATTTTTTTTTACTGCCAGTATTTCCTGATTGTATGTTTCAGTTTCGTCAAACTGATCGACGAACGGCCCGGGTCAGGATCTCTTTTCCGGTACACCCAGTGCCTTGAGGACAGGAATCATCGGACAAAATTTTGTTATCCCGAATTGAAAAAGATTTACACCGACAAGGGCGGTGAGTAGCAGCCAGTATTTGCTGTGGAAAGCAGGGCTTGCTTCAGCGCCCAGGATCAGGCTGGTGATAATAAAAAATCCTGCAATTGTGTGAATCCAGTCTGTTACAATCATACCTTGTATTCCATTATTTTTTTAAATCCGGGCAAAAAAGTTTCTGCATCTTTCCGATGAGATCCATAATACGTTTGTCGGTGATCCGATTGAAAATAAAATTTGCTTCTTTTCGGAATTCGATAATTCCCTGGTTTCGCAGAATGTTCAGGTGCTGAGACACATTGGCATTTGTTGTTTTCACCTCATTTCTGATATCGCCCACACTCATTTCTCCGTCCTGAAGAAGGCAGAGGATTTTCAACCTGATTGGATGCGACATCGATTTCAGTATTTTTGCTACAGCCTCGATCTGTTCTTCCTGCATGTTGGTCTTTTCCATACTTCTTCCCTTATGGTTATAATTTCAGTGTTAAATTTAATACTCATTTACCTTTTGTAAAGCTTTTTCGAAAGAACAGTAATGTGTAACTGGCAAATACAGTCCCATTCCTCTCTTTTTTTAGTAACGGACGATGATAAGCTTGCCTCCGAAGAAGGAATGATGTTACTTATAGCAGCTATAATGAAATCCATATGTGAGAAAACGGCCTGTTGGCTGATAGAAGCTGTTGTTCCCATTCATTTTATTGATCTGAATCATGAGGAGGATAGGAAAAGAGATATGGAAAGGAAAATTCTTGTAACGCCTGGTGAATGCTGTCTGCATATCATTGATCCGCATAGCAGCCTGATGAATCATATTGATGGGGCAGAAAAGGTGGTCAGAGTGATGCAGCTGATGATTGAATGTGCAAAAATACTGGGTGTACCCATTGTTGCCAGTACACAGTATAAAAAAGGTCTTGGTCCGTACGTTGAGCAGGTTCAGAATCTGGTTGATACCTATGATATTCCATGTCAGGACAAGCTGGAGTTCAGTGCCTACAAAAACGGTGATACTGTCGATATGATGAAACGGGTTGCAGGAGACGTATCCACTGTTATTCTTACCGGTGTTGAAACCCATATCTGCATCTATCAGAGTGCGGCAGCGCTTCTGGAAATGGGATTGCAGCCCTGGATTGTTGCAGATGGTGTCTCTTCGAGGAAACGGGAAAGTCATATCCTGGGATTGCAGCGACTGCAGGCCCTTGGTGCAGTTGTCGGGCCTGCTGAAATGATTATCTATGAGCTTTTGGGGAAGGCTGGAACACCACAGTTTAAACAGATACTCCCGCATATAATCTCTTTCGATAAAAAAGAACAATCTGATAAATGACAGGAGGGAATATTCAGGCAATGAAAGGGAATGATATTCGAAAAAAATTTTTGAAGTATTTTGAGGAAAAAGGTCATACGGTGGTCGAGAGTTCCTCTCTCGTGCCCGCTGATGACCCTACGCTTCTCTTCACAAATGCCGGTATGGTGCAATTTAAGACGGTTTTTATGGGAGAAGACCGCAGAGGGTATGTCCGAGCCACCACATCGCAGCGCTGCGTGCGCGCCGGCGGTAAACATAATGATCTTGAAAATGTGGGGTATACCGCCAGGCATCATACCTTTTTTGAGATGCTGGGAAATTTCAGTTTTGGTGATTATTTCAAAGAGGATGCCATTCACTATGCCTGGGATTTTTTAACCAGGGTGCTGGAACTGCCTGCCGAAAAGCTGTGGGTCTCCATCTTTGATGACGATGATGAGGCGGAAGAGATATGGAAAAAGGTGGATGGCTTGTTGCCCGGACGCATTGTGCGAATGGGTGAAAAGGATAATTTCTGGGCCATGGGGGATACCGGGCCCTGCGGACCCTGCTCGGAAATTCATATTGATCAGGGAGAGGCGGCCGGCTGCGGACGTCCAGAATGTAAACTTGGCTGCGATTGTGACAGATTCCTCGAGTTGTGGAATCTTGTGTTCATGCAGTTTAACCGTTCGGAAGACGGAACCATGACTCCTCTGCCAAAACCGAGTATTGATACAGGTATGGGACTTGAACGGGTCGCCGCAGTTTTGCAGGGCAAATTCAATAATTATGACTCTGATCTGTTTTCACCATTGATTGCTGCCCTTGAAAAGCTGAGCGGCAAGAGCTATGGCATAGACGAGCAGGTGTCTGTGGCCATGCGGGTAATTTGTGATCATGCCCGTGCCACCACCTTCCTGGTGGCTGATGGCGTTCTGCCAGCCAACGAGGGGCGCGGGTATGTGCTGCGCAGAATAATGAGACGAGCGATACGATATGGCAAGACGCTGGGGCTCGATGCACCCTTTATGGATGCTGTAACCCGGGTGGTCCTTGCTGAAATGGGTGAGGCATATCCCCATATTGTTGATAATGCCGCGTTGTTGAAAAAGGTGGTGGACAACGAGGAAGAACGCTTTCTTGAAACCCTGGAGCACGGACTTGCCATGCTGGAGGCGGAGGTGATAAAGGTTCAGCAGCAGGGGAAAGACGCTCTTGCTGGTGACTTCATCTTTAAGCTCTATGATACCTTTGGTTTCCCTGTGGATATTGTCCGTGATATTTCACTGGAGCGGGGCCTCAGCTTTGATGAGAAGGGTTTTGAGGCGGCCATGGAGGCGCAGCGCATGAAATCCCGCAGCTCACATAAAACGGAAGGGATTAAACTGCGCAGTGCAGGTGTGAAAAAACTGGCGGAAACAGGTCTCAGCTCTACTTTTACGGGCTATGAGCAGGATGAAACGGTGACAGAAGTTACCGGGCTTGTCAATGAACAGGGCGATGCAGTTGAGGTCTTGCATGCAAAGGAAAAAGGGCAGATTGTTGTCAATGAGACACCTTTTTATGCAGAAGCAGGCGGTCAGCTGGGTGATAGCGGTACATGTTCCTGGAATCTGGGCAAGGCAGAGATCACAGATACCCGTGCTGAAGGGGCACTCATTCTGCATAGCGCAGCTGTACTGGACGGAACACTTGCAGTAGGAGAAAAAGTCTCCCTGCAGATTGCAGCCTCCCGGCGCAGGGATACCGCTTCAAATCACAGCGCCACCCATTTGCTTCACGCCGCCTTACGCGACACTCTGGGAGCGCATGTCAAACAGGCTGGTTCTCTTGTAGGATCTGACCGGCTGCGTTTTGACTTTACCCATTTTTCGCCGCTCACTGGGGATGAACTGCGCAGTATTGAAGAGGCGGTAAACGGGAAAATTCGTGAAAATATAGCTGCCGAGACAAAGGTCGTTGATAAAGAGCAGGCCGTTGCCGAAGGAGCCACTGCTCTTTTTGGTGAAAAGTATGATGATGATGTACGTGTGGTCACCTTTGCTGACTACAGTAAGGAGTTGTGCGGCGGCACGCATGTACAACGAACCGGTGAAATTGGCTATTTCAAGATACTTTCCGAAACGGGTATTGCTGCCGGTGTCCGCAGGATAGAGGCTGCGACAGGCTCGGAATCCTCCCGGCTGATCGGGGAATTATTTGCCTGGCAGGAGAAGCTTATGGCCCTTCTGGGCGGAAAGCCCGCTGATCTGTCCACAAAGGTTGAATCGCTCCTGCAGCAGCAGAAAGTTCTGGAAAAGCAGGTTGCCGCATTATCACGGCAGCTGGCTTCAGCAGATCTTGATGCGCTGGTGAGAGATGCGGTGGATGTGGATGGCATTTCTGTGGTTGCAGCAAAAATTCCTCTGGACAGTGCGGGAACATTACGAGAGATGGGTGACAGGATTCGTGACCGTCTGGGCTCGGGTGTGGCGGTGCTCGGTGGTGTTATCGGCGGAAAGGCTGCCCTGCTGGCTGTGATCAGCAAAGATCTGACAGGAAGAATTACAGCGGGAGAGCTTGTCAACAGATGCGCGAAGATTGTTGGCGGAAAGGGCGGCGGCAGACCTGACATGGCCCAGGCCGGTGGAACGATGGTGGACAAGCTGGATGAGGCCATTGGTGCTGTGGAAAAAAATGTCCGTGAAATTGTTGGAATAGAGTAAATATTTTTAAAACGGTTCGGTGAGTCTGTGCAGGAAAGTGCTTCTCTTACTGCACAGCACGGAGATGTGGATAAATGGGTTGACACCCATTACTTTTTACAGTAAAAATCTCCGATAGTGAGTGGCCATTCATTTATTTCTGTAAATGCTTTCCTCACTATTTCTTGTTTTATTTCAGTATCTTGTGCTTTATTTATTTTCAGGTCGTGGCTGGGTGTTTTTCGTTTTTATCTTTTCTATGAGGGTGTGTACTTATGATTACAATGGACATTACTCTGGTAATTCAGATGATAAACATCATTGTGCTGATGTTTATCCTCAATGCGGTGTTGTACAAACCTGTTC
>PDWJ01003708.1_pt1 | contig 14316 bp, 15 predicted proteins | sample 1430881 | NCBI WGS metagenome assembly PDWJ01 (sample SAMN01162460, study PRJNA174530) | Oral metagenome, whole genome shotgun sequencing project. | biome: Marine environment; feature: Marine mammal; material: Swab sample of the gingival sulcus; isolation source: swab sample of gingival sulcus... | reverse complement strand
AATGAGGTGAGCAATGGAAGCAGAAAAACAGGCGATCAGGGATTTTCTGGTCAATACCGTTCCGTTAAGAAGGCTGCCTGCTGAAAAGCATGATGAATTGGCACTGGCAATGGAGGTCAAACACTTCCGGCGCGGTCATCAGGTGTTGCAAATCGGCGAAAAAAATGAACAGGTCATGCTGGTGCGCAACGGTGCCATTGAGGTTACCAATGTCGAAGGCCAGCTGTACGGACGTTATGAAGAAGGCGAATGGGTGGGATATCGCTCTGTACTCAATCAGGGGGATGTTTCTCTCAATGTGCGTACGCTGGAAGATACCGAATTTTATTGTCTGCCCGGTGAAGTGTTTATTGAGCTGGTTCAGTCCAGTGAGCGGATCAGAAGCTTTTTCTCCGATAAAAAGCCGGAACGCCTGCGTAGCGCGATGCGGGAAACAAAACGCAATGACTATTCACTGCTGAGTATTAGTCTGGGTGAGCTGGTGCAACCGGCACTGGCCGTTCCCCGCCGCTGCACGATTCAGGAAACCGCATTGCAGATGACAAAGGCGAATGCGAATACCGCAGTGATTACTGATAATGGCTCACTGTGTGGCATTGTCACTGATCAGGATTTCCGCCAGCGGGTAGTCGCAGACCAGATAGACTTGTCGGGTGCCATTGACCAGATCATGACCGCCAATCCCTATACCTTACCCCCCACGGTGCCGGCCTCGGAAGCCGTATTATTAATGGCCAGACATAACTTCCGCCATTTGCCGGTGGTGGAAACGGCCAGTAAAAAGATTCAGGGCATTGTCTCAACCACCGATCTGCTGCGCAGCCAGAGCCATAATGCCGTCTTCCTGGTGGGTGATATTCATCTGGCCAAGGATATTGAACGGTTGAAATATCTGAGTACCCACCTGCCGAAAGCGCTGGTCAATATGGTGCGCAGTCACTTGCCGGCCTATGACATCGGACATGCGATCAGCTCCGTTGGGCAGGCAATTACCCGGCGCCTGCTGTATCTGGCCGAGGAACAGTTCGGGCCACCGCCCGTGCCATATGCCTTTATTGTTGCCGGTTCAATGGCGCGGTATGAACAGACGGCGCATTCTGATCAGGATAATGGCATGATTCTGTCGGATGATTATGATCCGGAGCAACACGAAGCATATTTTATGAATATCGCAAAATTTGTCAGTGATGGTCTGGATGCCTGTGGCTACATTTATTGCCCCGGTAATATTATGGCAACCAATCCACAATGGCGGCAGCCTCTTTCAGTCTGGCGCGGTTATTTTGATGAATGGATTAACCGCCCGGAACCTAAGGCATTACTCTATTCAAGTATTTTCTTTGATCTGCGCAGCATCTATGGCGAACATAACCTGATGCAGGAATTGCGTACGGAAATTTTGCAGAAAACCCGTAAAGGTAGCCTGTTTCAGGCATTTATGGCCGCCAATGCCTTAAATTATCAGCCACCGCTGGGGATTTTTAAAGGCTTTGTGCTGGAAAAAACCGGTAATAATGTGAAGGCACTGGATATGAAAAAACGTGGAGTGGTGCCGGTGATTGATCTGGTGCGGGTTTATACACTGGCACAGGGCATTGAAAAGCTGAATACCGTGCAACGGCTGGATGCCATTGCCGCAGCACCCGGCGGACTCAGCCGTGAAACCGTTGCGGATCTGAAAGATGCGTTTGAATTTATCAGCATGACACGTCTTGAGCATCAGGCCATGCAGATTGAAGCCGGTAAAGAACCGGATAATTTTGTACCGCCGGAACAGTTATCCGCCCTGGAGCGGCGGCACCTGAAAGATGCTTTCGCGGTGGTCTCGGATGTGCAGAGTTCAATGGAGCATAACTATCAGGCCGGTCGCTTCAGGTAAGATTCAATGGTACTGACAGCGATTCTGAAAGGCTTCGGTATCGGGGCCGGACTGATTATTGCCATCGGTTCGCAAAACGCCTTTGTACTCAGCAGTGCCCTGCGTCACCAGCATGTACTGCTGATTACCGTGCTGTGCATGCTGATTGATGCCATGTTGATCATTGCCGGTATCTGGGGCATGGGGGCGTTGATTCAGCGTCATCCACTACTGATGACGATTGCTACCTGGGGCGGAGCACTATTTCTGTTTATTTACGGTTTACTGGCGTTTCGCCGTGCCCTGATGCCGGAGAAGCTGGAGGCTGACCGGTTGAAACCAATGAGTGCATACACTGCGGTACTGACGACATTGACGCTGAGCCTGCTTAATCCGCATGTTTATCTGGATACTGTGGTGCTATTGGGCAGTATCGGCGGGCAGTTGCCGGATAATCAGCCCTTCTGGTTCGGCCTCGGAGCCTGTCTGGCCTCAGTGGTGTGGTTTGGCACGCTGGGGGCAGGAGGGCACATGCTTGGCCCTTGGTTTGCCAGCCCGAAAAACTGGCAACGACTGGATATTCTGGTGGGGCTGACCATGTGGGCGGTTGCGTTGAATCTGATTCTAAGCCATAGTGGAATCATCTAAAAAATGCTGGCCTGTTATTAAAAGCCAGGATGAATCGGGAACTTACCGGGGCGGTCCGGCCTTTTATATCGCCCAGGGGTTAAATTCACGCTTTTTCGCGGCGTTATTTGCGGTGGCGCTGATTATCTCATTTGGCCTGGTCTTTAATGCGGTGCAGGCAAATTCAATCTCTTCTGCTTTAAGTCATGCTTACGGTTTTGAGAAATTATATGTCGGTATCGGCATTGCTGTGGTTACCGCCTTAGTCGTTTTTGAGGGTATTCGCAATATTGCCCGTGTTGCCGAGGTCATTGTTCCGGTAATGGCGATTTTGTATTTATTGTTGGCCATTGTCATATTAATCATGAACATTACCGCTGTACCTGAAGTTTTGGCATTGATTTTTAAAAGTGCCTTTGGCCTGCAGGAAGCCGCAGGCGGTATCACCGGGGGATTGTGGCAGCGATGCTTAATGGTGTGAAGCGTGGCTTGTTTTCCAACGAAACCGGTATGGGTTCGGCCCCCAATATTGCCGCCGTTGCCACGTCGGTGCCGCATCATCCGTCATCGCAGGGCTTTGTCCAGGCACTGGGGGTTTTCATTGATACACTGCTGATTTGTACGGCAACGGCGCTGATGATTTTGTTATCCGGTTTGCTGGAGCCCGACTCGGGATTAACCGGCATTGAGTTAACGCAACAAGCACTATCGACGCATATCGGCGCGGCGGGTATGCACTTTATCGCCATTGCCATTTTGTTTTTTGCCTTTACCTCAATTATTGGTAACTATTCGTATGCAGAAAACGCACTCACTTATTTAGGAGCGGGTAATAAGGTCGGTTTCACCGTTTTGCGCTGTGCCTTACTAGGCATGGTCATTTGGGGTTCAATGCAGCAGGTAGTAACTGTCTTTAATGCCGCCGATGCCTCAATGGGATTAATGGCGACCATTAACCTGGTGGCGATTGTCCTGTTATCCGGTACGGTGGTGAAGTTGACCAATGATTACTTTGCCCAGAAAAGAGCAGGCAACAGGCCAACCTTCCATGCTAAAGATTATCCCGAATTACGCGGTCAAATTGATACGGATATTTGGCAAAGATAAATGTAGGTTATTCTGAAAGGCAAAATAAAAACAGGCATTGAGCCAGACGCTTAACGCCTGTTTTTTTATGGGTGGTATTTTAATACTTTAGCCGCGCATAATAGGTCTTTTGTGCTGCCTCCCGTGCCTGTCCCAAGGTACAGATACCGTTTTCTTCCAGCAGGGTAATCAGGTGTAAAAAGACTTCGGCCGTCGCCATGGCATCACCCAATGCCGTATGACGACCGAGAATATTCACATTAAAGCGTTCAGCGATAGCCTCTAGCCGGTGGGAATCCTGATTGGGATGAATCACTGCGGACAGTAATAACGTATCCAGCACCGGTTGGTCAAACACCACACCCGTGGTCTTTTCCTTGACTTGCAGGCAACGCATATCGAAGGCGGCATTGTGAGCCACTAATACGGTATCACCGACAAAAGTGTGGAATGCAGGTAACACTTCATCGATTTTCGGCTGGCCGATGACCATTTCCGGCTGTATACCATGAATTGGAATAGATTCCTTGGGAATGGAGCGACCGGGATCGACGAGCTGATCAAAGGTTTCCTGTTGCAACAGCTTGCCATTCACCACCCTGATAGCGCCAATCTGGATAATTTCGTCACCTCCAGCCGGATTCAGGCCGGTGGTTTCAGTATCAAAGATGGTATAAGACAATTCGCTGAGTTTGCGCTCTTCCAGCGACCGAGCCTGTGCAGAACTTTGGAATAAATCAAAATCATAATATTCCGGGCGGCTTTCATTCTGTACCAATGCCTGTGGATTGAGTTGCTCCTGCGGACTGGCCAGAGGCAACAGGAAGCGGAACAGTGCCTGTCCGTTGTTGCGGTTATCGCATCCGAACCAGCAGGTGCCACCATGCCGCTCCGCAATATCCTGCAGGCTCAGGGTGCTGCTTTCATCACCCACACTGATAGCATCCATTTCCCAGCCCAGCGTGCGTTCCCGGCTGACATCAACCGGCTGCCAGCACAAATCCAGCTGGGCACGACCATCTGCTGCCCCTAGAGCCAGCTTCAGCTGACTGACGTTATATTCATCACGCAGCCGTCTGGCCAGATAAGTCAGTGCCTGTAACAGGGAAAAGCTTTCCACTTTCAGCCACAGGGCATCATCCACTTCACTTTCCGGTACGGTTATACCGTTTAATGCGCTGATCTGGCGCCGGGCTGCGGTTACCAAGTCACTGCCCAGCATTTCCTCCAACGGCCAACGGCTCATAAGACCTTCCGGTGACGAGGTTTCCAACCTGTTAATACGTTCACCCAGGCCCTGGGTTTCTTCACGTAACACGTCCATCAGGCGTTTGTGCATCCCGGCATCAAGATCGGGATCATCCAGTATATCCAGTGCCACCTGCATATTTGCCAGTGCTGTGCGGCTGCGCTCAGTCAGGGTGTTGAGAATACTGTCCTGATGTGACTGTTCTTCAAATTCACTGGTGATATTTTCACTGAGCAGGACAAAACCGGTTACGGCTGCACTGTCATTATCTTCGTCACTATGAACGGCCCGCACTGGCGCCATTTGTACCCGTAATAATTTGCCACGCGGAGTAATGGTGACAAACTGTGCTGTCGGTGCTGCGGCTCCGCGTTGCAGGCGATGTTGTACGTTTTCCAGTGCATGTGCCACCAGCTTGCGATCAAACACGCCATAAATTGACCGGCCCAACCCCACCAGCTCCTTACCGCCAGCGACATCCGGTGTCTGGGAAAAGGCACGCAACTGGATACGGGCACGGTTGTTGTATAACAGAATGCGGCCATCCAGATTGCAGACCACCACACTTTTTGTTAGTTCTGACATCAGGGCAGCGAGGCGGTTTTTTTCCAGTTCCGTATTCCGGGCCGCCGCCTGCACCTTGTTGTCCATTTCTTCACGCAAGGTTTCACGTTGTTGTACCAGCTGATTAAACAGTTTTGCCAGCCGCTGATTCTCCGGACTGCCATGCAGTTCCAGCTGGCGCTTGACATCTGTTTTTAGCAGCACCTGAGCTTCCTCAGCCAGTCTGGCCGGTGCCGTGAGGAAGCGGGTTACCAGCCAGCGCAATACCAGGCCAATGGCTGCCAGCGAGACAGCCCACATTACGAGCAAAAATAATAGCCTTGGCCCCAGTGCAGCAGTGATTGCATTACGCCCTGCCTCATCCAGTGTGCCCCAGATCAGGCCGCCAGTAACCAGCAGCCACAACAGGCAAACCAGGCCGATAATGGTTATTCCTGAGAGTATGCGTCGATCAATGCGTCTCATTGGGTACCTGCCAGCATATCACTTACTTTTTGTAACAGTTCACGGGTGGCAAACGGCTTGATAATGTAGTCATTAGCCCCCAGTGCCTTACCTTTAGCCACATCCGTATCCCGGCTCCTGGCGGTGAGCATAATAATCAGCAGATCCCGCAGACCCGCATCAGCACGAACTTCCTGACAGACATCAAAGCCGGTCTTGTGCGGTAACATGACATCCAGCAAGACCAGATCGGGTTTTTCACTGCGGATCATTTCCAGCGTTTCATGGCCATCACGGGCAACCACCACACGATACCCTTCGCGTTTCATCAGGTATTCCAGTGAAAGCAGAAGATTCGGCTCATTATCCGCAATCAAGACTGTTTTGCGCATTATTTTTTCCTCCATCCCTGAAATTACCATAACCCGTGCCGGGGTGCTACCGCTGGTCTTTTTTCAAAGGCCATGACATGAGCCTGTCGGTTAGAGATCGTGCACCGGTCTGGTGTGCCGTGATAACATCAATCCGCTCCATCTGTCCCGGAAATATCAGCTTAACCAAACTCAGGATATACCCGAACCATGAACCCGCAACCCACACCATTTGAACAGGCTTACGATCAATTTATCGCTGAAATCTGTCAGACCAGCACAGTCTGGGGCCTATACAGTACGACAGATGAAGGCTGGGCTGTCTGCCCGTCAGCCGCTTATGAAGATACTGATGTGTTGCCATTCTGGTCAGATCAACAGGCTGCTGCCGCGTTATGTAACGGTGAATGGTCCGTTTATATGCCGAAAATGATTCCGCTGGAAGAATTTATCCATGACTGGCTGCCGGGGATGCATGAGGATGATGCACTGGCGGGCCCAAACTGGGATACGGAACTGGAAGGGCTGGAAGTGGAACCGGCGGATGTAGCAGCAGAGCTGGACGCGTTCATGAAGGAAGCGGAATGAATATTGGGCGGATGAATACCCTGCGGGTGACAAAAACCGTGCCGTTCGGATTGTATCTGGACGGTGGTCAATACGGCGAGATTTTATTGCCCCGGCGATATATACCAGAAGGCGTTACCGTTGATACGGAGCTGGAAGTTTTTATCTATCTGGACTCGGAAGACCGGTTAATTGCCACGACTGAAACACCACTGACGCAGGTCGGTGAGTGTGCTTTTTTGAGCGTGGTGGATACCAATCGTACTGGAGCCTTTCTGGACTGGGGACTGCCGAAAGATCTGCTGGTGCCGTTCCGTGAACAGGAAACACGCATGGAAAAGGGTAATGCTTATGTGGTTTACACGCACCTTGATGAGCGTACTGAAAGTATTATCGCCACCTCACGTCTGTCCAGGTATCTGAGCGAGCTGGGACACTATTTCAAGGCCGGGCAGAAGGTTGATCTGCTGATTTATGGCCGCTCTGAACTGGGCTACAAGGCGGTGATTAATCATACTCATCTCGGCCAATTGTATGAGAATGAAACCTTCCGCACCTTACAAACCGGGGAACAGGTCAGTGGTTATATCCGTAAAATTCGTGATGATCTGAAAATTGATCTGAGTTTACAGGAACCGGGAAAAGGCCATGTGGTGGCGGATGAGCTGACTGCACGGATTATTGAACACCTGCGGGCCAATGGTGGTTGTTCAGTGTTTACTGACAAGACCGCCCCGGAACGGATTTATCAGGAATTTGCGGTCAGCAAGGCACAATTTAAACGGGCGTTGGGGAAGCTGTATAAACAGAAAATCATTAAGCTGGAACCCGGTAAAACCAGCCTGTTATAAACATAAACAGGCTGGTCAGGATGTGTTTAGCGTGTTGTCACAAAGGCTCCGGCTTCACCGGAAGCCTGACGAACGTGAGCCAGATTAGCCCGCGCAGTGCCTGCATCCGAATAAGGAATGCGCACTTTATACAGTCCACCCACTGAATCAACGACAGCCGGTAAGCCCAGCTGTTGCATGTCCTGCCGGATACGCTCGGCCTTGGCCACACTACCGGTGGCGAACACCTGGATTGCGGCACTACCACCTGCCGTATTCGTGTTGTAGCCTGCGCCCGTATTACCATTGTTGGTTGTATAAGTGTCATACGAGTTGTTGGTATAGGTATCGTAAGTTGTGTTTGTACCATTCGTACCATTGGCCATCGCCGTATTGGCGGCTGGCGTGTTGACCGGGCCATAACTGGTGTAACTGTCGTTATAGTTCGGTTGTGGTTGTGGCTGGCCGTAGTCAAGCACGGGCGCCTCATGGGTGGTAACCGGTGCAGCGTTAGTGTCACTGGCCGCATAGATACCGTAAGAACTGCCGGTATTATTGGCTACCGGAGTATTGGTGACTGCCGGTACCTGTGGCACCGTCGCCGCAGGGACCGGATTGGCTGCCGGTGCCGCTGCATAATGATTCGCTGCCGGAGCCGGATCAGACAATGGCCCGGCTTCCGGTATATTCGTGGTCGCAACCGGTGAGTTGTAGTCAGTATAGCCACTGTTCTGGCTGTCCATACTGGTACAGGCTGCTGCAAATAAAGCGGTGGCGGAAAGCAGTAAGGAGATACGGATAGGTTGGTGCATTGTTAAAGCCCTCTATTAGTGTTAGTTATTATTGTCATAGGACAATACTATACTCACAAGGTTCTGCTAACAAGCCTGTTATAACTGATTGATAGACAAGCGGTATTTATTAATTTATCGTAAAGCTCGGGTTCAGCCTTCCAACCACAAATATGAGCAAATTTTGCCCTGATACGGTCATTTGCAATTTCACCCCTGTACTATAAATGGAAGTTTTCCCCAAGATAAACTTTGCGGGCCTGTTCATTATTCAAAATGGTTTCCGGGGTACCGGAAGTCAGAATGCGACCTTCGCTGAGAATATAGGCACGATGACAAATGCCCAGTGTTTCCCGGACATTGTGATCAGTAATCAGTACCCCGATACCACGTTCCACCAGATGAGTAATAATTTTCTGGATTTCCAGCACCGAGATGGGGTCCACTCCGGCAAACGGCTCATCCAGCAGAATAAAGGCCGGGTCTGTCGCCAACGCACGGGCAATTTCCAGCCGCCGCCGTTCACCGCCGGACAGACTGATGCCCAGGCTGTCACGCAGATGGGCAATCTGAAATTCTTCCAGCAGCTGATCCAGTTTCTGCTGTCGCTGAGGACGTTTGAGGTCTTTGCGCAGTTCCAGAATCGCCCTGATATTGTCAGCTACGCTGAGTTTACGGAAGACACTGGCTTCCTGTGCCAGATAACCCAGGCCTGCCTGGGCCCGCTGATGCATCGGTGCGTTGGTAATGTCCTGATCATTGATATAAATCTGGCCACCATCCGGCCCGACCAGACCGACAATCATGTAAAAACAGGTGGTTTTTCCCGCTCCGTTCGGACCCAGCAAACCAACCACTTCTGCACTTTGCACCTGCAGGCTGACATCGCTGAGGATCTGGCGCTTTTTATAACTTTTCTGCAGGTGTTCTGCACGCAGGAGAGCCACAGTCTTTATTGTGCCTTATTGGTTGGATAGAAAATAGCCTTAACCCGTCCCGGCTGGCCCTGCTGATTCTGACCGCCACCGGCTTTTAATTCCCCGGTCGCAGTGGAGTACTCAATGTGATTGCTGGTGAAATTGTCCTTATCCTGCTTCAGGCTGGCATTACCGCTGAGTTGCAGGCGTTTTTGCTTGACAAAATACTGCATCAGCTTGGCCTGACCGACGGCGTTTTTACCGCTATCCATCGTTTGACTGAACTGTACCGGATTACCGGTGGCCTTAATGGTCTGGATTTCATTGCCCGGTGCCTTGATTTCAATGCGGTCAGCAATAATGCGCAGCGTGCCCTGGATAATTTCAACCCGTCCAGCGTACACAGCAGTACCGGCATTTTTATTGAATACCACGGAATTGGCTTCGATACTGACCGGCTTTTCAACATCCTTGCTCAGTGCCATGACCGGTAGACTGACAGCGGCCAATAACAGGGGCAGAACGATATTCATAAGCCGGATGCTAAAGCTCCTCCATTTCATTTCTGTACCCACCAGGAAATTAATACTAAGGACTCGGATTTTGACTGCCTGACTCGAAAAGAGGTTGTTATGGCTGTCGGTAGGTAGATTTAACATTTGCATTTAACCTCAGAATAGACGCGTCCAGCCTGCTGTCCAGTCCGGTGCCTGATAATTGAAACTGAGGAGTGCTGATCGTGACATCCTCAGTGGTGGTCATGTGTTTTTCATCAATCTGGTAGTTCAGGTTGGCGGTTTCAAGCCTGAGCTGTGTCGCCGGATTATTCTCAACCACTAATTTAACGGTGCCACTCAATGTGGCGGTATTACTTGTGTGATCCAGCAATGCTTCTTCCGCACTCAGTATGACTGCATCCACTGGCTGTGTTGTTTCCGCATTGTCATCCTTACTGTTCAGCTGCGGTCTGATAATAAAACTGGTTTTACGCTGTTGCCAGTGTGCCAGATAATCACCGCTCAGAGTGTGGCTGACTTTCCCTTCACCCGTAATCGCACTGAGCTTAAAATCGGTCAGGTAGTAGTCAATCGTATCCTTGTCCGGATGACTGAGGCTGAACCGGGAGCGGCTGATGTAATCTTCCGAGTGACTGATCATGATCACCACCAGCAGCCCGAGCACCATGACGACATGGCTTTTCCTCATTGCAGATAACCGGTCAGTATGGCTTCCAGTTTACCCTGTGCCTCCAACAGCATCTCACAGACTTCACGCACCGCACCCCGGCCACCGGCATTTTCTGTCACCCAGTCCGCATGTTTTTTCACAAACGGATGGGCATCAGCCACTGCAATGGCCAACCCCACCTTGCTCATTACCGGCAAATCAATCACATCATCACCGACATAAGCCACCTGTTGCGGTTGGATGCCGGTCTGCTGACAAAGTTCAGCAAAAGCCAGACGCTTGTCACTGTAACCCTGATAAACCAGATCGCGGGGAATTTGCAGATTGTCAGCGCGGTGTAACAGCAGCCTGGATTGTCTGGCAGTGATGATCGCCAGTTTAATACCCGTGTCCATGACCATGCGCATGCCATGCCCGTCTTTGGCATTGAATGCCTTGTATTCTTCGTCCTGATTATCAAAAAACAGACTGCCGTCGGTCAATACGCCGTCCACATCGCAAATAATGAGTTTAATTGGCCGGGCTTTCTCATCAATCGGATTCATTAGACAATTCCTGCGCGTAATAAGTCATGCATATGAATAATACCGACAATTCGCTCCCCCTGCAGCACAGGAAGTGCAGTAATGGCGTTATCCTGCATCAGGTTGAGGGCGCTGACAGCCAGTGCATCCGGGGTGGTGGTCAGTGAAGTGCGCGTCATCAGCTCCGCAACCGGCGTACCCCGCAGATCGCTGTTGGTTTCAAAAGAACGGCGCAGATCGCCATCGGTGAAAATACCCAGCAAACGGTCATCGGCATCAACAATGGTGGTCATGCCCAGCCCCTGCCGGGTTATTTCCAGAATGGTCTGGCGAATATCAACGTCGGGCGATACCCGCGGAATTTCAGCTCCCTGGTGCATAATATCCCGCACATGTACCAGCAGGCGCTTACCAAGACGGCCACCGGGATGTGAGCGAGCGAAATCCTCAGCGGTAAACCCCCGTACTTCCAGCAATGAAATCGCCAGTGCATCCCCCATCACCAGGGCCGCCGTGGTGCTGGAAGTGGGTGCCAGCCCGAGCGGACAGGCCTCTTTTTCCACTCCGGTGTAAATATGGTAATGGGCGGCGCGGGCCATCGCTGATTCTGGTTGCCCGGTCATGGCGATTATCTGTACATCCAGCCGCCGTAATACCGGCATAATGGATAACAGCTCATCAGTACTGCCGGAGTTAGACAGCATAATGACCACATCACCATCGGCAATCATGCCCAGATCACCGTGACTGGCCTCACCGGGATGGACAAAAAAGGCCGGGGTGCCGGTGCTGGCCAGGGTTGCGGCTATTTTGTTGCCGATATGCCCGGACTTACCCATGCCGGTGACAATGACCCGCCCGCGACAACCCAGAATGGTTTCACAGGCTCCAATAAACTGTTGGTCAATGCGCAGCGGTAAATCCTGCAAAGCGGCAATTTCCGTTTCTATTACGGCCCTGGCCAGGGCTTTCAGGTCTTTGGATTTGTGGCTCATTGCATTCCCCTGTCAGACGTTATTGATTTTACTAGATACTCTGATAATAAAGTAACAACTGATAGCCGATAAAGAGCGTCAGCAGTACCGCTGCTTCCCAGCGGGAAATCATATTGCGTTTGGGTGGTGTGAAGGTAAAAACCACAATCAGCACCGTCAGTATCAGCATAATCGGCATATCGCGGGTCAGTACCACTTCCGGGGTGGGAAAAGGAGCAATTAGCGCCGCCAGCCCCATAACACCGAGATTATTAAACAGATTCGAGCCGATAATATTACCTACAGCCAGATTGACTTCACCTTTACGAGCACTGCTCAGTGAGGCTGCCAGTTCCGGCAGACTGGTGCCGATAGCGACAATAGTCAAGCCGATAACCAGATCACTGACCCCGAATTCGACGGCAATACCGGTAGCTCCCCAAACCAGGAGTCGGGAGCTGATGACCAGCAGCACCAGACCAGTAAGTGTCCAGAACCAGGCCTGTTTACAGCTTAACGGTTCCCCTTCAGTCATGCTGGTGACCTCGCTTTCAAAAGCTGGATCGTGTTGTTGTTTTGCTGCATATGCCATCCATCCCAGAAGCACAAACAGCATGATAATCAGCAGCACGCCATCCACACGGCTGATGTCACCGTCAATAATCAGCCACAAGGAGAAAATACCGGCCAGCATTACCAGCGGTACTTCACGTTTAACAATCGTGGACTGTACGGGCAGAGCGACCAGCAATGCGGTAATACCCAGAATCAGTGCAATATTGGCAATATTGGAACCAATGGCATTACCCAGTGCCATTCCCGGTGTGCCATTCAGCGCAGCCGAGACGGACACCAGCATTTCCGGTGCTGAGGTGCCGAAACCGATGATAACCACACCAATGATCAGGGAGGGGATGCCGGTAATCCGGGCCAGTGCCGAGGCACCGTCAACGAATTTATCCGAGCTCCAGGCGAGAATACCGAGACCGAGTACAACAGCGGCGATAAAAAGCAACATGTTTGGATTCATTGTGGTTCAAAGTGAGCGCATTATACATAACTGGTGGTTTTTGTATGCTTTGCCATGATACCCAGATTCTCAGAGAGTCAGATAGAAAGTGTCCATCTCCACAAAACGGGCAACTTCGACATTTGAAGCGACTCAATACATCATAGCAGCACAGTAGGCGAGCCTGATCCTGATGTTGCCAATTCCAAAGAGCCAAAAAAATTTATGAATACGCGGATTTTGACAGGTAATCATGCCTAAAATGGAACTTTGTTTACAGTCCAGCCTTCTGTCCGCTATTTGAGCCCAATGATCCAGGGTAAAATAGTTTTCCAGTCATTACTAACTATTTTAAATGATTATTTAATAACATAATATTGAGATCAGGATGCTTTTAATTAATATTATTAATTTCTGCTGTAGATCCACAGCAAAAGGATGGCAAATGCACCTATCAAATCAATCCCTATCGCTTCAGATAATAAGCTTTATAACAGTATTTTTTTAACAGGCTTAAGCAGTGCAAATGAACACTTAAATGATCAGTTGATCATTAAACTACAGGCTCATCATTTACCGACGGTGACAGAAAAGGCGGTGGTATTTGAAAATGACCGTTATTGGCTTAGCCTGATGCCACTTGAAAACCGACAATATCAGCTCACACGCTATGATTTATTAGCTTTGCAGCAAGCCCCTGAACGCCTTGAACTAACACTACCCAAAGACTACGAACGGGTGAGTATTCGCGCTTTGTCACAAGATGGGCAGCGGGTTTTAGTTTGTGCCACACCGGCAGGAGCTGCTTCAACGACTGATTGTTATCTTTACCTGAACAAGACGGACGCCCATCATTCGGCTGGACTGCGTTTACTTCAGCAGACCGGATCTATATTAATGGCACGCTTCAGTCAAACAGGAAAGTATTTGGCCTTGTTATTGGCTCAGGATGATAATTGGTGGGTGCAAGTCCTGTCCGCTCATACTGCTGAAGCAGTCACGCCTCGACTGGAACATGGACATGAAACGACTGATTTAAAAACACTCTATTTCTCAGCCGATGAAAGCCAAATCATCAGTGCAGGCAGACATTATATTAAACAATGGTCAATAACAGGTGCTCGCCAAATCTTTAGTTATGAGACGGATTGGCAAGCAGGTGGCAATGATGTATTGATGTGGGCTGATTATGATATTGACACCGCGCGCTTATTCCAGAGCATTGCTTATGATAACGGTATGGGAATAGAACGTGCTGAATGCTTATTAGTAGATTTTGCACAGCACAAAATCCGTAAGTTTACCTGTCAAGCTAAA
>PDWJ01005404.1_pt1 | contig 14324 bp, 6 predicted proteins | sample 1430881 | NCBI WGS metagenome assembly PDWJ01 (sample SAMN01162460, study PRJNA174530) | Oral metagenome, whole genome shotgun sequencing project. | biome: Marine environment; feature: Marine mammal; material: Swab sample of the gingival sulcus; isolation source: swab sample of gingival sulcus... | reverse complement strand
CCCACGGTGATCGGTCCACGCGCCCTACAACGCCCATCTCCGGCACAGCGCCATCGTCCATTCGTACGTTCACGTACGGGAGTACGCGCGCGGCCTGTGCAACGGGTCCCGCCAGGTGAACCCTCCATGTGGATGCGTCGACACCCAGGTCGTGGAGTGGTCCTTCTTGCGCGGCGTTGGTCGGCCGCGGCGGCCGATGCGAGACCTCGCTATCGCGCAGAATGGCACCGCCCACACGCCGTACGCCGTCGAGATCGCCACAGCCCGAGGCGACCACGCGTCGTCCGCCCTCTTGCTCAGAGAGCAGGGCTATTGGCGTGCCGCGAGAGGGAACGAGTGGGCGCCCTTCCGGCAGTTGAACGCTCCATTCACCTCGCCGCAGCTCTTGGACCTCGGTGAGTTCAAGTCCCCTCGGTTCGCCGACGATGAGGATGTCTGCGGCTGCTTTGCAATTGCCCCACGGGGATACGACCCGGAACGTCACCCACAGGCCGGGCCTGAGTTGCTCATAGGCGTCACCTGCGGTGCCGCGGTCGAAGTAGTAGTCGTGCCCATCGGCTCCTCGGAGAAAGCCGAAGAGCTTGTCGCCACGGGTCTTTGCAAACTTCACCTGCCCAAGCGCATCACCTGGGGCGCCGAGGCAGTACGAAGTGCTGCCTAGCCGATCCTCGGACTGCCACAGGCGAAGCAGCCTGGCGTGGGCGGGCGGGCAAGGGACCAGGCTCGCCCCTGAGTTCGGTGGCTTCGGCTGTCGGAGCAACACTTTGTCTCCGACGGCGAGGGGCAGCCGCTCGCGCCGGTCGCCAAGTTCCGCTGCGCCCACGACGATGCGTGAGCCGTCAGACATGGCGACGAGCACCCATCCGTCGTCACCGTCTTCCAGCGATTGCTGGCACTCTTCGTCAATGAGAACCACCGCATCGACCGGCGGGCTCTCCTGGCTGTTCCTCGCCGGCCGAGCCACCCGGAACATGACTCGCGCACCTTCGTGGATCGAATCGAAGTCGGTCCCGTCCCGCAGGGTGTGAGGTCCGACGTAGAAGTCCTCTCCGGCGCTGTTCGAGACGAATCCGTAGGGACGACCGCTCTGTCGGTTGATCATCTTCACGTGGCCCTTGGCGAAGCGGCCACGTGCGATGAACTCAACCCAGCCCACTGCATCGCCGACAAGTGGCGACTCCGGCGCGAACACGACGTGGACGACTCGGTCATTGGAGTGTCCGGCACCGAGTGCGACGGCACGCTCAGGTAGCCTCGCCTCGTTCAAGGTGCCCAATGAGCTAGCAACGAACCAGAACGTCGCGGTGGTCAGGGCCGTGGGCACGCCGGTCCATCGAGCGGCCAATGACTGCTCCGCCTCACGCAAGGCGAGCCACGCCCGCCAGATGCGCGAGTAGTCGGCGTCGCCCAGCAGCACGTTGTTGGGGCGAGGATCCTCGGTCGGCCTCACGCGCCCCAACTCGGTGGTGCCGAGGGCTCGGCGGCACAGGCTCAGCGCTACCCGCTGGATGTCGTCGCAGGGTCCACGCTCATCAAAGGCCCCCTTCGCAGAAAAGCGAAGGTCGAGGCGACGCGTGAGGATGTCGAGCAACCGACGGAGAAGCCGGTTCTCCTCTGTATCCAGGGAGAACTGCCTTACAACGGCAAGCGCGTGCTGGCGGCCACCGAGCTTCTCACGGACAGTCCGACCGGGCTGTCGCGCCATCCACATCATGCACCGCGCATCGAGTTCCCGCAGGGCATAGACCGGGCGCTGCTCGTGACTCCGCACGAGCCGCCAGCGTGGCGACGCGACGATGCTTCGGATCGCATCGTGCGCCAGGGCCACCGCACGGTGGACTTCATCCGCGGGCCGGGGCCGCGTCCCCGTCTCCAGCGCTTGGGCGAGGCTGCGAAGCACCTCGCGAAGTGGTTGGGGCAACGGCTCCCCACTCCGCCGGTCTCGACGGGCTGCCACCTCCACCACGTGTTCGGCCGTCTGCGCCGCGATCCACCAGGCTCCTTCAGGAGTGGGATCAGTAGCTGTGGACAGCGAGTCCAGCTGGTCGAGACGCGGCGGTGCCGCCAGGTCGACCCCCGATAGCGAAGGCGCCTCGGTCTGCTGAACCTTGTGTGCAGAGGGTTCCTGCTCCGCCTGGATGGCGGACTGCACAGGTGCGTCCACGGAGCCGTTGTCAGTTTCCGACGGGGGGTGCCACTCCGGGGATGACCCCGGGTTCTCCTGTGCCTCCTCCTCGCGGCGCGCCTTCCTCTTTGCGCGCTTCCTTCGTTTGTCTCGTCTGCTCATCCAGAAGCCTCGATGTACCGAGCGCTACGCCAGACGAACGCGTACCCGACGGAGGTCGCAAGCTCGAAGTCCTCGGAGAGATGTAAGCCGAGCTCGCGATCTGCAAGGAGGCGTGCGATCGGGTCGAGGCACTCGTCCCGGGCTTTGCCGCTCGTTTCGATGCCGCGGAGCTTCGGCATGACCTTCTGAACGAGTGCATCCTCAAAGGCGGTCGACAACGCGGCGTCGAGCGATGCCTGAACACCCGCAGCACGCGCGGCGCGCACGTCTGGGTAGTTCGCCATGTAGCTTTCAACTGACTGCCACACGCGATGCCCGAGTGCTCTTCCGACCCGCTCCAAGTGCGCGTTCATCTGCTCGAGCACCGCCTTGTACTTCGTTGCCTCGTCCGTCGTGAGATCGCTCTTGCGACAAATCCACGACTCCCACGTCGCGAACGGCAGCATCGGCTCGGGGTCTTTGAGGCTCGCCTCCAGCCGGCGGCGCAGCTCCCTGGGGCGCGGGAAACCAAGCATGTTGGCGCGGTCGAGCACCTTGTCAGAGAGCGACTTTGTCGTCTCGTCCTCGTTCATGGTCCCGACCCAGAGCACGTTCCTGCCGAGGGGGAGTTCGTACTCGTCCAACCCCGCTCCGAGGTCGATTTCGAGGGTGACGTCCTCCCGAGTCCCTCGGCGCAGTTCCAGCTTGCTCAGGAGATCACTGAAGTAGAGCTCGACGTGTGAGAGGTTGAGCTCGTCCAACAGCACCAGCAGCACCCGGTCTGCGAGCCCGCCCTGGTACTCTGAATCGTCGGGTCGCTTCTGGCTCTGTACGAGCGCACGAAGGAGCGGCGTGGCGTTGAACCGATTGTCCACGGAGTTGAAGAAACCGAAGAGCGACTGCGGGCTGTCCCAGTTCGGCTGAACCGACAACGGCTCGAACGCCAGACCGCCAAAGCGAGCGTAGAGCCTTGGCAGCTCAGATTTGCCCGTTCCACTGACCCCGCCGAGCACGGTCATCGGAGCCCACTCTGCGGTCTTGAGGGAGGTGTGGAACGCGTACAGCAACCTCCGCGGGAAGGTCAGGCCCGACTTGACACAGCGTTCGTGGATGCGTTCCAACCACGCCTGCTCGTCAAGCGTCTCGTCGAGCATGGCCGGAGGTACCGACCCGAAGCGCGGCTGCTCGATCGCGCCGATCCGCGCTTCTCGCTCCTTTGGCTGCTCGTAGAGCGACCGCAGGCGCTGAACCTCAGCGTCGAGCCGCTGCGCCTCTGCGTCGAGTGCGTCTTTGAGCCGTCGCGCCGACTCGGCCAGGTCACGCTGCCTCTCCAATTCAGCCTGCTCGAGAATCCAGGTGTGACGCTCTCCCTTGAGCTGGGCCAGATCTCGCTGCAGCTCAATGCGAGTTCGAACCCACGCGTCGCGCTCTGCCTCGAGCTCACGTAGGCGATCGAGGGTGCTCTCCGGTGGTCTCCGTTCCAGCTTCTCCTGTAGCGCTTGCCTCTCCGCCCTCAGCGACAGGAGCTCCTCCTCGACGTCCTCTGCGGTCCGATCACCGAACCGCATGGCCGCCGACTCGAGCGTCGCGACGCGCGACTGCAACGTCTCCCGTTCCCGCTGCAGAGCCTCTAGGCGGCGTTCCAACGACGCATTTCGGTCCTTTGCATCGTCTGCGTGCTCCTTGAGCCGTTTCGCGATGGTGGCCTCGAGCGCCTCCTGGTCTGCCTCGTTGAGTCTGGCCTCGAGCTGCGCTTTGGTCTGCTGCTCCCTGAGCTGTACCTCGATAGCTTCCCTTGCCGCCCGCTGCTCCCGCAGTCGAGCGCGCTCCTCATCAAGGCGGTGGCGCTCTGCCCGCAGCCGTTTCTCTTGCTCGGCCTCCTGTTCCCTGAGCTTCTCGTGGAAGCGTTCCCGCTCCTGCTTGAGTTCCGCCCGCCGAGATGCTCGCTCAGCCGCGATCTCGTCATCGAGCCGTGCGTAAGCAGCAACGCGCGTATCCGCCAGCTGGGCCTGCGCCTCGAACAACGCTCGCCGAAGCTCGGAGTGGCGGGCCTCCAACTCTTCAATCGCTTTCAGGTTACGCTCCCCAAAGCCGGCGTCGGCGGCAGCCTCCCGACGAACGATGTCCTCCTGCCGCCGAGCGAGTTGAGCGCGCTCCTCTTCGAGAGTTCTCCGAGCTGTCGCCACTGCTTCGCGGTTCCGCTCCAGCTCGGTCCGATGCCCCTGCAGCAGAAGCTGTGCTTCCGCCAGCTCCTGCTGTTGCTGTTGGACCTCCCGCTGCTGCCGTTGAAGCCCCTCCCGCAAGTCGTCCAAGGTCTGTCGCTCCTTCTGGAGATCGACCTGGGTGGCAGCGTCGGAGTCGCCCTCCGCGGGCACCTCGGTTCTGGGCACGGATGACACCTGCCGGACCTGGTCCACGCGCGGCTCGTTCTTCGACTTGTCCTTCTTCTTGGCCATGCTAGCACTCCATTGGGTCAGGCAATCTCTTCAAAGGTGATCTTCATCAGGGAGACCGCCGCCGCTGCGAACGCAGCGCTCGCCTCGGGGCTGATGGCGCGGTCGCCGTGCCCGCGCTCTTGGGCGAGGGCTGCCAACGTCTTGAGGAAGTCGGGGCGTACCCGGGCGATCGCACGCAGAGGATGTGCGTCGTTGTCGCGGCAGGCAAGCAGCGCGACCGTCGCCAAGGCCGAGAGGGTACCGCGGCCGGACGCCGCAGCTCGTCGAACCAACCGGAGCTTGGCGTAGACGAGCGAGTCAGCGGGGCCGTCCATCTCGAACCCGGCGCTCTCCGCGAGGTTTCGAGCGATCGTTCGCACCTCGTCTTCAGCGGCTGCGGCGACCCACCCGGGCTTGGGTGCTGCGTTGACCAGGGCGCTCATCATCGCCTCCAGCAGCTTGCCGCCCGCGATGAGCAGCTCGATGCTCGCCGGGTCTGTGTCAGCGCCCTCCGTCGCGAGCAGTTCGATCTCTTCAGCGCGACGCGTGACCTCGATGAGCTCAGCGCGCACGCCAGGCATCTGGCGGATTCTGACTCCGAAGGTGTCGTCGACGCGCCGGACGGCTCGAGTCTGTAGGCGTTGTGCGAGCCGAACCGCCCACAACGAGACGTCTGCGTCTCCATCCGGCGCGGGCATATCCGCCGCCGTCGTTGTGGTCGGGAGCATCGCGTGGCACATGGCGTACACCGCCGCGCACACCCAATCCTCCACGCCGTCTGGTACGCCGGCGGCACCATAGTGGGCCACTGGGTCTCGTTCCCGTTTGATGCGGTCGAGCTGGATGAACAGATCGGGCACTGCGGTCGCCGCAAGGCGGAGGGGGTGAGCGCTGTGGTCCGCCGTCGAGAGCAGTGCGCATGCCGCCATGGCCGGTAGATCGACGTTGCCGTCGACCAGCACACCCTTCACGTGGCCTCTGCGAACCAGCAGCAGTTGGGATAGGGAGTCGAGCGTCTCGTCGTTCTGATAGCCAAGGTTCAAGGCGATGTCGGCGAGCAATCTGGCGTTCTGCTCCGCGGTCATGCCGAGTCGTGCGACGACATCGGTCCCCGCCCAGACCTTCGTCAACCATGAGAAGAGCTCTTCCGCAGCGCTGTAGGCACGTCGAACGAGCGCCGTCAGATGTCGCTGCCGCTCACGTCGGTTCGCGGTCACGTCCGCCTCCTCACAGCCGACCCGGCTCATCTCCATGAGTTCAAGAGCGCTTTTGAGCTCGAGGGGAGCGTCGGACGACTCGAGGTGCTGCACCACGCGGGACCGCGCTTCGTTGCGACGCTTACTGCGAAGCTCTGCCAGATCGCGTCCATCTACCCTGAGCGCATCCTCGTCCAGCTCCTTCAACAGGCCCCCGAGCCCGCGGTTGCCCGCGTCCACGAGCTCCTCGATGTGAGCTCGGAGTTGGGCGCTGACCCCCAGCCCGAAGGGGTCGCACACTTGCCAGCTGGTGCCGGACTCCAGGTCCTCGGGGAAATAGACGTAGCTGGTCACGAAGACCGGCTCAGAGGTCTGTGACAGGATCGAGATGCGTCCGTCGCCCAGACCGCGAAGGGCCTCCTTCGCGTCACCCGACCACTCGGCGGGCGAAGCCGCGAATCGCTCAAACGCCTGCGCGTGACGCAGCCAGGTTCGGCAGACAGCCCGTACCTGGTCGGCCGTGGGTGGCGGGTCTCCCTGCGGTGCGCGCGGCGGCCAGACGGTCGTGCAGAACGGAACATCTCGACGTCCGGCCGAGCTCCGGTCGACCTTGGCTCGCCCCCCAACCCCGTCTTCCGAGACGACCGGTATGTAGTTGAGAGAGTCAGGGACGAATCTCGGGTGCAGGCTGCCCGAGAGCGCGTCGCGGAACACATACCCGGCGATGACCTCGGGCTCCTGCGTGTTCTTCCCGTGCAGATAGTTGTGCCCACGCTGCGAGAGCGTTCCGCGGTCGGTGTAGTCCATGCCCTCCAGCTCGTGCATCACCCGGCCGACGAGCGCGGCGTCGAGATCAAGTCGCTGTCCGATCTCTCCGGGCGCACGAATGCCCGTATCGAGAAGAGCCAACACGTAGTGCTGGAAGATGTTCAGACCACGCCACCGCACCGCGGGCACGGCCACGCGCCAGGCGAGTACGGGCCACAGCAGCCAACGACGCGCACCGTATCGGTGGGGGGCTGGAGTCGGGCCGAAGTCAACGACAGCGGTGGATTGATCAAACAAGGACACCGGCCCCCTCCTCGCAGAGCTTGTAGAACCGTGTGAGCGGCCCGATGGCGTCCGCAGCATTGGGTGCGCGGAGCAGCGACGGATCGCCAATCGCGATGAGCAGCGACTTCTGCCGGCTCATGGCAACGCACATCCGGTTCGACGACATCAGGTGCCCATAGCGCGACTGCTTCTCCTTCTGCGTGTTGTCGGGCCGCCGGTTGCTCCTCACTACGGAGAGGAAGACGACGTCGAACTCGCGCCCCTGGAAGGCGTCGACGGTGCCGATTTCCAGGCGTGGTTCAGTCTCTCCTCCGGGGCGTGTGAGCCAGCGCCAGTCTTCGGCGATGCGGAAGCCGCCTTGCCCGTTGCTCTCGGTGAGTCCCGAAAAGACAAGAGACTGCTGAATCAGCTGCACCTGCTTCGAGTAGAAGGTGATGACGCCAAAGGTCATCTGCCTCCCCGTCTCACTCATCATGAGTCGAGGGAGGTACTCCGCGATGATGCTGGCCTCGGCCTCCCGTGACTTGCTGCGTCCCCGGTCCTCTTCACCAAGACTCGAGGGGACTCGGATCCATGCGGCGGGCACCCCGGCGAACGGCTCGAGGGAGTGCATGAAGTCGCTTGCGGGCCTTGGCGACCTCACCTTTGAGTCGTAGAACTCTGCGCTGACGAAGTCGCCAAGCGCAGGGTGCATCCGAAACTGCTCATCGAGCGTGATGGCTCGACAGGGTTCGCCCCGGGTCGGGCGTGTCTCGAAGTCCGTGAAGAGGCGTTCGAAGAGACTGTCTTGGATCGCGCGCTCCACCTTCTCGACGAGGGACTCCTCGTCCATGCCTTCGGCGAGTTCCTCGAGGATCGCCTCGTCCACCATGTGCGGCAGCTGGCGGTGGTCTCCGACCAACAGAAGGCGCCGTCGCGCCTGGGACATTGGGATCAGAAGGTCGAGAGGGTTGGCGCGAGCTGCCTCATCGACAACGACTGTCTCGTACTGGAGGTCGTCGGCCTTGGCAATACCCGCCTGCCTGCCGGCCGCCTGCTGACAGGTCGCCGCGTAGACGGGCGTGTAGGCGAGCACCGCTCGACGTACCGCCGCAGCATCATTGGCTAGCTCCGCGGCGTACTCGCGCACAACAGCGTCCGGGCCCTGACGAATAGGGCGCGTCGCGAGCTCAGCCTCGTCGCGCACCCGCAAGAGGAGCGCGGCCACGTCAGCCCGAATCGCCGGTCGATTCGCATCGCGGAGGGCGAGCCGGCGGGTGATTTCGAGCAATCGGGAGCGACGCACTCCCTCAAGTTCCCGGAACTGCTCCTCCGTCGGCGAAGACGTCGTGCAGAGAGTTCGCAGTAGTCGACGCTCCTGGTCCTGCAGTACCTCGCGGCGACGATCCGCGGAGAGCAACCGGATGGCGTTCTCTTTCCCGTCATCGGCCCACGACGTCGGATCGGAACGCAGTGCACGTACGATCCTCTGCAGATCTAGGTCAGCGGCGGCCCGGACATCGTCTGCGATCTCTTCATTTATCAGGTCACGCAGTTCCAGCACTTCGTCGAGGATCGATGGCGGGATCAAGCCGGCCGCAGCATCGGCGACGGCGCCGAGCAGCGCGACTGTCCAACGAGGTGTGGTCGGTGCGAGCGTGTAGGACCGGACGAGCCGGTTGATGTCCTTCCACCGTAGATCGTCTGGCGCATCTACGAGCCGTTGTCGCAAGTGACTCAGCCGCTCTAACCGCCAGCCCTCGATCCGCTGGTCGACCTCAACGAGCCCGAGGCCCGCGCCCCTTTGCCCAAGCTTGATCGGAGGCAGGCCGTTCACCTGCATTCGGCCGATCGCATTCTCCACAGCGACGTGCTGGAAGCCCGTGACGAGAATCTGACCCGCAGCAGCGTCTCCCTTCTGGAGATTGAGGCACTCGACCACCGCGCGGATAATGGTGGTCTTCCCTGTACCCGGCGGCCCCTGGACTACGACGGCATCGGGAGTCTCCATCGCCAACTGGATGGCGCGAAGCTGTTGGCTCGTCGGCGGGTGGGTCGGGAAGACTCGCTCGCGCACTACGCGGGGAAGTGTCCAGCCGGACGATGCCTTGCTCGAGAGTGGTTGGCGCTCCAAGAGCATCGCGAGCTGGGGCATCCTCGCGTCCGCGCCCCAGACTCGGTCACGTGCCTTGTCTCTTCGGTCCAGCCGTGTCGCATCACCGAGAAGCGACAAGGACAGCACGCCTTGTTCTGGTGGGTGGAACGCCCCGGACTCGTTCGGCCGGAGGACGATGATGCCGTCCGAGGCGGCAACGACCGAGGCCAGCAGTGGGGTACGCGGGTTGCTGCGGTGAGCCTCGATCGCCTCGCGCCATGAGAGCGATGTGTTGGTCACGATTGCTGACGGCGCATCGGAGACATCAAGTGCGTCGTCGGTCCCCAGCTCCGCTACACGTTCCCTTCGATCCTCGGCCCGCGCGAGGTGGAACTCGACGAGCCCGTCTTCGAGGCGGTCGAAGCGCTCGTATGCAAGCGCTCCGACTTGGCGCGCGCGACGGAGGATGTGTTCCCCCTCGATTTCGCCGTAGCGCGTCCATAGGTTCATGAAACTGTCGGCGGCCGCGCGTAGTGTCTCCATCGCGGCACGCTGCTCGACTCGGATTCTCGTCGCCTCCGTCGCGTCGACGAACTTGAAGGTGCCCTCCGCGAGTTGAAGAACGTGGCGCTCTGGATTGGCCTTGCCTCGGGTAAGACGAACGACCTTCCAGGTCGGACCTGCATCTCCCTGAACCGCCTTTACCTGCGCGCGAACATTCCGACCGTGGATCACGAAGTGTTCACCGAGGTCGGCGTTTCTGCCCGCGGAGAGCAGGCAGTGCTGGGTCTTCCCTTGAATGATGCACTGGTCTGTCAGCCACGAGAGGCAGTGCCCAGCTCCTTTCAGGTTCTTGTGGATGCGGCGAGCCTTCTCGACGAGCGCGTCATCGACCGCGAGCGTCAGGTCCAGGGGCAGGGCGTGGGCGAACGTGTTGACCTGTAGGCGAAGGTGAGACGTGGTCACATCGGCCAGCTGCACGATCCTGGGCAGCTGTTGCGCGAGGAGGCGCCTGAGGACGTCCTCGGCCGGCCCTGCGGCGGAGACGACGACCACGTCGCCGCCTTCAGCGAGTACTGCGTTCGATCCTCGGGGCTCGAGGGTCACCTCCATCCCGACGGCCCAGTTCGCCGGGACATCGCCGTCGGGCACGACATCCAAGATGTCGCGGCGGCCGTGCTCTAGCTGGTCGAGCTTCATTGACGACTCCGTGGGAAGAACCGAAAGGAAACGACGCGATGCCCTCGGTCCATCGGACCGCAGTGGAGGTGCCACTCCTGACCGGCTAACGGGAGCGGGAGAGCGGTGGCGGAGGTCAGGTCAACGACCCTGCCGTTCGACGCCTCCGCCAAGAGGTAAGGGCCACCGCCGATCGGAGAGACGACGTATCCACTTCGGGTGCGCTCGAGTTGGACCCACGGCTCTTCCTCGTCCCTGTCGAGCGACGGCGTGAAGATCCGTCTCGTTACGGCGGAGGGAGAGAAACTCCGGCTGCTCTCCCGAGTCGCACCAAGGGCACACTTGGGCGTTGACGAAGAAGGTAGAGCCACACCCAGGGCATGTGAGCGTGAGGTCGGCCGCGAGCTGAAGAGCGTCCGCCCATTCGGATACCCCGGGCCGACACGAGGGATCGAGCCGGCTGCCTCCGAACGTCCTCTGCGCGAGCTCGGAGAGCACGCTCGACATCACCATCTCGCGTGGGAAGATCCCTGCCTCTCCGTAGTTGCTGTCGTCGTCTGCGTCGTGAATCCACGGGAGCAGGCCGGACATGGCCTGTTCCTCGAGGTCGACCTCACCCTCCCAGTCGCCAGCCTCCACCAGCTCACCGAACATTGGGTGCGCCTGGCACAGGGTCCAGAAGGCGAGCACTCCAAAGCTCCAGGCGTCCGAAAGCGTCGTCGGCCGCGAGCGTCGTTGCAGTACCTCGGGAGCGCCGAACCCTGGCGTGTAGACGACTGGTCCGGGAGTGCCCTCGATGTGAAGGTTGTCGGGGTCGATCAACCAAGCTCGCGCGAGGGCGGGTTCGGAGGAGATGAACACGTTGTACGGCGAGACATCCCCGTACACGATTGGCCTGGCGTGGAGCCGGCCGATCAGTCTCGCCGCTGCCGCGAGGACTCGAAGCCGACGACGCAGGCCGCCAGTCTGTAGATAGAACTCGGCCAGCTCATCACAGCCTGGCGGCGCGAGCAGCGCAGCGATGGGCTCCATGTCGGTAAGGAGCCGCATCACATATCCGGGATGAGTCTTCAGCAGGGCCGTGGGCCTGGCGATGTTCAGGTCCTCCAGCGGGAGAATCGACACGTCGTCGAGCCGCGCTCTCAGAGCGGACACGGCCCCATCGTCCGCGACCACACTCCCTTCGAGCCCCCTCAGCAGCGTTCGCAGCCCGACCGACGCGGTGGAGTCGTCGGCGCGGTCCAAGGTCGCCGGCCCGGTGATGAGCTTGACCGCGACACCAGGCGTCTTCGTTTCGAACACGACCCCCTGGCCCCCGCGCCCTAGCGGCTCGGAGGCCAGTTGGTGGATCACGCCCGTCTCATCTACGACCCGTGTTGGAAACGACATGCCACGCCTCCTCGGCTTCAGAATTCTAGGTCGAACGGTGAGCTCACCTGGGGCACAGCGTTCGGGTTGATGCTGCGCGAGCGGTGGGTGACGGTCATCGTCAAGAACTCGAAGAACTGCCGGATCCGGCGCGCGTCCTCCGCGCGGTAGAGCGTTGCCTCCGGGCCGCCCGCGAACTTGCGAAGCATTCCCTCGTCGGCGTCACCTCCGATGGCGAGGGCGAGCCGGAACACTTTACTGCCGCGTCCCTCCCCCGTCAGACGGCGGAGACCGGTCTCCCAGTCGTCGGTGGGGATCCCGTCGGAGACGAGAACAACGGTCGGCCGATAGGCGCGGGCGGGGATCGCTTCACGATCGTCGATTAGGTCGGCGGCAAGCTCCATCGCGGCTCCCATCGGCGTGAGGCCGCCGGCGGACATGTCCGCCCACTCGATCTGCCCCGCCGGCTGCAGCTCGGTGTGAAGCTGGGCAGAGTCGCCGAAGGTGATGATGGCCACCTGGATCTCGGCGCGCCCCTCTTCTTCGGCAGCGAACGACGAGACCATGTCTCGGACCGCCCGATTGAGTGCGGTGATCTTGCCTTCGCTGGCCATGCTGCCGCTGACGTCGGCGAGGACGATGACGGGGAGAGGCCTTGCTGCGGTCGTGCTGAACTTCTTGAGAGTTGTCATGGGTCTTCAATGCTCCGAATAGGGTCGTGAGAATTCGCGAATCAGCGCTGCCGGCTGCGGCGGGCGCGTCGACGACTCGGGCGCAGCCCACGGAAGTTGCGGTTTCGGTAGACGGTCATGATGTTGCCGCTGTCGCTGCAGACGACCTGGACACCCTCGACGTCCGAGAGGTCCACACCATCCACCGCGAAACGCTCGACCTCCTTGCGGCCCACCGCGTAGATCGTCGCTCCCCGCACATGGGCGACACGGCCGTAGTTGAGGACGCGTCGTACCTTGTCGGGCGAGAGGCCCCGGCCCCCCATGCGCTCCCACGCATGGCGAGTCAGGTCGTAGTTGCTTTCGATGTCGATGAGGCTGTGAACGGATGCGCCCATTTTCTGTCTCCTGGCTTCGCTGCCCGACGGTCCATCCGCCGGTCGCAGCCAGATAGAGCGAGGTCCGTGCCAACGCCCAGGGCGCGCGGTGCCAACACACCTCAACTCTTTGTTCTTCCTTGCTTTTTTCGCCAACTTGGGCGCTGATGGCAGGCCGTCTCATTTGCGTCGCTCCCCGTCTTCCGCAGGAGTTTGCGTACCTGGCGCGGATGTCTGCGCCGCGGTTCCCAGGCGGATCCAGTCCTGCAACGTCCGCTCCGATTTCCCGCACAGGTCCTTCACGTCGACGCCGCGTTCAGACGCTATCCGGCGGACCTCTCTCGCGATGAACGCCTTCAGGTCCTCGAACAGGAGGTCCGTCTGGATCGAGTCACCCGGGGGCAGAAGGTCGTCGATGGTTGTGCCGTAGGCGAAGGCCGCGGCCATGGAACGAGACTGTGCCGCCACGCGGAGCGCCGGGGCAGCCGAAACACCGAGCACCTCGAGACCATACGAAGTAGCGTCGCCCGGCGAGAGAGGCTCTGCGACGTCGTGGCGCGCGGCGAGTACGCGATAGGCCACACGGAAGAGGTCCCGGAGGTTCCCGGGGAGCGGGTGTCGGCGGAGGTTTACGATGACGCGCTCGTGATGTTCCTTCCCGAGCGCGGCGCGGCGCTCCGTAACGCCCGCTCGATGTGTTGCCTCCTGATAGACGGCCTCCCAGAGCCAAGGCAGCTCGTTAGGCACGTCGCGCAGGGGCGGGAGGGTGAGTGAGAAGAGGCTGATCCGGTCGAGGAAGTCCGGATCCAGCCGACTGCGCAGTTCGGTGTCGTCGATGTTCGTTGCGGTGAGAAGTCGGAAATCGCTCCGGCGAGGGTTGTCGTCTCCCAGCGCGAAGTAGACCTTCTCCTCGACCGCCTTGATCAAGAGCCTCTGCAGGTCCCGACTGACGTCTCCAACTTCGTCGAGGAACAGCGTGTCCTTGTCTGCGGCTTCCAAGAGACCTGGCTTGTCCTTATACGCCGTCGAGTGGGAGCCCTTCACGTACCCAAAAAGCTCAGACCGCATGGTCTCCGGGCTGTACTGGCCACACGCAACACTCGGCCAGCGGTGGTCCTGCTCCTCCCGCTTGAAGGGGCTGTTCGACCGTATCCAATTCGCCAGTGTGGTCTTTCCCGTTCCGCGCTCACCTTGGATGAGCACGGGAACGTTCAACTGGGCGAAGCGGCGAGCTTCCGCGAAGATCTGCTGCATCGCGGGGGTTTGGAACCGCCCGGGGTCCCAGAGCACCGCCTGTTCTTCAGAGGATGCTTGGCAAGGGCGCGAGGCCTTGTAGCGCTTGTAGAACGTGTCGATTCCGAGTTCGAAGGGAACGACCGCCCCACGCCCGTGTCGCTCGTGCCTGCGGTAGGACTTCACCACGGTGAACGGAGGATCGATGAAGCCGGTCTCCGCCATCAGCACCCAGACCGTGTGCATCGAGGGCGTTCCCGGGCTGACGTGCAGAACGAGCTCGCGCCCGCTGAACTGCTTCCGCAGCCGCGGAAGCCGGTCACGAAGGAACTCGAAGATGCCGCGGTGGTCAGTCGGGTCCTCCCCGTCCCATGCCTCAAGGTTGACACGCGGCGCCGGACTCTGGCGGCCGAGCTCTTCGACGGTCTCGCGAACGGCTCGACGTTCGCGCTCACCGCCTTGGCCCTCCACG
>PDWJ01003820.1_pt1 | contig 14333 bp, 8 predicted proteins | sample 1430881 | NCBI WGS metagenome assembly PDWJ01 (sample SAMN01162460, study PRJNA174530) | Oral metagenome, whole genome shotgun sequencing project. | biome: Marine environment; feature: Marine mammal; material: Swab sample of the gingival sulcus; isolation source: swab sample of gingival sulcus... | reverse complement strand
AAGATTATTGGAATACCATTGAAAACTATAAAGCTCTGCAAGGCGGTTGCATTTGGGATTGGGTGGATCAAGGTTTACGCAAATACGATAAAAACAACCGAATGTATTGGGCTTATGGTGGCGATTACGGCGAAAATATGCCAAGCGACAACAGTTTCTGCTTAAACGGATTGGTAAATCCCGATAGAGTTCCCAACCCACAGCTTTACGAGGCGAAAAAAGTGTATCAGAATATCAGCATAAAAGCTAAAGATTTAGAGAAAGGCATATTTACGCTTCAAAATAAATATTTCTTTTTAAATCTAAACCTTTTCCGCCTACTTTGGACTGTTTCCAATGCTGAAAAGGTAGTGGCTTCGGGCGAAATTAAGGATATGGATATAGCACCGCAAACCGCCAAACAAATTACTGTAAATCTGCCGAAATTGGCACCGTTGCAGCCCAATCAGAAATATGTATTGCATTTTAGTTTGCGTACAAAAAAACAAATGGGACTTGTAAAAGCCAACCACGAGCAGGCTTGGGAACAGTTTGTTCTGCCAATTAAAAGCGAAAAACCAAGCAGTATCACAAATAATTCGGAGGTAACAATTACTACCGATAACAATAATGTTTTGGCACTGCAAGGCAATGGTTTTAATTTAACTATCGATAAAAAAAGCGGTTGGATAAATTCCTATTTACTGAATGGAAAAGAGCTATTGGTACAAGGTCCTCGTTTAAACTTTTTCCGCCCTCCTACCGAAAACGATGTGCGTGATAGAAATGGTTCTAAAAAATGGGAAGCCGCAGGATTAAGCGAAATGATTTCGAAAGTAAACAACTTCAAAATCATTAAACAAAACAATGGCAGTTTGTTGGTTGTCTTCAACATAGAAATGACAAGTAAAACTGCAAAAATTCCGGCTTTGATACAGTATCAAGTTTTTGGCGACGGAACTTTTAAGATTGCCGGTCAATTGGCGATAGCAAAATCCATTTCGGCGGTAGCAAAAGTGGGATTACAAACCAAAATTAAACGCAATATTGATAATGTTGCATGGTATGGTTTAGACGCAAACACCTATTCCGACCGTAAAAGTGCAGGAAAAATGGGCTATTACGTCATGCCTGCCGAAGCGATGTATAACAAAGCATTAACCATTCCGCAAGAAAATGCCAACCGAACCGATGTGCTATGGGCAACTATTTCGAATATCGAGGGAAACGGATTTTTAATGCTTCCCGATAAGGCAATGAATTTCAGTGCTTATCCTTACAACGATTTGGAAATTGCCAAAGCCCGCCATTTAAATGAGTTGAACCAAGCCGATTACGTAACCGTAAATACCGATGCTTCGGTAACGGGATTGGGAACAGCCACTTGCGGGCCGGATATTTTGGAGCAATATGTTACCAAACACGGAATCTACAATTTAGCAGTTACTTTCCGCCCTATTCATTTGGCACAGAAAAGCGTATTTCAATATCTTGCAGAAGAACATAAAACAGAGCCTATGGCTGCGGCAGATATTCCCAAAATTACGGTAGAAAAAGGAAATACAATTTCCATAACTGCGGGAAACTCTACCATTTATTATGCTGTGAATGGAGGAAAATTCAAGAAGTACAAAAAAGCTTTTCAGTTAAAAAAAGGAGGAAAAATAGTTGCCTATTCCACACAAAAAGGTAAAATGAGCAGCTTTAAAGTTACACAAATTGTAGATGTGGATAAATCGAAATGGAAAGCCTTTGCCGACAGCGAACACAGTGATGAATATGCCGCATCAAAAGTCATTGACAGCGACACAGATAATTTTTGGCATACCGATTGGTACGATAAAAAGCACAAACAACATTTTATTCAGGTGGATATGGGCGAAGTTCTACCCATAAAAGCAGTGGTATATGTTCCTCGTCAATCGGGCGATAACGGAAGAATTAAACACTACAATTTAGAAGTTTCTACCGACGGAAAAAATTGGCAAACTGTTGTAGAAAACGGTACGTTTAAAGGAACAAAAGAGAAAGAGATAATCCGTTTAAAACAAGCTACAAAAGTACGCTATTTTAAAATTACTTCGCTTAAAGAAGTAAGAGGACGTCATTTTTCCACCGTTGCAGAGTTAAGCATAATTTGGTAGTTGCAAACAAAAAAAGAGGTTTCTACAATTAGAAGCCTCTTTTTTGTTATGCTGTATAATAATTATTTTATATACACTGTTTTCTTATTCACAAAAGCCATAATTCCTTCTTCAGACAATTCTCTCCCAAACCCTGATATTTTAGTACCTCCAAACGGTAAACGAGGATCACTTTTTACCAGCTCGTTGATAAACACCGCACCATCATCTAAACGCGGGATTAATCTTTCCACCCGTTTTTTATCATTTGTAAAAATACTTACTCCTAAACCAAAATCAGATTGATTTACCAGCCGAACAGCCTCCTCTTCACTTGAAAAAGCGGTACATGCCAGCAGAGGGCCGAAAGTCTCTTCTTTAAAAACCGGCATTTCTTCCGTAACATTTTTAACAAGAGTCGGTTCAAAATAGGCATTATTATATTTTCCTCCTGTCAATAGTTCTGCTCCCTCGTCTAAAGACTGCTGCAATTGATGATATAACTCTTCAGCAGCCTCCTTGTGCACCATTGTACCAATAAAAGTATTATTTTTAAGAGGATCTCCCGACTTTAAGTTTCGTATCTTTTCCACCATTAACTTTAGAAAAGGGGCTGCTATTGTATCGTGTATCAATAATCGTTTTCCGGCAATACAGCTCTGTCCGGTATTCTGAAAACGAGCATTGATACATATTTCAGCTGTTTTTTCCATATCACAGTCTTCGAAAACCACCAAAGCATTACTTCCGCCCAATTCTAATAAAGAGGGTTTTATTTCTTGCGAAGCCACGCCTGCCACCGCACTTCCTGCAGGTTTGCTCCCGGTAAGCGAAACGCCCTTTACCCGCTTATGCCTGATAATTTGTTCCACTTTTTCACTTCCTATGGTTAAATTGGTGAAAATATAAGGTGGAAAATCAGCCAAATCAAATGCTTGTTGAATACATTTTGCCGACTGCATAACATTGCTGGCATGTTTTAAAAGCACTGTATTACCGCTTAAAATTGTAGGTACTGCAAATCGAAATACCTGCCAAAAGGGATAATTCCACGGCATCACACCCAATATTACACCCAAAGGATCGAAACGAACATAGGAGTGTTTCGCATCGGTGGCAATTTGTTTATCTGTCAGAAAATGTTCTGCATTTTCAGCGTAATAATTACAAACCCACACACATTTTTCAATCTCGGCAATAGATTGCGCAATGGGTTTTCCCATCTCCATAGTCATTACTCTCCCCCACGCTTCTTTGTGCTGTTCTAACTGATTGCTTAAAGCATAAATATATTTAGCTCGTTCCGCAATTGAGATATACTGCCACTTATCAAATGCTTTATCTGCATGCAAAATAGATGTTTCTATTTCACCATCTGAAAGAGGATGATGCGTATAAACAACATCTCCGGTATATGGGTTAATTGATTTCATAACTTTATTTTTTTGTTGTAACAAACTAAATATGCTTTCTATTAATTATAACCTATTGTTATTACAAATATAAAAGATTTCTAAAAACAGCAAAAAATCAACTATCAAAAATATCCATTTTGCGTTATCTTCAGCTCCGTTAATTTCCTCCAAACAAGTCTACTTTAAAATTCTGACTCATCATTTTATCAAAGAAAAAACGCATTTCATCAACAAAAAAGCAACACACATAAACAGTTTAATTTTTTTTAAAAGATATTATTGTAGTTTAAAAAATTTAATCTACTTTTGCGCCAACGTTTTGTGGTTATTACGTTTTAAGGTTTAAAGTGAATAGATAAAAAGGGTGGAAGTGGTTTTCCCCCTTTTTTATTTTCTCTAAAATTATTAATCTTTTTTCTCTCTTTTTCTATTTAGAAACAACCTCATTCAAAAAACATACAGAACACTCAAATACAAGATATTACAAGAAAAACAATCAACTATTTTTTCTGAATAGTAAATGCATTTATCTAAATAAAACATTTTTTTTTCATATTTCCCTTGCGATTAATAAAAATTAAACTATTTTTGCATCAACGTTTTGTGGTTATTACGTTTTAAGGTTTAAAGTGAATAGATAAGAAAGGTGGAGTGGTTTCCACCTTTTTTTATTTGATTAATTTACTAAAAAGTAAACTTCCTTATTGTTACAAATACAATATTCTCTCTTATACTTATTGAAAATCAGTAGTATTTATCTACTAAAAAGAACTACTTTAAATAACACAATTTCAGCTGTAAGTAAAATGACAAAAACAGCAGTAACATAATCTTATTCGCCAATTCTAAATGAATGCTTCTATTGCCAAACGGTAACTATCCAAACCAAAACCTTGTATTGTTCCTTTACAACTGGCTCCGATAACTGATTTAGATCTAAAGCTTTCACGAGCATTTACATTTGATATATGTACTTCTACAACAGGAGTTTCTATTGCTGCAATGGCATCGGCAATAGCAATAGAGGTATGTGTATAAGCTCCCGCATTTAAAATTATTCCATCGTAAGAAAATCCTGCTTCATGTAATTTATCAATTAAAAAGCCCTCTACATTCGATTGATAGTAGTCAATATTCACTTCCTTATATTGTTGCTGTAATCTGCCCAAATAAGTCTCAAACGATTCTTTCCCATAAATAGAAATTTCTCGTTTTCCCAAAAGATTCAAATTAGGTCCATTAATAATTAATATTTTCATTTGCTTCTCTTATTTATATCAACATAAAATTTATTCTAAAATTTTAACCATCAAATTTACTTCATTTACATTAAAATCATCTCCTGAGTCAAATATAATACTATTTTATAGAAATAGGAACTACTTTTCCATATACTTCTATCCTAATAATTCATATTACTGTTTCGTTGGATTTACATCATGTATTTTTCATTTTCATAAGTTTATTATAAAGAATATACCAATACGAACATAAAAATTGTTAATTTATTTGTTATATCACACAATATTTTTTAATATTGCATATAATTAGTTAGATATACAACTCTCTTAGCACTTTAAACTAAATAAAATCTAATTACTTCAATAAACTAAAAAAAACAGACAAAGATGAATTGGACAACAACAATTGAAAATTTTAAGACCTACCTTACTCTGGAAAAATCTCTTTCTAAAAACTCGGTAGATGCTTATATTAACGACATTACAAAATTAACATCTTTCCTAAAAGCTAAAAACTTAAATGTTGCACCGGAAAAAGTAGAACTGCATCACCTAAAAGATTTTGTTGCCTGGCTTAATGATTCAGGCACAAGTCCGCGTACTCAAGCACGTGTTATATCAGGAATAAAAGCATATTTCAAATATCTTTTATTAGAAGGCATTATAGACAAAAATCCTACCGGATTATTAGAAGCCCCAAAAGTAGGACGAAAGCTGCCAGAAACCTTAACGACAGATGAAATTGATACTTTGGTTAAAGGTATTGATACCAACAAAGCAGAAGGGCAACGAAATAAAGCAATTATCGAAACTTTATACTCTTGCGGATTGCGTGTTTCCGAATTGATTGATTTACGCATTTCCAATCTTCATTTCAGAATGGGATTTATCAAAATTGATGGTAAAGGAAATAAAGAACGTCTAATTCCAATTGGAAAAAGAGCGAAGAAAGAGATTAAAATATATTTAAAGGATCACCGCACAAAACTAAATATTGCTCCGGAAAGCGAAGATATTGTATTCTTAAACCGCAGAGGTCAGCAATTATCAAGAGTGATGATATTTACAATTATTAAAAATCTTGCTAAAAAAGCAAACTTAAAGAAGAGTATATCGCCTCATACTTTCCGCCACTCTTTTGCATCGCACTTGGTTGAAGGCGGTGCCGATCTTAGAGCTGTTCAAGAGATGTTAGGACACGAATCTATTCTAACAACTGAAATTTACACTCATTTGGACAGAGATTACTTAAAAGAGACCATTAAGAATTTCCACCCAAGATCAAAAGATTAAATAAATATTAGCATTTAAAATTGCTACTAAATAAAAAATAGGTTGCCTCAAAAGACAACCTATTTTTTTATTTATAAAGGGATTCTAAAACAGTAAAGTTTAAAATATTACTCTTAGAAAAAAACAACAATCTATTTTTTAGGCTTATAACCTCTCTGTTTAGCAGCTTCTTCCAAACGCTGCTGGAAACGTGATTTTTTTACCGGCTTTTTCTTGTTCGCCTCTAACATTGCAAGCACTTTTTCATCATCTACCATATACTTGCGGATTGCCCAGGTTTGAATAATGGTAAATAATGTAGCAATGAAATAGTAATACGATAATCCCGACGCATAGCTGTTAAACCAGAATAGGAACATAATAGGCATTAAATACATCATAGCTTTCATACCCGGCATCTGCTGTGACGACTGCATTTGACTGTTCATATGCGTATAAATAAGGTTGGTTACAGCCATTAATAAACAGAATAAACTAATATGATCACCATAAAACGGAATGGAAAACGGCAATTGAGCAATAGAATCGTACGAAGACAAATCGCTTGCCCATAGGAAACTTTTTTGACGCAACTCGAACGATGCAGGAAAAAATCGGAACATCGCAATTAATATAGGAAACTGCACCAGCATCGGTAAACAACCTCCCATCGGATTTACGCCGGCTTTTTTATACAATGCCATGGTCGCCTGCTGACGCTCCATTGTTTTCTCTTTTGGAATACGCTCGTTTATTTCATCAATCTGAGGTTTCAGCACTTTCATTTTTGCTGTTGACAAATACGATTTATAAGTCAATGGCGATAATACCAACTTTATAATTATTGTTAATATCAATATAATAATACCATAGTTTGAGATATATTTTCCCAATAAATCGAATATCGGAATTACCACAAAACGGTTTACCCAGCCGAAAATTCCCCAGCCTAAATCAATTAACGATTCTAAATTGATATCCTTACCATATTTACGAAGCGTACTGTATTGATTTGGTCCAAAATAGAACTGCATAGGATAATTCTCTAATTTTGTACCGTTGTAAGGTAGCGATATGGCTGCAGAATAGTGCTTTAATATTGGAGAATTATCATCCATTGTTACAGACTTTAACTCCAATCCTTTAAAGCCTTTATCAGCAATTAATACCGATGAAAAGAACTGCTGCTTAAAAGCAATCCACTTCACCTTTGTGCTCACATCTTCGGCATCTTCGCCTGTGGCAGATAAATTCTCAGTATCATCATCTGAAAATTTATAATACAATGCACTATACTGATTTTCAAATGTTCTTCCTTTTTCTTTGGCCGGAATATCTTCTGCCCAGTTAAAGGTTAGCTCACGTTGATTAATGGCAATAATATCCTGCATTCCCACCACATTAATCTCAAAATTCATTTTATAGGAATCAGGAGCTAAAGTGTATTTGTACTCAATATATTTACCCTCTTCTGCAGATAATCGCATTACCACCGATTGCTTTGTAGAAGAAGCATCAACTGACTTTTTACCGCCTACAGATTCAAAAAACATTACCTGTGTGTTTACAGGCTTATTGTCTGCATAAAAAGTCATCCCAAATTTAGCATTCTCTTTTCCCCAAAGCAGCAACTCTTTATCGTCATAGGTCTTGAAATTCTTCACCTGTACCTGCTCAATACCTCCACCAAGCGTATTAATACTTAGTTTCAATAGATTATTTTCTAAAGTAATTGTTTCTTGCACTTTAGGAGCATCACTTTTCCAAACATTCTGGCCATCATTTTCAGTTTTATTCCCTGCAAGCTGTTCTTTCTTCAGCGCTTCCAAGTGTTCTGCTTCCAGCATCTGCTTCTGCTTTAACTCTACCTGCGCAATAGAATCCCGCTTCTGCATTGCTTTTATTTCCTCTTCTGATGGTCTTGTTAAATAAGAATACCCCAAAATAATTGCTGCGATGAGCAATAAACCAATAATCGAATTTCTATCCATATTTTTATTTTATCTGTCAGTTTTTATATTATAAAATTAAAAAAAACTTTATTTATTCATTTTCCATTGCAGCCTTTATAAATTCCACAAACAACGGCTGTGGTGCTATAACAGTACTTTTGTATTCGGGGTGAAACTGAACTCCCACAAACCATTTGTGATTCTTCAACTCTACCACTTCTACCAATTCGGTATCAGGGTTAACTCCGGCAGCTATCATTCCCGCAGCTTCGAATTGCTTTAAATACTCGTTATTAAACTCATAGCGATGGCGGTGGCGTTCCGAAATTATTTTTCTGCCATATGCTTCTGCGATTTTTGTTCCGTTAATCAACTCGCAATCGTAAGCTCCTAAACGCATTGTTCCTCCCTTTTCAGAGATATTCTTCTGCTCTTCCATTAAATTAATTACCGGATACGGTGTTTTAGGATTCATTTCCAGCGAATCGGCACCTTCTAATTGCAGCACATTACGGGCAAACTCAATAACTGCAACCTGCATTCCCAAACAAATTCCTAAAAAAGGAATATTATTTTCGCGGGCATATTTTACTGACAGTATTTTACCTTCCAATCCCCGATGTCCGAATCCCGGAGCAACCAAAATTCCTTTTAAATCCTTTAACTGCTCCTGATAATTACTTTCATTTAATTTCTCGGAATGCACCCACTCAATTTTTACTTTACACTCGTTTACTGCACCTGCGTGAACAAACGATTCTACAATAGATTTATAGGCATCGTGCAACTCCACATATTTACCTACCAAACCTATTTTTACCTCCTTCTTAGGATGCTGTAAGCGATTTAAAAATTTAGTCCATTCTTTTAATTTAGGCTCCTGATTCAAAGGCAGGCTTAATTTTTCGCACACAATTTTATCCAGTTCTTCTTCACGCATCTTTAACGGCACTTCGTAAATGGTGCTTACGTCAATCGACTGAATTACCGCACGAGGATCAACATTACAGAACAATGCTACTTTTCTGCGCACATCCGGAGTTAATTCGTGTTCGGTCCTCAATACCAGTATTTCAGGCTGTACTCCGGTTTCCAACAGAGCTTTTACCGAATGCTGTGTCGGCTTGGTTTTTAACTCTCCTGATGCAGCCAAATAAGGAACTAAAGTCAAATGAATCACCAAAGCATCATTTCCCAACTCCCATTTCAACTGGCGGACAGCCTCAATATAAGGTAAAGATTCAATATCACCTACCGTACCGCCTATTTCGGTAATTACCACATCGTATTTACCCTTACTGCCCAATAGTTTTATATTGCGTTTTATTTCATCGGTAATGTGAGGAATAATTTGTACTGTTTTTCCCAAATAATCACCTTTACGTTCCTTGTTAATCACATTTCGATAAATTCGACCTGTGGTAACATTATTGGCCTGCGAAGTCGGGGCATTGGTAAAACGCTCGTAATGTCCCAAGTCCAAATCGGTCTCTGCCCCATCATCGGTAACAAAACACTCTCCGTGTTCATAAGGGTTTAAAGTTCCCGGATCCACATTTAAATAAGGATCTAACTTTTGATTGGTTACGCTGTAACCGCGTGCTTGTAATAACTTAGCCAATGATGAGGCTATTATTCCTTTTCCTAATGATGAGGTTACTCCTCCTGTTACAAAAATGTACTTGGTTGCTGACACTTCAATTCGTTTTTGGATTAATAAAGTTGCAAAAGTAGTTAATTTATCACTTTTATTGAAACAAAATTAGAATTGTTTCAATAATGATGCTGTTTTACAAGTATAGAGTGCTGTAATTTAAGTCAGAACTATAGTGAAAAGAAGGTGTTTTGACAGGGATTTATCTCTCTGTAAAAGTTTTATCTGAAGATTTTTTTAAATATATTAACAAAGCGTAGAATATAAATTGTGGATACTCTACACAACTGTTTAATATCTCAACAACAGCAATAAAATATTACTTTACCAAACTACCTACACACCACAAACAAAACTACCTAAACCACTAATTAACAAACAGATAACACCTCTCTAAATTAATACTAAACACCACTATATCAATCGGCATAAAACTTGCCTGTTTATAATGAGTATAGTTAATGATCAATAAAAACAGGAGGTTGCTATGGAAAAAAAAACAAGTCCGGACTACACCTTGGGAAGTAAAAATTTCACCAACTGGAAAGACAAATATTTTTTCAGCCCAAGAGGTATTGGTTTTTTTGAACCCGGAGTAGTAAGCCCGGATGATGCATCGATGAGTGCATACAATGTAGCCAAATCGTCTTATCAAATTCATCCTGAGGTATTCAACATGAATTATCTTTCTAAAGTTACAGGATTGAAGAAAGACGATATTATTAAACGTATGAAACGTATGTACGACGAACGTTTTATTATGTATGTGTATAATCCTGCCACTCAAGTTATGGGATTTGGCTTGTACTATTGGTTTGTTAAATTAAAAGAAGGAACTTCAGCCAAAGAAAAAGCCGAACTTTCAAACTGGTTTCAAAACAAGGATGACATTTGCACAGGTTATCAATGCGATGGCGGCGATTTTGATTTCTACAATGGAAATCATATGCGTGTTTTTGATAATCTGCTTTCCAGTGTAATTGAACCTTGGAAACAGAAAAATTGTGTGGAATTTGTTCATATTTGTCCTATCAGGCGGGATATCAGAGAATCGCATGTAAATATGTGGGATGCTCCTGCTGATAAATTTCGTGAAAATTATTGGGGAGACGGACAACTTGAAAAGTTAGCCAAAGTTCAAAAACATTTAGATTTAAATGATTTAAAAATTGTAAAAGCACTAAATGATAAAAAGCCTGTAAAGGATATGTTCGACTTTAAAGTTCTTGCCGATATATCAGGCTTAGCTCCTGATGATATGCTGAAAGGGTTTAAAGATTTGGTGGAAACTAAAAGGATTGTTGTTCCGCTATTTTTTCTAAATTTTGAAAAACTGGGCTTGACAAATAGAATGTTTGTGATTCGTTTGTTCCAAACAACACCCAGCTACCGGAAAGCTGAAATTGTAGACGAATTAACAGCCGTTAATGAATTCAACCTTGTAAAAGAGTTTTCCGATGCTTTTTACGATGTGGTTTGTTTTGCCTACAATGAAATTACCGATATTGATGCTCTCCGCGAAAAAATTAACGGTTATGCCGAGGTAGAAGAGATTAAAGAATCAAATATCAATTTAATGTTTCGAAGATGGGTATGCCGGTTAGATGATAAAAACGGCTTTTGGGAAGAATGCGTATTCACAGATGATTTTTTAGAAGACAGGACAGATAAAAACTCACCGGTTTATTGTCCGATTATAGGAAAGGAGGATAAGTCATGAAAATTCTGGAATCAAGAAAATATGTTGTTGATAACTTAAAATATGCTCTTAATCCAAAATCTATCGCAGTAGTTGGTGCTTCGCGATACGATGGAAAAGTAGGATATAAAGTTATAGAAGGCTTGAACAAATGGGGATATAAAGGAAAAATATATCCTGTAAACCCAAGAGCAGAAAAAGTACATGGTTTAAAAGCCTATAAAACCATAAAAGACATTCCTCATGAAGTAGATTTGGTATTTATAGCCGTACCTGCACATTTGGTTAAAATGATTTTAGAACACGCTGTAGCCAAAAAAGCTAAAATAGTTGTTATTTCTACAAGTGCCTTTAAAGAAATAGGAAGAGGTGAACTACAAGACGAATTAACACAATACTGTAGAGATAATAAATTACCATTGATTGGTCCTAACCTTGTGGGAATGGGTAGTCCGTATCTGAATTTCAACTGTGGATTTATTCCTTATCTTCCATCCAAAGGGCCGGTTGCCATGATTTCACAATCGGGAGCTAATCTGCTGGCAGCATTGGGAACTTCTCAAACACTTAACTTCGGAATGAGTTTCTTTGTCGGTTTGGGAAATAAGGCTGATGTGGATTTTGCCGAATTTATCGAATATGCCGCACGGGATGAGCACACCAAATGTATTTCGGTGTACAGCGAGGGTATCGATAGTCCTGAAGCTTTTGTAAAAGCCTGTAATAAAGTAGTTGCTGAAAAACCGGTAGTTGCCATAAAAGTAGGAGGTTCAAAAATCGGAATAAAAGCCGCATTTGCCCATACTGCTTCTGAAAATGTTGGAATAAACGATTCTTTCTACGACGATTTATACAAAAAAGCAGGTGCCATAAGAGCAACTACATGGCAAGAGTTTTTAGATGTTTCTCTGGCTCTGGGATTACAACCCCCTTTAAAAGACGACAATGTGGTGATGATAACAAACGGAGGAGGATCCGGGTTGCTATCGTGTGACCATTTTGAACGCAAAGGCGTGCCTATGAGACAACTGGATGAAATCTCCCCCATGCTTGCCATGAGAATAAGAGCCTATATGCCAATGTTTGGTTCTCCTCTTAACCCTGTTGATATAGCGGGAACAGCTTCACCTAAAAATTACAAGGGAGCCATAACACAGGCTGTACGCGATCCGAATGTTTCTTGCGTATATGGTTCTATCTGTCCTACTTCTGTTACCGATGTAGATGCTGTTACCGATATTTATATTGATATTTACAAAAAGAACAAGCATCTGGGCAAACCTTTCGTAATGGAATGCCAGGGAGGAAAAGAGTGCTACGACTCCATTATGAAACTAAGAGAAAACGGCATACCAGCTTACGCTACTCCCGAGCAAGCAGTTAATGCAATAATAGCTTTGCGTAAGTATGGAAAAATCGTAGAAAAGTTTCGTAAGAAATAGTAAATAGATACAGAAGTAAAAGTTGCTTTATTCAGAATCCTTACAGAGTATTTTAACTCCGTAAGGATTTTTTATATTTTATAATCAATCCCGTTCAAAACGTTTTCTATTATAAAAAAGAATTACCCTAATTTCGAGACTTTTGTCCTCTCCGGACAGGCTTCAAGACTTAAAAAATTAAGACTACACAATTAAAACAATTTATAATTGAACAAACGACCAAACAAAGTTTTTTCTATCCTCCGGCTTCTATCTTCCCCTTTCGAACTCATCGGTAATTATCATCTTAACAAATTTTCAACCTTCTTTAAATTTTATTACTTTTGCAAGCTGAAAAAAATAATAATTCATGGGATTTAAAGAAGAGATTAAACGACGACGTACTTTCGGTATTATATCGCACCCCGATGCGGGTAAAACAACCTTAACAGAGAAGCTGTTGCTGTTTGGTGGAGCTATTCACGTGGCAGGAGCGGTAAAATCAAATAAAATAAAGAAAACGGCTACCTCCGATTTTATGGAGATTGAAAGGCAGAGAGGTATTTCGGTGGCAACATCGGTAATGGGATTTGAATATAAAGGACACAAAATTAATATCCTTGATACGCCCGGTCACCAAGATTTTGCCGAAGATACCTACCGTACCCTAACCGCCTGCGATAGCGTAATTATTGTAATTGACGTTGCCAAAGGTGTGGAGGCTCAAACTCGTAAGTTGATGCAGGTTTGTAGAATGCGTAAAACTCCCGTTATCGTTTTTATCAATAAAATGGATCGCATGGGTAAAGATGCTTTCGATTTGTTAGATGAAATTGAAAACGAATTACAGCTAAGCGTTAATCCTTTGAGTTGGCCAATTAATATGGGACCCGATTTTAAAGGTGTTTACAATATCTACAATCGAAATTTAAGTCTGTTTACGCCCTCCACCCAAACCGTTGAAGAAAGTATTGATTTCGCCCTCCACCCAAACCGTTGAAGAAAGTATTGATTTTGATGATATTAACAATCCAAAACTGGAAGAATATATTGGCGACGATGCGGAAGTTCTTCGTGAAGAGTTGGAATTGGTCAGCGGTGTGTATCCCGAATTTGATGTACAGGACTATTTAGATGCCAAAATTGCTCCCGTATTTTTCGGTTCTGCTTTAAATAACTTTGGAGTGCGTGAGTTGTTAGATGTTTTTATTGAAATTGCACCCTCGCCTCTCCCCTGCCAAACCGTAGAGCGAATAATTGAACCAATGGAGGAGAAATTTACAGGTTTTGTATTTAAAATACACGCCAATATGGATCCTAACCACCGCGATAGAATTGCTTTTGTGAAGATTGTATCGGGTGTTTTTAAGCGTAACACGCCTTACTTGCACGTTCGCAATGGTAAAAAGCTAAAATTCTCCAGTCCTACTGCTTTTATGGCTGAAAAGAAATCGATTGTGGAAGAGGCTTATCCGGGTGATATTGTTGGTTTGCACGATACCGGTAACTTTAAAATTGGCGATACGCTTACCGAAGGCGAAAAAATCAACTTTAAAGGTATTCCAAGTTTCTCTCCC
>PDWJ01003703.1_pt1 | contig 14333 bp, 19 predicted proteins | sample 1430881 | NCBI WGS metagenome assembly PDWJ01 (sample SAMN01162460, study PRJNA174530) | Oral metagenome, whole genome shotgun sequencing project. | biome: Marine environment; feature: Marine mammal; material: Swab sample of the gingival sulcus; isolation source: swab sample of gingival sulcus... | reverse complement strand
CCAACGAGCTACCGCTGCTCCATCCCGCTATGTGCGGAGGATTGCGCATCCTCCGCTTCCTTTACACGCCTGCTTGATATACAGATACAGTCGCCTGTTTTCCGTCAGCCTTGACCGTAACAACAGCCGTACGTGCGGCTCCGGAGTTCGCCGTAACCTTAACAGTGACAACTTTTCCAGACACCGACGTTGTCGCCCAAGATTCGCTCGAAGAAGCGGTTACGCTTCCCGTTGCCGTCGCGGTAATCGTTTTTCCTGTCGTGTCCGCGTCTTTCGTGAAATCCAGCATTTTAGGTGAAACGCCTAATCCTGAATAGGGCTTAACCATTTTTCCCGCTGCTGGCTTTTTAACGTCGAAGTTATATTTCAATAACTTTCCGTCTGCCGAAGACCAGCTTTCTTCGACCGATACGGTCGCGCATTCAATCAAGAACCCCTCCGTCTCCTCATCTTCTGGGGTAAGTCGCAGCGCGTAATCGTCGACAATAAGGCCGTCCTCATCCTCGATAGGTCTGACGTCGCCTTTTTTCACAAAAACTTCACATTCAAACATAAATGAGTTCTTTGAGAAACGAACATCGACCGTTTCGCCTCCTTCCTGCTTTGCTTCCGTTTTCGTCCCTTTTGTCGGCGTCAATTTCGCCGTATTTTCCTTGATTTCCGGGAACGCTTTCCATACCGCGCTCGAACCGGGAGCGCCGCCAATCGACGGCGTAACTTCTACTTTGGGTTTTCCCCAGCTTAATACTGCCATTTTTTAAAATTTTTAAAATGTTGATAATCTGAATTTCAATCTTATTGTTACAAAATGTTGTCGCAATTCTTTTTCCTCTTCGGTGTATATGGTTTGTGCCAGTCGGAATTTATAGTTTGATTTTTCAGCAGTCAAAGATTTGACCCAACTATTGGCGGCGACTTCTATCTCTGTGCATCGTGTGATATCACGGGAAAAGATACCGTTTTGGTATGGGTCAAAATCGGGAATATACACGTTTACGACCACCGTGCCTGACTGAATCTGTCTATCATAGCCCTGTACAAACTTGACAATAATATCCTCTTTTTCTGAATCTTTCGGACGCATGCCAAATTTGTAAACATCACCGTCAATCAGCACAGCGAGAGGGCTGTTTTTAACCATCCCGTAAATATCATTTTCAACCTGTTGCCCCGTCTTTGTCATTTCACTATAAATCCATACTTTTTCAACAAACTAAGAAACAATCTTTTAACCTCATCCTCTGCGCTATCTAATACATCATAACCTTTTGCTGAAACGTAACCGGCATAATTCATACCCGCGACCTCAACAAGCGCGACGCCTTCTGGAAAGTCGCGTATAACCTTCTTCGCGAAATCTCGCCCCTCATCAGAACCTTTTCTCATCGTCGGATTCGATGCGTCCCTCGCAGGAACTTGCTCGAAGCTACTTATATATACGATTTGCCCATTTTTAACGACGACGTAACCGACAGAGCTTCGAAGGTTTCCCGACCTGTCGATATAAGAACCATTAACGCGAGCAACGAAAAGCCCTGCTTCACCAACGTAAAAAACAATTTCAAGGAGTATTTTTTGTTTCTCCTCTATCTGTTCGTTCAAATAGTCCTGCACCGCCGACATCGGCGTTATTTGCTTCATCGGCATGTTATACGACGATTTTGGTCGCTCTAACAGCTTCAAGATATTCAGGCGGAAACATTATCGGGAACTCTCCCAAGTCTTCGCCTGTCGCGTATCTCAATCTGACAACTCCATCGTTTACGAAAGGTTGCGGCTCAATCAGGATTTCATAAGAAGCAATCGTAAAGGAATTACCGTTTTGTCTACCGAAAGTACTGCGCTTGTTAACGGTGATATGGCAAGGAATGGGAATGCTCCATTCCGAAGATGGACGAACCGGATTGCCATTACCGTCAAGCCCTCCGCCCTTCTTTATTTTTGCCATTATTTCACCGTTTACAATAACCATAATCACAATCTTTCCCCTTTGTATCCGTATGATGCACCCGATAACGCTTCCCCGCAATCCTTATATATCGCAGAAGCTTGACGCCTGAAATTAAGCCTGTCGTTATCCGTAAAGCTATACGAAATACCCGCCTGTGAAACATCGGGAGCACCCGACAGCCACATCAATACATCAGCTTTCGCGAGGCGAAATCCGGAAGTTGCTCGAACTTCCAGATTCGCGTCGTTTTCGAGATTCAGACCGCGCGCCGTCGCTATATCCTGCAAAGTATAGGCAGGTATAGGGTAGGCGTTGAGGCCTTGCAGGGATTGCATAACAGTTACCATTATCCTACCAATTTGACGCGTCCGTACGAACGTAAATGTTCTTGTACGCAGTGTCCAAAACAGGTACGGCATCGGCCTCTGCAAACGTAACCTCGACGAGCGGTTCTGGTGTAGAATACTTCTTAACCACCGTGTGCGCACGCTCAGCTCGCATGGTTACTTGACTATTGTCACGCAGGATATCGTATTGAGTAGTCCCCAATATTTGAGTTTCCGAAAACACGATTCTGTCGTCCGCAAAAGGGTTACCCATTACGCTTTCGCCATTTGCCTTTTCACGCGTAATATCTTGGTCTACAACGATGAGTTGAACTCCGTTACACCATGCCTGTTTAGATAGCATCGCGTTAATGGTTGTCAAGTCTGGCGTTTGCGCCGTGCTTGTTAGATTTTGAATGTACGAAGCTGAATTTTTGACAATTTGGTCGCAAGTTGAAATCTGATAGAACGTGTTGAGGTTCACAAAGGCATATTTGATATTTGCCTTGTTTTTCTTTCCCTGCTTTACAGCGTCCACGATAGTTCCTATCACATCCGCCGTTGCTTTGTTCGAGAAAGCCACAGACGTTTTCATCTTCTGACTGTCATCGACCTGATAGTCAAGGTCAAATTCAGAGGCGATAGCGGCGTTATTACTGTTGTTAAAATGCAATTTGCCCGCGTTCGACGCCAACGCCCAAGCTATATACTCTAACTCTGACTGAACCCCTGTGAAGCAGAACTCCACGTCGTCAGCCCAATACTGCACTAATTCAAGCGCATAGGGGTCGCCTGCAAGTGCGAGAGCGACTTGATAGTCTTTTATTTCAGAGCGTTTCATTTCGCGCGATATTGCCAATTTTGGCAAATCACCAGTGGCCGATTGGAAAATCGGACGACTTTTACGAGGCAAGGTCGCATTATCAGCGACAACATCAGCCGCAACATTATAGCTTCCCCGCTGATTCGTCAGCATCTTCCACGTAAATGCGTTGACCTTTTTAACAGGGAAATGCTTCCCGAAAAGGAACGGTTTAACGTCAATCCGATCGACTTTGGCCTGCAATATCCTCGAGTTCAGGCCTTCTATTAATGTCCTTGTAATCATTATTTATCCTCCTTTCAAATGTTGATAATACCTTTCAGGTGTTCAGCGATTTCATCCGGCAGCGGAATGTCGTGCGTAACAGCTATAACCCACGCATCCGTGAAGATGTTGTCGCCTTGTTTAACGACGTTTCCCGTGCCGCATAGTGCCGCCGGTATGACTTTCAATGCAGATTTGTTGTCTGCGCTCTCTTTTTCAGCCTCGAAAATATAGCCGCCAACCTCAATTTTTTCACCGAGAGCCGTGCCGACGGTGATAACATCCTTCGCATCGTTAGTCTTATCAATCGCCGTTATGGCGTAAGCCTTGCCCTTCAATTTCGACATAACGAAATCCCCCACCTTAAATTGACATCCTTTGTCAACTTCTATTTCTGTCGCGGCCGCTGTTACAGCTTTCGACACGCGAGCAATCTTTACAACTTCGCATAATCCGTTTTCCGGTGCGCTAATCGGTGTCCCTTCGTGCAGGAAATCCCCTCCGAGATTCGATGTCTTAATACCGACACCACCCCGAATGTCCGCTAACCGATGCAGGAAAACCGTTTTTGTCGGCGCATCCGCGCGCCTTTTTACAGTCATTGCCATTTTTTTACATTTTAAATATTAAACATTAAAAATTTTGCCCTTCATCTTTTCCTTTCCCATCAAAATACTCTTGTATGTGCTTAGGAACTTCATCTTTAGGAGCCTGTTGTCCTACTTTTGGGCGACCAAAAACAGCCCCCGTTGACCTCGTGTCCGCTTCGTCATCTTCCGCTTCCGTTTTAATTTCTTCCAAAAACGCATTAAAATCTTCATCGTCTTTGAAATTCATCCTCTTGTAAGAGTTTGTAATCCGAGTTTTAAATTTATCGGAAGTGTTCGCGATTACATCGTCAAGTTGCTGCTTGCGAGCGTCAGAAACTTTACCACTTTTTAGGGTTTCAATCTCTTGCATTAACGGATTTACAGCAGCTTTAACAGCTTCCGAAATCCGATCCGCAAGGTCGCCCCCCTTCAAATCGCCTCCTCCGTCTCCACCTGCGGGGTTACCTTCTTTTACCTGTTCTCCCCCATCAACAGGTTTGCCCTCTTTCAAAGAGTGCCGTTTTTCATAGTTAGCAACAGCTGTTTGCGATGCTTCTGTAGCTCGACGATCAGCCTCGCTGTCTATTACTTGCTGCAATGTCATCGATTCAACTGTAGTATCGACGTCTTCTTCTTTTGTTACAGTCTTTGCCAGCTTATCGGCTATCCTGCTAAGGATCGATTCATTAACCCCGTCAAAACGCGCTTTTAATGCCTCTAATAATTTCTTTTTCATAATCGATTATTTGACTAATAAGTTTATATTTTGCAAATATAATTACTTTTTCTAATATGATTACAAAATAATCACATAAAATAATAAACATATTATTGATGAGACACAAGAAGATATTTTTTATGAAAAAATAAAATAAGGTTTTTGTCGAAAAAAAAAGAATTATCTTTGCATTCATAAATCATTAAAATAAAAAATCTATGAAAAAAAATTTACTTGCAACGGTCTTCCTCGCAGTACTGGCGATTGTATCTATCAGTTGTTCGAAAGATGAACCGACGAATAAATTTGATTATCCACTTGAAACCATCTATGGGACTTGGCGTGTTACGCATGTTGAGCGAGAAAATGGCACGATGCTTGACGTAACATCATCCATTGCAGAAAAGCATTTCAAGCCCACTTATGCAACATTCAATTCCGATGGGACATATTCGGGGCGTGGATTTTTTGGAGACGGAGACGGAACATACAAAGCGCAAGGTAAAACAGTCATCTGCTACATTGATGGAGAAGAATATTTAAAATATGATATTCTTTCACTGTCTGGAAATCAGTGTGAATTAAAGATGCACCAAACAGATGACAAGTCTTCAATAAAAATAAGATGTAAGAAGCAATAATTGCAATACACAGTTATACTATACATTCTATGTTTCAATAAGTTTTTTTTGAAATATTTTTGCCATTTAAAAAAGACTTGTTATATTTGTACAAAAATAGGGGCGTGTTACGCTTCGGGCGGCTCGCACCAACTGTTCAGCCTCGCTTTGGCGAGGCTGTCCTATTTCTAAATTTCGAAAACACAGCCTTTTCTATCTGTGAAAAAATAATACCCTTTTATTCCGATTTTCCTTAAATTCAATATCGACCTATGTACTTCTTTTGTCTCGATATCAAACTGAAATAAAACAATATCGGATCCTTGCTTACGAACCGCCTTTTTTGCATACTTTATAATATTGTTATGACTGCTCGTTCTCTTCAAATCAGCTCGAAGACCATTAATCAGCACATCTGCCGAGCTTTTTCCAGATTCTTCTTTTAGCATCTCAATATTATACCCATTTTGTGCAAACACACGCGACATGGCTCTCTCTTTTTCAAACTTCGTCTTTTCCGCTTTGCTGATTTGCGATTGGCGGACTCTTGCGTTGTCTATTACTAAATAACCTCCGTTTTCTTTGTTAAAATAGTCTCGTTCCCAAAATGTTGGATTGTATCGCAAATATGCACGACGGGAATCAGCGATGATTTTTTGTTGTTTTGTTGCTTTAAAACCCGCAATGTTTACATATTTATCATTTTCAAGAAGAAACGACGGCGTCGTACCATTATAGGCTGATACGGCAATTCGATTCTTGTTTTCTTTAATCCAGCTTTTAAATTGAAGAGGAACATCTGTTATCTCATTTACGCTGTTAGTATTATTCTTATCGAATAATTCCTCCGGTGTTTTCAAAATACTGACTGCGAAACATCGGCATTGCGGATGCCAGCCTGTAAATTTAAAATCTTTCGGATATTTTCCTTTTAGAGTTTCACAAATAGGACAGGGGTATGGATTATTGGAGCGTTTTATTTCGTATCCGACGACAAAATCAAATTGTTGCCAACGAAGCCAATCTGAAGTGCGATAAGCCATGTTTGTTTCAGTTCTCGCCAGTCGTTCGGCGTTTTTTTGGCTCGAACGGTACACTCCCGCACCGGGACGAAACAGGAAGGAGTTTTTAGACGGATGCAGGCGCCCATGTTCATCACGCACGCGCCGGAATATCTTATCCGGATGTTGAAGATAGTGTCTCAGTTCGCGCGCCATTTCGCCTGCCGGCAAACCGCTCCTAATTCCTATATCTAACGCCATTTCGATTTCATTTTTGAACTGTTCCGTGTATTTCCACACCCTATCCGAAATAGTCATACCGGCCGTTTTTCGCGCCAAGAACGCTTTTCGCGCATTGTCATTGTTGCTGAAATACTTCCGATACTGATAAGGCGTTAATTTTCCGATATTATCGCCGAAAAGCCGCCGAGACAGCTCGTTATTCTTGTTGTTTGATAACGTCCATTCTGATTCGACCCCGTTTACGATAATAGCCTCCATTTCGCGCTGCATGTCTCTGATAAGTCGGTCGGCGCGCTTTTTCGTGCGCGGATAGTCATCGAAAGAGAACGGACGATTGCGAAGCACCTTGACGCTCGCGCCGATTACGACCGCCTCGTTAATCATCGCGTCATACAGCTTTTGTATGCGACGAAGATAGCGAGCGATATTCTTGTTATGCTTATCGTCCCATTTGCTTTGTTTCATAATAAATTAATCGCTAATATGAAGGCTCTGCGACATTTGCCATTTCGTCACGCGCGATTTCCTCTATTTCACTGTCGATGTCGTCCGTCCACCCAAGCCGTTTTATAGCTGTTCGACGGCTTGCGATAGCTTTGCCGCCAGTGGCGTCAGAGCTGTTATTTATAGTGTCCTTTTCGTCCGTCATAGAGAACGGCGTTATAACGCTCTTCACACGAACGTTGTCGAAGGCCTCCGCGAGGCTCGGAAACATGATTTTCGCGAAGGCTTTTATTACATTCACCTCTCGACTGAAAAGTTCGAGCCACATCCCCTGTTCCTCAATAACTTTTAAATGCGACTCTACAAACATGTATCTTTTCGATTCACCGGAAGCGGCAACACCTTTCATCTCGTCGAAGCTGAAATTCGGAAGCTGTATGTCGGAGAAAAACCCCCGTTCAAGTCCGGCGGTGTGGAATTTGAGGCTGTCGGTCGCCTGCTCCCACGTTTTGTATCCTGACTTTCCGTTAGCTGACAGGTGAAGGATGAGCCGTTCATCGTCGTCCTTTTCATTTCCGAAATCTATATCCTCATCATCGCAAACTTCGTAAATAGGCACGGAGTTCCGACGCAGATAGTTGCCGTTGCGAGAGTATGCCCATTCTATCTCTTCTACGTTGTTCGAATCTTCCCAAACGGGGGATTCTCTATATCCGTACACGACAGGAATTTTCCCTATTACCGCGATGTCCTCTGCTTCTATTTCCTCCCAGCCCGTTTCGCCTTTTTTCCATTTTATATGTGTCGTCGATGTATACGAATCAAAATAAACAACCGCCTTGTTTTGCTCCTTAATCGTGTACTCGAAAGATAGTGCTACCATGTCGCCATACTCGTCAAAAAACGGGTATATTTTTTCGCCTGTCATCGGCGAGAAATTGCGCCATTTCAGTTTCATTTTAGCGGGCTCGCCGTACAAGTTGTTATCCTGCTTAATAGCATACCACAACGTTGCTATTTCGCATGAAGCAAATAGTTTTTTTCCTCTGTCGATATTCAGCGTGTCGATGCGCGCGCTATCAAAGATGCTTTCGAGAATTTTCGCCGCTCTCGCTTCTTCCTTGCTATCTTTGTTTGTTTGCGTGTAGATACGCTCAACCGGGATTCCGAACATCATCCCCGTCATGATTTTAACGGCTCGACGTTGCAGGCCTCGCGTCGCCCTCGTTACCTTGACAACACCGTTTTTCCCCACCTTGTCTCGGTATAGGCTTTTGTTCATAACAGGGTGCAGGTGGGGAAAGTATTCGTTTTTTAGACGCTCTTCCCACGAAGGGAGTTCTATGCTTTTGTTTTTCAACGCCGATATAATATCATCGATGCTCTGCTTGTTTTGTTTCTCTTCCATTTTGTTTCGCTTTTTTCGTTAATACAAATTATCCAATAAGGCCGAGTTTCCCGTCCTTTTCTTCTTATCTTTAAGGTGATAATCAATAGAGTAGCTTATCAAATCAACGTATTCGTCATGCGTCTTCGCCGGGAAGCCGCAAACCTCATCAACGAGGGCCTCGTTCCATGCCGCTGCGACGAGGAACACCCTTCCGCATTCGATTTTCGGCGATACACCTGTAAGCCTCGTTTCCTTACTCTCCCTTATCAACTTGCTATCTATTTCGCGCACATTCAAGCTCGTTGATTCGCGCAGCTGGTCTACAACGGATATGCCGTTAGCCTTCGGCTCGATGCGAATCGAGCTTTTCCCCGTGTAACCGTTCGCGAGAACGAAATCCGGCACGAATCTGACCAAGTCGGGGAACTTCTTATACACCTTTGCGGCGCACGTAACATACATGTTACGCCCGATGAGACATGTCCCGATGATGCCTGAGGGGTCGTTTTTACTCTCCCCGTCCTTGCGCCGTTTTTCCTGCTCCTTGAAGGCCGTATCGATAAAGAATACGACAGGCTCGTTCCCGTGTAAACGTGCGAAATCGGAGGGGGAGATATAATTGAACCATTCAGCCTTTACGATGTTACCACCGTCGGCGACGGGATTCTGCTCATATTGTCCTGCATAGCTTCGCGACCCTAAATCCACCTGCTGCTCTTCGAGAACCTCGCGTGATAGCCGCACGGGGTCGAGAAGGCCGTTTATATAATTATTTTTGTATTCGGCAGGTTTTACGTTGTCTGATAGTTCGGCGGGGAGGCATATATGTCGTATCTTCTCTCCTTTCTTGGATAGGATATACCCCGTGACATCTTGTTCATGAAGCCTCTGCATTATCGTTATGGTCGGAGTGTTTTTTTTGTCAACCTTTCGGCTCGCGAGCGTCTTCGTGTGCTCGTTAGCTGTTTTTCTATCCGCTTCCGACGCAGCTTGCTGCGGATTAAGGGGGTCGTCGTTAATGATTATATGAGCGTGCTTTCCGGTGATAGTCCCTCCTGTCGAGGTCGTATACCTCGCGCCTGTTAACGTGTTTTCGTAAGACGATTTGGCGGCCTTATCGCGGCGTAATTCGACATCAGGGAACAGACGACGATACTTGTCGCTTATTATAATATCACGGCTTTTAATCGCATGTTCGATTGAAAGGTCGCTCGAATACGAGTTTGTTATTATTCTCATTGTAGGGTCTACCGTCCAAAGCCACGCCGGGAACATAATCGTCGTTATTGTTGATTTCGTCGTTCCCGGCGGGATGTTTATTATCAGGTCATAGGGCTTCGCCTCGCGGCGCACAATGAATCCTGCGAGCGTCTGTAATTCATCGCAAAGAGCTTTTATGTGCCAGTTGTAAACTGGTGATTCCTTTATTATCACGTCCCAAAAAACTCGAACGAAATAAAAAAAATCCTCTCTGCATTTTTCCCCGACAAGTTGCACCCCCATAGCGGCATAATCGGATTTATTTATCTTTCCCATTCAACGCCTCTTCTCCGATAGACAAAAGGATATCCCTTTGCTCTTCGGATAATTGACTTAAATCGTATTCCGATATCTTTACGCTCTTTTCTTCAGGTGCGTATAAACCGAGCAGCTTACGCCGTTCCGCAAGCTGGTGCCGAATCTCGGTTAGATAAGACACATCACCAAGACGCACAACATCAGTTTCAACCTCTTCGCGATATATTGTTTTTATAGATGCTTTCCCTTCCGTTTTTGAAGGTGCGCCTTTCCGCTTGCTCGCTGTTTTTTTATAATCCTCCTTCGATTTATCCCATTGCTCCCAGCACTCGCGTATGATGTCGTCTATTCTTTCGAGTTCAAGCTGTATAGCCTCATCGATGTCTCTCAGTCTACTTTCGCGCCATTCTGCTAATAAATACTGCACATCTCTGTGCACGGTTTGGAGTGAATAGGATTTAAGCTCAAGTCGTCTAATCACTTCCGCCTGAATTTTCCGCATCGAATAGCCTCGCTTATACAACTTAGCAGCTATCTCCAGCCGCGCTTCTTTAATTTTTTTCTTCGTTATTTTTACATTACCCATTTGTTACCTCCCCTTCTTCTTTGTTGTCATAAAACAAGGCTAAATCCTCTTCATTAACTTCAATCCTGCTAAAGTCGCTTTTTATTTTTTTGGGGTTGCCTTTAAAAAAAACAAGTACGTTTTGATGCATCTTCCCGACTTTTCGCGTATCCATGCTTCGCGACGCACGCAAAGCCGTCGACGCTGCTGTTTCGACAAGAATTATCTCGTTATAAAGTCCCGCCCCGTTTTCCGCGAAAATTCCTTTAATATCATCCGCAAATCTATAATAGTTTCCTGTTTTTTTGTCTCTTACATCGCCCACAACTACGACAGCAAATCGGTTGTCTTTTAGGCACGTAAGCGCAGAAGTAAACGCCTCGCGCAGAATAGCGATAAAATCTTCATAAGAGCCTTGATTGCTTGCATCGTTTTCGAGGTCTGAATAAACTTCTAAATCGAAATATGGCGGGAAACTGAAAAACATGTCTTGACTTTCAGTTGCTAAGTGTTTAGCTACATTCCTCCCGTCGTCGCAGATATATCTGATTGGCAAACCTATGTCCTTTATGACCTTGTTGTTAATATCGACTTGCTCTTGTCGCAGCTCAATACCTGTAAACTCGCATCCGCAAGAAGCGAAAACAAGCCCTTTTTGCGTGTCGCCGGCGAAGCAATCAAAGATTTTCGCGCCTTTTGCAGGCGTGAACCACTTACACATGATTTCCGACAGCACAGGGTCGAACAACGACACGCCCGCGGACAACACCTTCGACGCTTCTTTTTCTTTCTCTTCTTCCGATACATATTTTTCAAGATATTCGCGGAAGTTTATCCCGAGTTCTTCCCTCCGCTTGCGCGATTTCAAGTACAAAGATTTGTACTTTATTTCAGGCGATTTTATAAGAGAATCGTTGCGGCTTTCCCCCATGTCGCCTATGACAGTGCGCCAAAGTTTTTTCCTCTCTTGCCAATAACCTTTCCGTGTGTCAAGAACAGAAAACGGAGGGACGACAAATCCATCTTGCAGAGAGACGCTATCCGTATCAGCAGATGCTGAATCTGCTCCACTTTCATCCTCTTCTCCTTGCCACACATCAAGCCCCCAATCGTCCAAGTCTTCCGCATCCCATTCGTTTGCAAGAATGTTCCAGTCGTATTCGCCGTAGGCGACATTATCTTTTATGATAAAGGCCTTTTTTTCTTCGTCTGATAGCTCGTCTGCCTTTATGATAAATACATTCTGCGAATCTTTCCAAGAAGCCCAATGCCCGAAGAGGCTTTCTTTTTCGGCTTCAGTTTTCTTGCTGAATTCGCGCATGCCGCAAATCCGCTGCTTTATTTCTTCTATCGACAAATCGGATATAAACGACAGCGCCCTATATCTCATATTTCCCCCAAGCGCGACAAAAGCCGAATCGACTACAATAGGCCTTATTTCAAGCATTTTGGGAAATATAAGTATCGAGTTGACAAGTTTTTCAAACTTATCGTCTTTTATCAATCTCGGATTAGCCTTATTAGCTTGAATTCTCGACAGGCTTATTTCTTCTACTCTAACCATTTCGTTTTATTTTTACCACAAAAGTAGCAAAAAACGATTATAATATAATCACAAAGACTTAAAAAAATGTCAGACGGCGTTTATCCTGTTATTTACCGTTATCCCTATAAGCTCAAAAGTTCCGCGCTTATACTGTTCCGAAGGTGTGAATTTCAGCACCACCCACCCCAAAGATGCAGCCGCGTTGAATTTCTCTAAATCTTTCAAATATCCTGACGCTCTGTTATGCCTGCCGTTAATCCAGACCCCGCCGTCGATTTCTATAGCGATTTTCAATGCCGGGATAGCGTAGTCGAATCGCCAACGGCGCGTGGGGTGGAAGATAAATTCGCGGACGACGTCGACGCCGAAGTCGCTCCGGCAAATCATCGTGAAAAGGTCTGCGCCTGCTTGCGTTTTATTTTTCTTCGCCGCCATGCTCTCTCGATTTTACTCTCAACACCCGCAAGGCGAAATCTATCGCCTCGCCGACCACGCGCGGATTAGGCATATCCATATCCGCGCCGCGCCGCCATTTTTGGAAATCACGCAGCACTCTTTTAGCCTCAAAAACATTCATTCTCTACACCTCACCCCCTCTCGTTCACCTCCTTACCGTTTGACATTTCTAAAAACTCCTGATAAGAAATACACTCGCTTTCACGCTTTTTCTGCTCCTCTATCCTTTTGTTGATAGCAATACGCTCATAATAACCGAGTTCCTCAATTCTTTCACGGATAAACTGTCCGAGTCCTGCCATTATCTGCTGCGGGTCTACAACGCCGTAGAAGACGCCATATTTCCCCGTTTTAAAACGGTAGAAAAATAGCATTAGTTCGCTGGTTTTCAAAAAATAACCTTCAACAAGAATTATTTTAGCCAGCTCAACCATCTGTGGGATAGACATTTTGTTTTTCACCCCGCAAAAGTCATTCAAGTTTTCAAGCTGTGCGAGCAGCCATGTTTCAGCGACTTTCGGCGAATAAGCCTTGCATACGGCGGATAGTCTCGGCGAATACCCCATGTATGCCCTTTCAATATTTGCCGCAACTGCAAGCTGAATGCTCGGATTCAGGGCTTTCAGAAACTTTTCCGAATCCCCGTATCTTTCAACTACTTGCGCTGTTACATTCGGCAATTGCTTCTGCTGCCTTTCGAGCGATGTATTCCTTTCGCTCACGGCTGCTGGAATCACCTCCGCGACCTGTTTCATAGCCTGTTACGCTTTTGTTGTCGTAGTTACCCTCCAAAACCTTCACCCAATTTCTCGAATTTTCGAAAAACCAGTCGAAAGTTGCTCTCCACCCCGAGCGGTTTTCACCGCGCAGGAAAGTTGAGTTTTGAGCTTTCTCGAAAAGTTTTTCAACCATTAGGAGCTGTTCCTCCTCACTGCTACCAAACTCTTCGAGACGGGAGCGGATTTTGCTTTTTCTCGCTTCCGTTAGCTTCAAAACCTTCGAAAAGGTGGAATTTCCACACATGGAATTCCACGAGCTTATAATTTCCTGATAAGGAAATTTAAGCGATATACTTTTCTTTTCTTTTCTTTGTGAATTAATCGGGTGATTAATTATAATTTCTCGCCGATTAATTGCCATTTCTCGCCGATTAATTGAAATTTTGGCATTTTTAGGCCTATCAATTAGCCAAAACCTCTCGTCAATTTCGATTTCTTTTCTATCGTTCACCGCGCGCATATACCGTTTTTGGATGGCTTTGGAGGATAAGATCCCAAACGAGTGAAGAAGGGATTCATCGAAGAACCCGCGCCGCACCAATCCATACACAATCTCCCTCACTAACGAAGGGGTGAAACCATCACCCGCGCGTTTCGCAAGCAGCGTGCACTCATCCTCATCCCATACCGTGTAATATCCATTGCGGTATATCTTACAGAGTAAACGGATAGTAATAATCTCGCCCTTGACACCGAATCTGGCGGAGACAAGCTCGATTTTCTCATCATTGAAAAAATCAACATCGAGTGGAAAATAATCCAACCCTTGTTTTATTGGTCTACCAGCCATACGGCGAAAAATTTTCAATAAATAACACCACACTTAGAGTTACCAACGATAATAGAGGTCGTTCGGGGTTCTTTCGTCCTCCCGCCCCATATGCGGTGTTATAATTCCTTTTTCCCATAATCTCTATTATTTTGATGAGGCAAATATAAGTGATTATTTTATAATCACAAAAAAACAGCCTCATTTATTTATATTTCTTTTTAATTCGCACACAAAATGTCCGCTCATTTTTACGAACTGTTTTGCAAGTTTAATTTCTTCTCTTGCTTGCGCATCGTTTCCTGTTGTGCAAATTGCATAATCAATAAA
>PDWJ01003701.1_pt1 | contig 14335 bp, 14 predicted proteins | sample 1430881 | NCBI WGS metagenome assembly PDWJ01 (sample SAMN01162460, study PRJNA174530) | Oral metagenome, whole genome shotgun sequencing project. | biome: Marine environment; feature: Marine mammal; material: Swab sample of the gingival sulcus; isolation source: swab sample of gingival sulcus... | reverse complement strand
CGATGAAGTCGGAGTCCGACAGCACCACGGTCGGTGTCGTGTTCGTCGGTGACGACGTGGCGCTCGGTCCAGGCGACGTGGCCGAGGGCGTCATCGCGGCGCTGGACTCTCCGACATGACCCTGCGTGGCCAGCAGTGCTGCGACGAGGGCGACCACGACGATCGGCAACACCCACCACCAGGCGCTGCCGCGACGCACGTGCCGCGGGTGCGCGGCGGCTGACGCAGGCTTGTGGGCCGACACGTGACCGGGAGGGTATGCGGGGTGCCGGCTCTGGGCATTCTCGGTGTTCTCGATGACTGTTGTCCGGGGAGTACCGCCCGCCGGATCGGCCCCGAGCTGCCGCTCGGTCACCGGGATGACGCGTGTGGCGAGGCTGGCGTTGGCAACCCCGGGGTCCGGCATACCGAGTTTGGCCGCCAGCGCCGCAGCACTCGCAGGCCGCTGTGCCGGGTCCTTGGCCAGGCACGCTTCGATGGCCGAACGCAGCGGATCCCCGACGTGCTCGGGCAGCGGTGGCGGGGGTTCGTTGATGTGAGCGAGGGCGGTCGCGACTGAACTGCCGGCATCGAAAGGACGGGTGCCGGTGACGAGTTCGAACCCGACAACACCAAGCGAATAGAGGTCGGTGGCGCCGGTGACCGGCTTGCCTTGCGCTTGTTCGGGGGCCAGGTATTGCGGGGTGCCCAGCACTTCGCCAGCGCGGGTGTGGCCAGCAGAGTCGGCGGCCCGAGCGATGCCGAAGTCGGTGAGCTTGACCCCACCTTCGGGAGTCACCACGATGTTCGCGGGTTTGACGTCGCGGTGCACGAGCCCGGCTTGGTGGGCGGCCGCGAGGGCGGCGGCACACTGACCGAGCAGAACGGTTGCACGACCAGGCGACATCGGACCACCGGCGACAAGCTCGGACAGTGGCACCCCGGGAATGAACTCCATCACCAAGAAGGCGACCCCGTCGTCTTCCCCGAAGTCGTAGACTGCGGCGATATTGGGGTGGCTGAGTTGGGCCGTATGCCGGGCTTCGTCGAGGAATCGGGCGGCGAAGGCAGGTTCCGCGTCGGTGCGGGTTCGCACGACTTTGATGGCGACCGTCCGGGTCAGCTTCGTGTCACGGCCTTTCCAGACATCACCCATGCCGCCGCCGGCGATCGGTTCGGTCAATTCGTAGCGGCCGCCGAGGCGGGTGCCGGGCTGCAGGATCACGACAACACCACCTGCATCACGTCCTTGGCGATCGGGCCTGCGGTGCGGCTGCCGCCGGCATCGTCGCCAGCGGTGCCGCCGTCTTCGACGACGACGGCAACGGCGATCTGGGGATCCTCGGCTGGGGCGAATGCGGTGAACCAAGCGTGTGGTGGCCGGCCGTTGCCTTGCTCCGCGGTGCCGCTTTTGCCGGCGACTGCCACCCCCGGGATGCGGACCGTGCCGCCCGTGCCGTTGTCGACGGTGCTCACGAGCATCCGGGTGAGCACGGCAGCCACCTTGGGGCTGGTTGCCTGGGATAGCTGCTGTGGTTGGTGCTGGTCGAGGATCTCAAGGTCGGCACCGACGACCTGTTGCACCAGGTAGGGCTTCATGAGAACGCCCTTGTTGGCGACGGCGGCGCTGACCATCGCCACCTGCAACGGGGTGACCCGGACATCGAACTGGCCGATGGCCGACTGGGCCGTCTGGGGTTCGTTGAGCTCAGCCGGCACAGTGCTCGGGGTCACCCGCATGGGGATCTGGAGTGCCTCACCGAAGCCAAAGCGGGCCGCCTGCTCGCGTAGCGTCTCCGGGCCGAGCTTGAGCCCGAGATAGCCGAACGCCGTGTTGCAGGAGATCTCGAGGGCGTGCTGCAGGGTGGTCTGGTCGCCGGGGCCACAGGCCCGACCGTTGTAGTTGGGTAGGCCGACGCTGGTCTGGGGCAGGTCCATCCGGGCCGGTGCCGGGATCTTGGTGGTCTCGTCCACGATTCCGGACGTGAGCGCGGCGGAAGCGGTCACGATCTTGAAAACGGAACCAGGAGGATAGAGGTTGCCGGCGATGGCTCGGTCGAGGAGTGGCTTGCCGGGGTCGTCCTCGAGCGCGGTCCGGCTGTCCTGGGCGGCTTGGTGGTTGTGGGTGGTCAGCGTGTTCGGATCGTATTCCGGGTGGCTGACCAACGCGAGGATGGCTCCGGTCCTCGGGTCGAGGGCAACCACCGCGCCGCGTTGGTCGCCCAGTGCTTGACTGGCGGCCTCTTGGGCCCGCGGGTCGAGGGTGAGTTGCAAAGTGGCCCCGGTCGGCTGCTCACCGGAGAACAAGTCGGCGACCCGTTGATAGAACAGCGCGTCCGAGGATCCGGACAGCAACCCGTCGGCTGCACCTTCGAGACCGCCGCGGGCACCGTAGATGTACGAGTAGTAGCCGGTGACATGTGAGTAGAGCGGACCCTGTGGATACCGACGCAGGTATACCAGCTCGTCATCGACACGTTCTGAAGTGGCGACAGCTTGTTCGCCAACGAGGATCGCCCCGCGCGGTTGGGAGTAGTTGTCGAGCAGCGTGCGCTTGTTGCCTGGGCGATCTCGCAGGTCCGGGGCCTCAACGAATTGGATGATCGACACGGCGACGAGGAGGGTGGCGAAGAGCACGGTGACGACGCGGGCCAGCCGTAGGATCGGGGTGTTCATGCAGGTGTCCTCGTCGCCCAGGCACGGGGCCCGGCAGGAGCGGCTGGCACGACCGTGGCCGGGTCTGGTTGGCGAGCCTGGTTGGAGATCCGCAGCAGCAGCGCGCAGATCGACCAGTTGGCCAGCAGGGCGGAGCCGCCGAGAGACATGAACGGGGTGGTCAGCCCGGTCAGGGGGATGACCCGGGTGACGCCGCCGATGACGACGAACACTTGTAGGGCGACCGAGAAGGCCAGCCCGACAGCTAGCAGTTTGCCGAACACGTCGCGCACCCCGAGGGCGGTGCGGAGGCCGCGCTCGACGAACAGGGCGTAGAGCATGAGGATCGCGAACAGTCCGGCGAGGCCGAGCTCTTCGCCGAGGCTGGCGATGATGAAATCACTATCCGGCACGGCGATCAGCCAGGGACGCCCTTGGCCCAGACCGGTGCCGAAGAGCCCGCCGGCGGCCAGCCCCATGAGCCCGTTGGCCAACTGATCGCTCTGTTGGAGGGCCTGCTCGGAGAAGGGGTCGGTCCACAGCAACACTCGACGCTGCACGTGCGGGAAGATCAGGTAGGCGATATACGTGCCGGCCACGAAGAGGGTGAGCCCGATGGCGATCCAGGACACCCGCTCGGTGGCCACGTAGAGCAACGCGACGAAGAGGCCGAAGAAGAGCAGCGAACTGCCGAGGTCCTTTTCGAAGATGAGCACCCCGACGCTGACCAGCCAGGCGAGCAGGATCGGGCTCAGATGCCGCGCTCTCGGCAGGAACGAGCCGAGCATCTTGCGCCCAGCGAGGAAAGGCGTCGAGAGCACGTCGCGGGTCTGCACGAGATAGCTGGCAAAGAACACGGTGAGAACGATCTTGGCGATCTCGCCGGGCTGGAACGACAACGGCCCGAGACTGATCCAGATCCGTGACCCGTAGTTCTCGGTGCCCAGCCCCGGCGTGAGCGGAAGGAGCAAGAGCAGGATGCCGACGGCCATCGCTGTGTAGGTATAACGCTGCAGTCGGCGGTGGTCGCGCAGCCGCCAGAGCAGCACGGCTGCGGCAGCGATGGACAAGGTCGTCCACAGCAGTTGGCGCACGGCGTTGCCGTCGAGGCCTTCTCGGCCGGCGGCCAGGTCGATGCGATGGATCATGACCAGACCCAAGCCGTTGAGCAAGGTCGCGATCGGCAGCAGGAGCGGATCGGCATATGGGGCGCGCCAACGCAACAACAGGTGGAAGACGAGCACGAGCGCGAGCAGTCCGCCACCGACGGTGCTCAACGATGCGGGGAACGTGTCGCGGTTGCCGAGGTCGACGTTGATCCACGCGAGCAGGGTGATGCCCACGGCGAACATGAGCAGGGCAAGTTCGACGTTGCGCCGGTTGCCGGCGGCGATGGTCTCCACGGTCGTCGTCATGGTTGACCTGCGCTGGGGGTGACGACGGAGCCGCCGATCACCGTGCGGGAGACGTAGCTGGGCTCTCCGTCCGGGCCGACGACCGTCACCGTGACGACGGACGTCGCTGGTGGCGTCGGGGCGGTGCTGGTAGCCGTGGCAGTGGTTGTCGGGGTGGTTGGGTCGGTCGGGCCGCAGGACCTGCCGGCCGCGGTAGCTTCGCGACACCGTGCGGCGGCGTCGCGCAGGGTGTCGATCCGTTCTCGAGCTTCGTCGAGGCTGTCGACCTGGATGGCGTCGCGCACCGAGTCCTGGTAGTGGTCGGGCAGGTCGGTGACGAGCACGTCCGTGTCTTCGAGCAACGTGGACAGCGTCACCGGGCCGAGCTGCTGGTCGATCCCTTGATAGATGGCGACGTGGTCACCGGCAGCAGCGATAAAGACCTGGTTCTGGATCCACTGGTAGCCCGCAAACCCACCTCCGACGAGCACGAGCAGGAGCGCGGCGACCAGGCCGACGCGGCGCAGCCAGACGACCCGGGGGCTGTGGCCCTCTTCGGCGAGTGCCGGCTCTTCGGCCGGGGTGCCGGTGGCTTCCCGGGAAAGGGCGGCGGCCTTCTCGGCGGGGCTGGTCTTCTTCTCCGATGGCGTGGTCGTCACTCGCCGGACAGCGGCGGCACCGACGATCTCGGGCACAGCAGCGGTGTCGGCTGCTGCGTCGGTGTCGACGACATCAGCGACGACGACAGTGACGTTGTCCCGGGTGTGGGCCCGCAGGGCCACCTCGATGCACCGCTCCGCGGCTTGCTCGGGTGTGTCGCTGTCGGCGAGCACCTCGCCGACGATTTCGGCGCCGACGAAGTCGGTGAGCCCGTCGGAGCAGAGCAGGTAGCGATCGCCGGCTCGAAGCTCCCGGACCGACAGATCAGGTTCGTCGTCCGGATTGCCGGTCATGACCCGGGTGACCAGCGACCGTTGCGGATGGTGCAGGGCCTCATCCTCGGTGATTCGCTCTTCGTCAAGGAGCCGCTGCACGAAAGAGTGATCCTTGGTGATTTGGCTCAAGACCCCTTCGCGGAGCAGATAAGCCCGCGAATCACCGATGTGGGCCATCGCCAGCTTGTTCCCGGCTCGCAGCATGGCGATGGTCGTCGAGCCCATACCTTCGAGTTGCTCGTCGTCGTCCATGGCGGCCCGCAGGGCGGTGTTGGCCGAGAGCAGTTCCCTACCGAGCACCCGTAGGGCCTGCTCCCCCGAGGTGCCTTCGGCGTCGAGGGGGGCTAAGGCCCCGACGATCATCGAGCTGGCCACGTCACCGGCGGCGTGGCCACCCATGCCGTCGGCGAGCACCAGCAGGTGCGGCCCGGCATACCCGGAGTCCTCGTTGCGTCCTTTCGGGCCGAGTCCGACATCGGACCGGGCCGCGTAACGGAATGTGATGCTCATCAGCCCTGAAGCTCCAGGACGGTGCGCCCGATGCGCAACTGCGAGCCGATGCCGATTGGCAGCGGGGTGGTGAGTCGGATGGTGCCGAGCAAGGTGCCGTTGGTCGAGCCGAGGTCTTCGACCAGCCAGCCCTGCTCGCTTGGGACGATCCGCGCATGCTGCCCGGATGCGAAGTCGTCATCGAGCACGAGCGCGCATTCGGGGTTACGCCCGATGAGCACACCGTGACTGCCCAGCGGAATGGCCGTGCCGGCCAGTCGGCCCTCGATGACGACCAGAGTCCGGGGGATGCCTCGAGCAGCCCGGCCCCGCAAGATCGGTTGACGGGGATTGCCAGGATCAGTGGCGCCATGCGTCGGGGTGACGGTTCTCGCGGGTCGGCTGTCGCGGCGTCGTGAGACGCGGGTGCCGAAGAGGTCGGTGCGCAGCACGGCTACGACGCTGAAGACGAAGGTCCAGATCAGCGCGAGCAACCCCAACCGCAGCAGGGTGAGGGTGAGCTCACTCATGTCAGATCACGTGCTCCGGTCACCGTTTGCCGGTCCGGAAGATGAGGACCGATTGACCCAACCTGATGCTGTCACCGTCTTCGAGATGAGAGCTGCTGACCCGTTCGTCGTTGACGAAGGTGCCGTTGGTGGAGTCGAGGTCTCGGATGCTGCAGGCTAGCCGTGGGCCATCGACGGTGATCCGGATCTCGCTGTGCCGTCGCGAGATTCCGGCATCCTCGATGATTACGTCGGCGCTGGCGTCGCGACCGATGACAGTGAGGCTGCCGAGCAGGGGGTATCGCTCGCCGCCGATGTCGAGCCAGGGTCGTTTCGACGGGTCGTGGTTTATCGGCGGTTCATGGGTCGGGCCCGGGCGGGCTGCGGCGGGTTGGTGCATCGGCGGCGGTGGCGCCAGCCCCGCGCTGGCCGAGGGTTGGTGTCCCGCGTCAGCCGCTGGGCGTTCGAAAGGTGAGGCGCCTGGCGGACCTGCGGAATCGGCATACCCGGTGTCGGGGGTCTTGGAGGCGGCTGAGCGCACCCGGAAGACTCCGTCCTTGAGGTCGCTACCCTCGAGAAACCGCACCTCGATCGGGCCGCCGGGGGTGTACCACTGGCTCTCCACATGCTCTTGAGCGGCGGCTTGCAGGTCTTCGCTGATGGCGGCGCTGTATTCATCGAACCGCATGAAGTCTCCGTGGGAGAGTTCGACCGTGTAGCGGTTAGGCACCATCGTGCGGCCGGAGCCGAGCTGGGTGGCCTTCTCGTCCATGGCGCGGCGGATCGCGCTGGCGATCTCGACCGGCTGCACCTCGCTGCGGAATGCCTTGGCGAAGGCTCCGTTGACCGTGCGCTCTAGGCCCTTTTCGAGCTTGTCGAACAGTCCCATCTGCCCCTCCTTCCGCTCTGGTCGGCATCGGTTTGCTCGGTCGCCCGACGACGTGCCGGGCACGCCACAACTCGCCCGGGGGCATGCGGGGCGTGGGCTCATCGTATCCGCCAGTCCTAGCAGGCGTGGACAGGCGGATTCACGCCGGTCGTGACGCGACCGAACCGTGACCAGCCTGGGCCGGTGCGGTGGTCAGCCGACAACTGTCGCGCTGCGGGGTCGGGGTGGGGTGGCGGTATACGGCCGCGTTTGCTCTCCGTCGTCGAGCGCGGCACACTTAGTCCTTGCACACGCGCAAGTGGCGGAACGGCAGACGCGCTGGATTCAGGTTCCAGTGTCCGCAAGGACGTGGGGGTTCAAATCCCCCCTTGCGCACCACCACCACCATCACCTACCCACCCAACCAACGAGGCCGGTCTCGTCGTTTTGACGGGACCTGCACCCGGGGGCTTCGGCGGGTCATCGTGGTTCACGGATGTACGCAGTCGTTGCAGGGCGCGTTCAGGCTCCGAAGCCGAGGACGACCAGCAGGCGCCTTTCGAACTCGACGAGGCTAGTGGGATCGAGTCGCCCGACCACTGCGTGGGCGTTGCTGCGTCGGATCGTCGTGATCCTGTCGATCATCACGTAGCTGTCCTGGTCTAGGCCGTTGCCTACGTCGGCGGTGACCGGCAGGCGTAGTAGAGGTGCGTCGATGACCCTGGTGGTGAACGGGCAGACGGTCACCGAGTCGGTGGCGTGGAACCGGTCGTCTTGAACTATCAGCGCCGGCCGCGGTTTGTTTGCGTAGACGCGGCCGGCGACGGTGACGATGCCGCCGCGCCTTATTCGGGCCAGTCGGCAGTGACGACCTCGACGACGTCCATGTCGTCGTTGGCATGTTCGGTTGTGGCCACGAGAGCGGATTGGCGGTCAGCCTCGGCGGCGAAGTCGGCGGAGCGTACGTCGGGGACCCAGATCTGGACCGGCCGAAGGCCTCGGGCGCGCATCCGAGCCCGGTGTGCGCTGACGCGCTCTCTCACGGCCATGCCCGCACGTTACATGTAACACGGAAAGCGGCCCGGTGCGCGCGCCGCCGATTTCGCGATAGTCGTCCCAGGAATCATGGGCATGCCTGGGCGCGTGGGCTCTCAGCCTAGATTCACCGACGTTTCTGCCCTCGCCTGCGAAACAGCACCGAAACGCGCTAGACCAACGGATGATTGCCGATTACCGCTACCTTGGCTCTAAATCCCGGTGGATTCGGGCTAAGCCAAGAGGCTGCGTGGCGACCGAGCGGCTGGAATGACTCAGCGGTGCGACCAGCGCAGAGCGGCGGCTGAGCCGGGTGTGGGGAACCACCGCCAGATGACGGCCGACTGCGCGAGGGTCCACAGCGAGTTGCACAGCCAATAGAGGAGAAGACCCACGGGGACGACGCCAGCCGCGACGATCATGCCGGCAGCTGAGAGGACGGGCATGAGGTGGTGGACCCGGATCATGGCATCGGGCATCCCATCGGTGACCGTGTTGGGCAGAACGAAGAACTTCTGGGTGACCCACGACACCATGGCTACGACGCCGGCCAGCCCGAAGACCGCTGCCGTGTGGGCCGGACTGCTGCCCAGGTAGCCGCTTTGGGCGAGACGAACACCCAACAAGGTCGCCCCGCCGAACGAGGTGACCAAGGCCAGGGTCATCGCCCCCACGGCGTGGCCGGCCGCAGTCTCGGCGATCACCCGGTAAAGCGCGAACCAGACGGGGAGCTGGACGAGCAGGGGTAGCGCGCCCCATCGGGGCACTCCGTGTTCGGCGGAGATGCGGCGTCGCTCGGCGACCAGATGCCGGAGGGCGTCGGGGTCGGTTGTTCCCCGGTACTGCTTGGTCAAGCGCTGCAGGTCAGGCCGGGCCCGGGCAGCGGCATGGGCGACCCGGACCCCGTGGAGGGCTAGGGGAACGAGGACGAGGCGCACCGTGGCGACGAGTGCCGCGACGCTGAGCAACCAGATGGCCCCGGATGCTGGGTCGGCACCCATGGTGGCCAAGGATGTATGGGCGGCGGAGAGGACAGCCGCGAGGGCATGCGTGATCGGATCGAGGATGGACATAACGAATCAAGCTCCTGGGCTCGCTGTGACTGACGGGTCGTGGACCTGCCGGGCGGCAGGGTCAGACCAGCCCAGGAGCGCGTGGTCGGACTGGGTGGTGAACTGGGTCGGGGATCCGCGACGACGGTAGCGGGCTCGTCTCACCATGCCCGGCTCGGGCGGTGCGAAGAGCGCCAACTGCGTCGATGGCCTGGTGTCGGCAGAACGTGACAGCCAGCGCACCGAGGAGTCCGACAAGGAGTGCGACCGCAGCCGGCGGCATACCCAACTCGTTTGCCAGGGTGAGTGGCGTTGCGATCCCGAGGATCAGCCAGGTCGCTTTCGTGACCGCGGCGGCGCCCGTGCCACCCAGCCACCCCCGCGTCCACACCATGCGGTGAGACTACTCCGCGCGTGCCCGGGAGACCATCGTTGGGCTCGTATGCTCCCGACGTCGTGAGTCTGACTGTGCTGGGGTGGTGCTGTCGCGATCCGGGTGGATGACCGTCGTGGTTAGGTATGCCGCTGCCGACAGTGCTCGTGGTGCCGACCAGGATCAGCCGTGGCCGGGTCGACCCTGAACGTGCCGAACGGTGCCTTCGATATCAGCCATGCGCGCTCGGAGCTCGGAGATGCGGGCCTCGTCCCACACCACTGCTGGATCGGGCTCCAGGGAGTCGAGCAAGATGCCCACTGCTGCGAGGGTGGCCACGCTCCACTGCGCCGGCACCGACGACCCGAACGGCGTGCGGGTCGATGTGCTGCGCACTGCTTCAGGGTCGGAGTAGCCCCGAATGAGCATGCCAGTCGACACCGCGCCCAGGGTCAGCGAGAGCCGATCCCATGCCGCGGGCTCGGCAGATCGCAACCGATAGCCGATCAGACTCGTGAGGACCTGCAGAGCGGTGGCTCGGGCGAGGGTGAAGCGCCGTTCCGTGTCCCGGAGTTCACTGGCCACGCGCTCCCGTAGGTCGTCGTCCGGCAAGCCGACGTGCGCGGCACGTAGGGCGATGTATTGCCGCCATTCGATTGAATCGAGCACCGCGAGGAAGTCGGCCTCCAACACGACCCGGAGGATCGCCACGACTGCGTCGCGGCGTCCCTGCTCAGTGTCGACCGATGCCAGGACGTCGTTGTCGAGACCCGCTAGGGCTGTGGACAGTCCCGCGATCTCACCAGACAGCTCGGTGGCGGAAGCCAGCAGGAGCAGCAGGTCGGCAGCAAAGAGATCCTTGGTCGGCCACCGGCGATACGACGACGTTCGTGAGACGCCCGCGGCGTGAATGAGCTCCTCCATACTCAGGTGCTCAAGGCTGAGGGAGAGCCCCTGCTCGGCAACGAAGCGAGCTCCGGCCTGGAGCATCCGCCGCTCAGTCTCGACGTCGCTCAGTCTCGGACGACGCCCCGAACCTCGGATGACTGGCATACCGCTCCTTTCGTTCGCCCCGGTGCTCTTGTATCCGATGCTTGGTATCTGATATACCAAATACCGTACACCAAGTACCGAAGAACTGTTGGTTGCGGACCGATGGGGTGACGTCGCGGCTGCTGCTCACGGCGGCTTGCGGATTGCACCGAGCCGCTCACGCCGCGCCCGTGGCAATTCCGACTCCACCGCTCGCCCTTCCTTGTCCGACGCGACGAACCTCAGATCGGAGCCTTCGTGAACGTCCTCATCGTCACCGAGTCCTGTTTCGGCAACACCGCCCGAGTGGCCGAGGCCGTTGCGGCCGGGATCGAGTCCAAGGGCGACTCGGTCACTATCGCGGAGGCCGCCTCCCATCCCGACCCGAGCGCGGCGGATCTGCTGCTCGTCGGGGCTCCCACCCACAACATGGGCCTCCCTGGCCCGGGCTCGCGGCAACAGGCCTGGAGCAAGGGCGGCAACCCCGAGGACGCCGGCGTCGCAGAGTGGCTCGAGGCTCTCCCCCGATCAATCGACGGACGGGCCGCCGCGTTCGACACGGTCACCGGGACCGGCATCTTCTCCGGATCGGCAGCCAAGCACATCGCCAAGCGGTTGCGCCGCCGCGGCATGACCGTCGTTGATCGGAAGAGCTTCCTGGTCGGCGGCCTGGACGGGCCCGTCGCCGAGGGCGAACTCGACCGCGCTCAGACGTGGGGCGCCTCGCTCGTCTAGCTGGAGTGCCCGGCGTCGGGCATCCACGTGCGCCCTCGCGCACCCCGTCGTGATCTTCACCCCCGAGGTCATCGACAGGTCGCTCCTCATACCTCCACACACTCACCGGAACGCGGGCAATCCGCGGGGGCACGGGGAGCGTCACACGGGCACTCTGGGTGAGTCTCGCCGAGAGGTAGCAACAAGTCAGCCTTCGCTGTATAGTTCAGCGTATGGTGACCAATGACTCGCGCGTGGAAGTCATGAACAGGCTAGGGCGAGCGATGGCCGACCCCACTCGTTCAAGGATCCTCTTGAGCCTTCTCGAACAGCCGGGATACCCCTCCAAGCTTGCCCGCAACCTTGGATTGACGCGTACAAACGTCTCCAATCACCTGTCATGTTTGCGTGGATGTGGGATCGTCAATGCCGAGTCCTCGGGAAGGCAAACGCGGTACGAGGTGGCTGATCCGCATCTTGCCGCTGCTTTGCGAGTGCTGGTAGATACCACACTTGCGGTAGACCAGAACGCGGTGTGTATCGACTCGTCCTGCACAGTTCCTGGGTGCTGTGGCCAGCAAGGAGAAAAGTGACCGATCAACACCGCATAAAGGTGCTGCAGCGCCGCATCAGAATTATCGTTGCCCTCACAATCTCATGGAACATTGTTGAGGCCATTGTCTCCCTCGTCGCCGGTTGGATCGCGTCGTCAGCAGCACTGATCGGTTTCGGACTAGACTCGGTTGTCGAAGTCCTATCAGCAGCGGCAGTTGCCTGGCAGTTCGCTGCTCCGGAGCCGAAGCTGCGGGAAAGAAAGGCCCTCCGTCTGATTGCCGTGTCCTTCTTTATTCTGGCTGCGTATGTGAGTGCGGAAGCGGCTCTTTCGCTCGCCGGGTTCCGCGAACCCGAGCACTCGGCCCTAGGCATCGTTATCGCGGCGCTTAGTCTTATTGTTATGCCGGTTGTCAGCTGGTTCGAGCGCCGTACCGGACGGGAGCTCGGGTCTGAATCTGCCATCGCTGACTCCAAACAGACCCTGATCTGCGCGTATCTCAGTGCCGCATTATTGGTCGGGCTGCTGGCCAATAGTCTTCTTGGATGGGCGTGGGCAGACTCGATAGCCGCCCTCGTCATAGCCGGTTTCGCGTTGCGAGAAGGGGTCGGGGCTTGGCGGGGAGACGCCTGCTGCGCTGCGTCCGCTTCTGTGATTAGTGGCGGACGCGAAGCTGATCGGTGCCTCGCAGAGTCATGTCAGGCTGAGGGCTGAAACTGTTCTCGATTGAGCTGAAGGCCCCGCCGCTACCCCGGCTGGTCCGGGAGCGCGGCTCTAAGGTCCTACTTCCTACGGGTCGGCCACGTATGCCGGGTCGTAGACCAAGGTGGTGCTCGGCCGCCCTCGCGTCGCGTTGACGTAGGCCACACCGCACGGGATCGTACGACCCGCGAGGTCGATGAATACCCGGAGTTCGGTCACGGCCAAACCCACTTGGCCACGGCGCTCCTCATGCGTGGGATCGTATTCAAGAGCGGATACGTTAACGATCCGAATACCTCGCCAGCCGCGGTATGCCGCTGGCCCACGCCTATCCGGAAGTGCAGGAAGCGCCGAAGGAGGCGGCGATCCCGGCGATCCTGTCGATGCCGGCCAACATGCGTGCGGGCGACACAGCCAGATCGAGGGCGTGCTGGTGGATCGTGATCCCGGCGTGCCGGATGACATGGCTGGCACGGGGTGCCTCGCCCTGGGCATAGACGAGGTGTCCTTCGGACAGCTGTAGCGCCGTGCAGTAGGCAAGCATCTGGTAGAGGTCGGCGTTCGGGAAGCTCGACCCGTCCTGAGTCTTGTACTTGGCATCGAAGACTGCTGCAGGAGCATCGCTTTGCTGCGGGTACCACACCACGTCGGGCCGTAGCTGCACCACTCCCGCAGTGTCCATCGATACCCGTTCCTGGCCACGGGTGCGACCACCCAAGGGTGCCAACGCATGCCGGAGCGCAGCAGTCACGAAGTCTTCGAAGAGTCGAGCCATGTCGATCATGAATCCGGTCGAGGCACGCGGCCCCGGACCTAGGTCGAGCGAAGTGGCCCGCAGCGCGATTTCGGCGAGCCCGAGGCTGACGTGATATCGGGCGTTGAGCCTCGTTGGGTGCCAGGTCGGCAGTGGGGTGCCGACGGTCAGCACCGAGACGTCAGCTAGCCGGCGCGCGTTGTGCCACAACATTTGCCGGGTTTTCGCCGGCACCCGCGGTAGGCGCAAGAGCTGCAGGCACGCAGTCTTGAGCAGCTGGTTCTCGACCGTGTCGACGTCGAACTCGTCATAGGTCACCTCAACCGGCAGCGGCATAGTGAAGCGCCGACGTAGCTGGTCGGCTGCCCGGATCCGACCCTTGACCAGGGGTAACGCCTCTTCCACCGAGTGATATCCCTGGAGCACGCCAGCTGCCAACGCGCGGTCGAGTTGTCGCGCAAAAGCACCAGCAAAGGCTGGGTGCAACTCAGAGTCTTCGTCGAGGGCGACGGGGTCGATGATCCAGTGTTTGTCACCCCGTGCATAGCCCAGCAAGAAGAAGACTGATGCGATCGGAGTCTTAGGCCGGACGTGCAGCTCGATCCCATTGACGTTGGCCGAGCCCACGTAGTTCGCCGGACTCACCGCCCACCAATCGCCATCGGTGTGCGTGACCTTCACGAACCGGGAAGCGCCGAGAGCGGCCGCTTGAGCCGAGTCCAGCCGAAACTCGACAGGGCCGGCCCGCTCGGTCAGCGTGATCATGGTTCCTGGACGGCGTCTTCACGCTCGTCGCGGCCGGCGTCCCGGATGCGTCGCAGCAGCTTGTGCAGGGCATACCGATCCGTGACATCGGTGCCGTCGCCGAAGTGGTGCTCCTGCAGCAAGGGCAGGATCGAGGTCTCCCACATCACTTCGACGCCACCGTCGCGATGCACCTCGGGACGCATGAAGTACGAAGGCCCGATCTTGAAGTCGGCATCGTCGATGAGCGAGTTGAGTGCGTCCTGCAAGTCGGCCAGCCCCGCGTCGAGGCCACGTGCGGTGAGCCAGCGACGCAGCAGCCCGCGAATCGGCTCCGTATCCGGGTGCAGGTGGACGAAAGCGAATCGGCGGCGCATCGCGGCATCGACGAGGGCGATCGAGCGGTCGGTCGTGTTCATCGTGCCGATGAGATAGACGTTGGGCGGCATCGTGAAGCCGTTGGAGTCGGTCGAGTAGAGCAGCTCGACGTTTTCGTCACGGTACTCGAGCAAGAAGTACAGCTCGCCGAAGACCTTCGCGAGGTTAG
>PDWJ01003700.1_pt1 | contig 14335 bp, 10 predicted proteins | sample 1430881 | NCBI WGS metagenome assembly PDWJ01 (sample SAMN01162460, study PRJNA174530) | Oral metagenome, whole genome shotgun sequencing project. | biome: Marine environment; feature: Marine mammal; material: Swab sample of the gingival sulcus; isolation source: swab sample of gingival sulcus... | reverse complement strand
TACAAACATTCTGGAATAACCGACAATTTTATGAAAAGGCAGTTATATCATGTACTATATATATTTCCCCTATGTTCTGATACTGTCCGTGGCAATGGCGATTCTCTGCCATAAACAGGAAAAAACCCTCTGGTGGGCGGTCGTGGTTTTGTTTGCCCCTGTTACCACCCCGTACTTTATCGTAAAATCTGAAAAGCAGCCGCCGGGGAAATGGATTGCCCTTTTTATTTTTACGTTTCTTATTGTACTGGGAGTCGAAGGATTCATCTGGTTTACCCAGTACAAACAGAATCAATTCAACAAATTAAATCCTGTGGATCGTGTTGCGGTACGTCTTACCAGAGTCATAGAGGCCAATGTCGCTGAAATGAATGAAATCATGGGGGCACTGGACATCAGAAATACGGTGGCATCAGGAAAAAAGGAAATTGTTACCTCCAAGGCCAGTATCAAAAGAGCCAAAATTCTCATCAGACAAAGCCAAAAAGTTACCAGGCAATTTATCATTTTTGTAACAGACTATGGCCCATATTTTCAAAAGACTCGTCAAAACTGGATTCTCCAGCTTCGAAACTTTTACAAGAACAAGCACATGGTAAAATACTACACTTCAACGCAACAATACCTGGACGAATTTGAGCGGCTTCTAAACTACACACAGGCTCATTTTGAACAAATCAAGGCTCGAAAAAGCGGAGAGATACAAAATTATGATCAATACTTTATTCGCTATCGCCACGGCCTGAATATCTATCAGAGATATAGTGATGAGCGGATGAAAGTCCAAATCCCCCTTGTAAAAAAATACCCGGAAGTAAAAAAATATTTACCTGCAAGGGCTCAGACCAAGGCGGTCAGTATTTTAGATTGATGCGCTTGTTTGCCTGCCTGCTGGAGAAAGGGGACAATGACCTTGTTCTTGTTTCCACCTGAAATATCGTAGGTAATGGAGACAATGGGCACTCCGGTTGTTTTTTCCAGGGCAGAAGCCATGGATTCGGTAATCAGACCTGCACAGCAGAATGCAGGATTGGTCTGTACCAACAGAGCCAGATCAGGATGTTCATCAATGATATAATGAATTTTCAGAATATTATCCATTGACTCTCCCGTGTGTTCCGGCACAATACCGTACTGCTCCAGAATCTTTTCATACCGATGGGCAATGACCATGTCCTTTTCTTCTAATAATGGCTCAAAATAGGGATAATACCGCTTTTCCACGGTCTGCATGGCAATAAACAATGCCCTGTGGGAGATCAGACTCAGATATTTGCCCTCGTTGAACCATTTTTTGAAATAGGAATTGGCAATGAGCTTGATATACTTGTAATATGGAGTAATGACCACCTCTCCGCCATTGGCCTCAATATAATGAATCAGATCCTGGTTCATCACATCATTATCCCTGACATACAGGTCTCCAAAAATCGCCACCTTGGGCCGGGGTTCATCTTTCCTGGTCTCAATCCGGGAAAGCATCTCCACAGCGTTGCGGATGGCATCTTCCTTGGAAGTCCCTTGCACAAAGGCTTTCGCAATAATTTCCAATGCCTTTTCAAGCATCAGATCGGTCTTTCCTTTTACCACTTCATAGGGACGGATTTTACAGCCCATACTGCGCAAAAGCCCTCCCACCATATAGGCAAAATATGCGTTAATGGATGCCTTGAAGGACAAATCAAACAAACTGAGTTCTCCCAGATAAATCCCGGCATTTTCAAACCCCTTTCCGTGGGACTGAAGGATTCTGCGGATATGAAAGGGATACATTTTGATATTGCAGGCAATTTCAGACTGGTTCAGCCACAAGACCGCATTCTCCGGCGCAATGTTCCGGGTTTCCACGGTATGGATAAAGCCTTGGGCAATGGCATTTAAGGGAATGCACTGGCCGGTATTGGTCAACATACATTTTTTCAGGGTTTCCGGGGTTTCCTCCATGAGAACGGCGTTGATGCCTTCATGTAAAAAGGAGGCCACCATCAGACGGCCTGTATAGGTGTCCCAGTTGGGAAAAATCACGGTTTTGCCCGAAAGGGAATCTACCCGGCCTGTGTCAAACAAGGGCTCTGACGGAACACAAGAAAGCAAAGGAACGGCTTTTGCGGCAGCAGTCACTAAGCCAGGGGATTGGTCGCACTTGCGATAATGATTGGAAAAGGCACGCACGGCTGCTTCAATACGGGTCTCGTACCCCACATTGGAATCGTGTTCATCCAGTTCCAGAACCAGATAGGGCTTATTGACGCTTTCCATGATTTTCTTGAAATAATCCAGGGCAAAGGCATCTGGAGAACACTTGAAAGAGGTAAGGAATACTGGATACAAATTAGGAGAAATGGCCGCAAAATAGGCGGTTTTCAAGATCCGGGCCGCATGTTTCCAATGGATTTCCTCCAGCATGGAAGCAATCTTTGAAACATCCAGCGAATCAGTATCCACCATATCCTGAAACAACACCTGGACACCGATATTTTCAAAAATTCCCGGAATATTTTTATTCATGGAATCAGACAATACCGTGTAGGGACGTCCCAGCAGCAGCACGGAAAAATCAGAAGACTGCCCCACATGATTTTCGTAAAATGCACTCATTTTCCTGGCATTTTTCCGTTTGTATTCCCATGCGCTGTCCCAGGCATTGTGAATATCCAGAAAAGATACGCCCTGATTGCCTGCAATCCGGTTCAATGTTTTGTACAATTGCACCTTGGTATGGAAAGAAGAGTACAGATATTTTACCGTGGGAGACAAGAGACGTTTTTCATCCACAGCCTCAAGACAGCTAATGGCCGCAGGGGCAAACTGGGTGTAATAGCAATGCTGGCGGCGGGCATTTTTCTCATTTGTCTTTTCCTCAAAATACCGGGGTAAAAAGACAACATCTGCCTTGTCCATCAAATGGGCCACATGGCCGTGAAGACTGAGCATGGGAGCGCAGAACTCGGCAGCGGCAATATGTTTGCCCAATTGTACCGGATGTTTCAGATGCTCGCTGGTAATGACAGAAAATCCAAGCCGTCCAAAAAAGAACCGCCAGAAGTCCAGATCTTCCACCATGTGCAACGCTGCGGGCAGACCAATGGTCACATCATGGCGAACAGGGACTTTTTCAGGCACCTGCACCAGGGATTTGCGGGTCTTTTTCAGGTCAAACTTCTTTTTGACAGCCACCCGTTTTTGGGTATCATAATCCCTTCCGCACAAAAACCCATAGGCCTGGGGGCCGTCAGCCAATTGTGCGATGGTCAGTTTGCAATGATTGGTACACAGCTTGCACACTTCCTGACGAACCAGGATTTCTTCTTTCCACAGATCAAATCCCCGGAACCGGGTGGAAGATTTTCCTTCCTGTTGTACCAGCAGGGCCGTGCCCAATGCCCCGGTAAGATGACAGAATCTGGAGACATGGATGGGTTTGTTCAATTTTTGTTCAAAGGCTGCCACAAGGGCACGGTTTTTGGCCGTGGCCCCCTGGAACAGAATGTGATTACCAATTTGGGCGGTATTTGCCACCTTGGTTAAATAATTATCACGAACCGAATGCAGCACCGATGCCAGGATTTCATTGGTGGAATATCCCTGGGCCATGTAATAGTTAATGTCCCGTTCCATGAATACCGTGCATCGGTCGCTTGCAACCGGGGCTTTTACCCCTTCGGCCCTGGCAGAATATTCCGACAGGGGGCAGGCAAGTTTCAATGCCTGTTCTTCGATGAAACTTCCCGTGCCTGCGGCACATACGGTATTCATGACCGAAGAAGTTACCATGCCGTCGGACAGCAGGGTAAATTTGGCATCCTGGCCGCCAATTTCAATAATGGTGTCCACGTCCTTGTTCAGATTTACCGCAGCCGTGGCATGGGCAGTAATCTCATCCGGCTCCATGTCCGCCCCAATAATCTTTCCGCTGATCCTGCGACCGGAACCTGTGGTGCCGCAGCCAGCCACGGGAAAATCAAGGCCATATTCCTGTAGCATCTGGTCGCATACCTGGAAAATCTTCTGCACGGCCTGGACAGGTCGGGATGCAGTCCTGGTATAAAATCCCGCCAGAGGAATCCCATCCTGGTCAATGACCACAGCCTTTGTACTGGTGGAACCCACATCCAGTCCCAGAAAGCCTTTGGTAATTTTTGTCCGGCAAGGGTCATGGTAAATATCCACCTCCACGGACAGGGATTCATAGGAACAAAAACTGGTAAAATCAGGATAGTCAGACAGCCTTAATGTCAGTTCAGGATAATGGGATGCCTTTTCCCTGTCGTTTGTTCCGCAGATAACCGTATCCAGTTCAGCAACCCGGTCAGAATCCAGAACAAAAGGAGCAATACTGCGATGCTGACATTCATCCCACAGACAAAGAGCCGCCCCTGCAGCACCATACACCTGGCAAGCATCATCAACAAAAAATCGTCTTCCGGTAATCTGTTCCAGATGGCGGATCACGGCCTGATTTTTTGCCACCCCTCCGCAGAACAGAATTTTTCCAGGGGCAATCTGGCCCTTGAACAGGGTATTGGCAATATTCTGGGCAAGTCCAAAACAAAGCCCGTCGCAGATTTGGGCTACGTCATAGCCTTCCTGCTGGGCATGAATCAAATCGGTTTTGGCAAAGACTGCACATCTTGTGGCAATATCAGGCCGCTCCTTTTCATTGGAAAGGGCAAATTCGCTGATCTTTGCTGCCGTGTCAAGATTCAGACGCCGGGCCTGCTGATCCAGAAACCCTCCGGTTCCGGCAGCACAGGAAGTATTGTGCCGTGCTCCGGTATAACTGCCTGTTTCATCAAAAACACTTACGGAAAATTTTTCTGCCCCCACCGTGAGCAAAGCGCAAAAATCCTGCCCGTGGAAATGACGGGCCGTGCGCATCATGGCCACCTGGTCATGGACGCGATGCTGGGCTGTTACCCCCGATGGAGTGGAATCTGTTACCGCAATATGGGAAAAGCCCTGGAACCGGGGAAGAGCCAGCAAAGACTTCAGAGTTCCCAGGGGATCTCCGTTATGAAATTCACAGGTATGATACCCCACCTGGGGGGCACCGTTTTTTTCCGATACCAGGGCCAGGCTCACAGACACAGACCCCACATCAATACCCAGAATGGAAAGTCCCATTTTTTATATCTTCTCCTTGACGATATTCCAAAATTCTTTTACCCCCGCAGACCATCCATCCACAAACTGTTTTTCATGAACCGCTTTCTGTTCATGGGGCAGATCGGACAAACCGCAGGTTTTCATTTGCTCCTGGAAATATTCCCTGTAATGGTCATGGTCCAGCAGCTGATTCCCGTCAGCACAATTGGATACGTATAACAGATTTTCATACCGAACAGACCGGGCCCACCTGTCCCCTTCCTTTTTTCCGATCTTGTAAAACTGCTTTTCCCATTCCATTTTTTCCTGGCGAAGCCGCTTGATAATATCGGGCAAATCCATATCCTGGGAAAACCTGTGGGCAAGCTCCTCTTTTTTTTGAATGGCCTCAATCAGGGTTTCCTGAAACATTTTGGAAAAATTAAAGGAATCCCGCCAATCCTTGAGTTTTTCGTGGAGCATATCAGGAATGCTCAATGTAATTTTCTGTGCCAAGATCTCACCTGCAATATGTATAATAATTTACAGATACGTATCATTCTTTTTTATACGTACATATAGTGTGTTTCTTCTGAAAGGTCAAGAAAATAAAACATTCCCAAATTTCATCTGCCTGACTTGGATTTTCCCGATTGTGGTGTCTTTTTTTTGCCCATTGTGATAGAAGCATTATTTTTATTTGTGCAATGAATATTATATGCTTTACCATGCATTTATTATATTGACCAAAGTTAATTATTTTTGTAAAACGGCCACGGGCCGACTGGGTATGGTATCCTCCAGATCAGCCCACAACGAACAATGAAAGTAATTTAGTAGCTTATAGATACTTTCATATAACGGCCACGGGCCGATCTGGTCTATCCATGACCAGACTTGGCCCACAACCAAGAATGAAAGTAAATTAGTAGCTTATAGACACTTTCATATAAAAAAAAGGAGAAAAAAATGAAAAAGAAAAGATGGATATTACCTTTTTTAACGATTACCTTAAGCCTCGTAAGTCTGCCGGCAATGGCTGAAAATCCATCCGTGTCCCTGGACAAGATCACGGTTACGGCAAACAAGATGGAAGAAAATATCCAAAAGGTGCCCCAGAGTATTTCGGTGATTGATGAAGCGGAAATTGACGAAATGGGCCTGAAAAATTCCATGGATGTTCTGGATCAGATTCCCAGTATGATTACCACGCCAGACCACGGTATTGCCGTTACCTTCCGGGGTCTGAAACGCTCCATGTTCACGGAAAATAATCCCGTGGTCATCTATGTGGATGGTGTGCCCATGGCCAGCAGCTACGGGTTTGATTTTTCCCTGATCAATATTGAGCGCATTGAGGTCTTGCGCGGCCCCCAGGGAACCCTGTACGGAAAGGATGCCATTGGTGCGGTTGTGAACATTATTACCAAGGCCCCAGACAATACCTGGCATGGCAAAATCGGTACAGAATACAGCAGTTGGAATACCTGGCAAGGCAAGGCCAGTATCAATGGGCCCATCATGGCAGACAAGCTGTTTTTCGGACTCAGCGGCGAGTATAACAAAACCGATAACTGGGCAGAGAATGAATATCCCGGCTCGAATGAAAATATATCGCGCAAGAACAAACATGACATCAACGGATACCTGTTGTTCACGCCCACAGACCGTTTGCGTGTGCGCCTGGGAATTGACAGCTGGAAGCAGACCGGCCACGCCCCACTTGAAAAAGCATTGCCTCATTATGGCATGGGAATGGGCTTTGGCTATACCAAATTGAGTGATTTTCATCGGGATCTGCTGGAACACATGTACGTGGATATGGAAACAAAAGAAAAAATGGACGTCGATGCCCAGAGTCTGCTGGCTGCCTATGATTTTGACCGTTTCAAGCTGGAATCCATTACCACCCACCGTGTCCGTGACATTGACGGCATTTATGATCAGGATTATTCTGCCAACAGCCCCATAGGAATGGACGGATTTATTATGTTCGGTAAACAGAAACTGACATCCTGGACAGAAGAACTGCGTCTGAGCAGCACCAATACCACAGGACTTCGCTGGGTGGGCGGACTTTATATGGACAAGGAAAAGAACGAGGGGATAAACGGAATGCAGTTCCCCCTCCCCCTCATCCAGATGATGCAGCTTCCGTTTCAAACCCCCATGGAACAGCAGGGTGTCTTTACCATGGATGACAACACTATGGCCGTGTTTGGTCAGGCCATGCTGCCATTGGGACAAAGTTTTGAGCTGACCCTGGGCGGACGTTACCAGCGCATCAAAAAAGAAATAGACCAGGGCATGTATTTTATTCCTGTGCAGGGGCCGTGGGCGGGCGACAGAACGGGTATGCCTTCCATGTCTTCTCTTGATCTGGATAAAACCTGGAACACCTTTTTGCCCAAGGCAGCTCTTGCCTGGTTTCTGAGCGACAAATACACAGCCTATGCTTCGTTTTCCCAGGGCTATATGCCTGGTGGATTTAACTACTTTTCCAGTGGTGGCGGGGCAGATGAAAACACCTTTAATCCTCAGAAATCAACCAATTACGAAGTCGGCATCAAGGCTGACCATGACACATGGCGGTTCAACCTGGCAGCTTTTTACATGGATATTACCGATATTCACATCTATAAGGCATTTGGCTCCGTGTATATGACCGACAATGCGGACAAGGCCCATTCCTTTGGTGCTGAACTGGAAACAACCTGGCTACCCATCAAGGGGCTGGAAGTAAACGTTGCCGTCAGTCTGATGAAAGCAGAATATGATGATTTTGATCTGGGAGTCGTCAAGCTGGACGGAAAGGACATGGAAGGCGCTCCCACTCACAGTCTTCGCCTGGGCGTATGCTATCATCATCCAACCGGGCTGTATGGCCGGTTGGATGTCCGCAATGTGGGCAAGGTCTGTTATTATGACGATGTTGCCAAAGACATACAAGAAGCGGACGGCTATACTCTGGTCAATGTAAAACTTGGCTGGCTGTATGAAAATTGGGATATATATGCATTTGTCCGCAATACAACTGACGACGAATATATTAACTCCTTTAAGGCCAACCCAATGTTGGGCGGAGTCGCCGGGTTTGGTAATCCCCGTTCCATGGGAATCGGATTGAGTTATACTTTCTGAAATATGCTGTAATTTCTTTTTGTTATTATCAAACGGGCGTATGGGATTCTCAAATTTCTCAACGCCCGTTATTTTTCCTAAGACATCAATTTCCAGTATCAAATAGTGCCTGGATAAAACGCTTGCTGTCAAAGGCTTGCAGATCATCTATCTGCTCTCCCACTCCGATATAGGTAATGGGGACCTTAAGGGAATGGGAAATGGCTGCCACAATCCCGCCTTTTGCGGTACCGTCCAGTTTGGTCAACGCAATCTGGGAAATCCCCACGGCTTCATGGAAAATATTGGCCTGGGAAATGGCGTTCTGCCCGGTTGTGGCATCCAGAACCATGAGCACTTCATGGGGGGCTCCCGGCATTTTTCCGGCCAGGGTTCGTTTGATTTTTTTCAACTCTTCCATGAGATTTTTCTGGGTGTGCAGACGCCCCGCCGTATCCACCAAAAGCACATCAACCCCGCGGGACATGGACGCTTCCAAAGCATCATAGGCCACAGCAGCAGGGTCAGCCCCTTCCCTGTGCCGCACCACAGATGCCTGTGATCTCTGTGCCCAGGTTTCCACCTGTTCAATGGCGGCCGCACGAAAGGTATCTGCTGCGGCAATGAGTACTTTTTTCCCCTGACGGCTGTACTGGGCTGCCAATTTTCCCAGGGTGGTGGTTTTCCCGGTGCCATTGACTCCCACAAACATGATTACCAAAGGTTTTTCCCGGTCTGTATCATGGGAAATATTGCTCTGTCCCTGATCCTGGCCAGGAAATGCAAACAAAGCCGCAAGTTCCTCCCTGAATACCTTGTACAATTCTTTGGTATTGGAAAGTCCCCTTGATTTGTTACGGATGTTTTCCATCATATCCATCGTAATATCCATGCCAAAATCCGCAGTAATCAAAATTTCTTCCAAGTCCTCAAATACACTTTCATCAATGTCCCTGGAAGAGCCAAACAACTCATTGATATCCATTGTCAGGACAGCCCTGGTTTTTCTCAGACCAGAGGTAAGCCGCCCCAGCAATCCTGGAGATGTTTTCTCCTCATTTTCCAGAAAAGTTTCCTCGGATTCCCTGTTTTTCTCTGCTGCGCCAAGTTCTGCTGGATGGTCTTCTGTTGACACAGATTCTTCTGGCACCTGTTTTTCAGGGGTTTTTTGTTCCAGTTCCTGTTTATTTTTTTTGAAAAGACGAAAAATCAATTGGGTATCTCCTTGGGAAGTGAATTGTTTTTTACTGTGTTCGCATTGGGGCTTTTGAGGTTTTAGACATAGTGAGAAAATATCAATATAACGTTTCTAATTTATTTATCTTTCGCATTTAATATGTATATCAGGAAATAGAAGAAGAGTTCTCTTTTTTTATTCTTTTAATTATTGGTGTTATTTCATTGAGTTCTTTTGTAGCAATTTTCCAAATTTCTTGTGCTGATACTGAGAAATAATCATGAGCTATTATATTACGAAGGCCAATAATTTTTGTCCAAGGGATATGATTATATTCTTCTAATATCTTTGGATCTTTTTGTTTTATTTTGTTTATTGTTTCACCAACGACTAATAATTTCATTAAAACAGAGTCTTGTTCTTTTTCATTTTCTAAAAACCTTTTTTCATCTATTTCTTTTGTGTATGCTTTTATTTGCTCGATAGAATGGAGGATTTCACTACAAGCTTTTATAAGTCCTTTTTTACTCATATTGGTATTGCCTTTGTTATAATTTCATTTGCACTTTTTGGGACTCTTCTGGAATCAAGAAAGCCCACAGGAATTGGTTCAAAAATTCCTCTTAATTCTTCACATAGACCACACATTGTCAGCAAGGTTGTTTTAGAGTTGGCGATAAACAAGAAATCAATATCAGACCGCTCTGTGTCTTCACCTCTTGCCACAGAGCCAAAAATCTTAACATCTACGATGTCATCTTTTTTGTATCGTTCCACAATGTCAAGAATTTTTTGTCTGTTTACTCTTAGTATTTCGCTTGGTTTTTGTTTCATTGTTTTTATCCTCACAATTTTCAACCTGTGAATTTACTAGTTGAATTTTGGGAAATGTTTTTTATATGAAAGTCTCTATAAGCTACTTAAATACTTTCATTTTTCGTTGCGGGCTGAGTCTGGTCATTGACAGACCAGACCGGCCCGTGGCCGTTATATTCCACAACAGCTTTTATTGCATCTTGTGTAGAATAATATGCAGATTTTACTACACGTTGTGCTACAGGTGTCAAGTCCTTTATCCGCCCCTGATCCACCATCAAAATGCCACCTGCGGCGTTAGCTGCGGCAGCATCTCCCTGCGACGTATGCCGAATACGACTCCGGGTGCTGCTGCCTTGCTGTCTTGCATCTGGCACCTTGCTGGTGGCCAGGAAACTATCGAAACGAACTGGGAATCAAATGGTTATAAAATCAGGCGGTGGATTTGGGCCGCACCTGATTTGCCATCAGAATACCGCCTGCTACGTTGGCTGTTGCTTTCAATCTTCCTGGAACGACAGCGATTGATCGGCCAGTCGACCCACAGCCGTTTTACAGAAGCATAGACTCCAGTTTTTCCATCAGGGGAACCAGGGTCTGTTTGTTCCGGGCGCTCACGCAAAAGCCCTGATTGAGCAGCCATTGGTTTTCAAGCCCTTCCACGTCCACCATATCCTGTTTATTAAACACCAGAACCGTAGGAATCCTGTCCAATTCCAATTCCTTTAAAATGGATTCCACACTTTCCTTTTGCTGGATATAACGGGGATTGGAAATATCAATGACATGCAACAAAATATCCGCATCTGTCAATTCCTCCAAGGTGGCATGAAATGCCTGGGCCAGGGATTGGGGAAGATGGCGGATAAACCCCACGGTATCGGTAATAATCACTTCTGTGTCCTTTGGAAAACGCAGACGCCTGGAGGAAGTATCCAGGGTGGCAAACAAGCGGTTGGCCGCAAGAATGTTGCTTTGGGTCATGGTATTGAGCAAGGTGGATTTTCCGGCATTGGTATAGCCCACAATGGAAATCACGGGCAGATTTTTGCGTTTTCTTCTGGATTTTTGCTGTACCCGGTGTTTTCGGATCATCTGAATTTCTTTTTTCAGCCGGGTAATGCGTTCGCGCACCCGCCTTCTGTTGATTTCCAGCTTGGTTTCCCCTGGGCCTCTTCCGCCGATGCCTCCGGTAAGTCTTGACATGGCGGTATTTTTCGTAATCAGACGGGGCAAAAGGTATTCTAACTGGGCAAGCTCCACCTGGAATTTGCCTTCCCTGGATTTGGCCTGACGGGCAAAAATGTCCAGAATGAGCTGGGTGCGGTCAATGACTTTCATCTGGACAAAATCTGTAATGGAACGCACCTGGGCAGGGGTTAATTCCGTATCAAATATGAGCATGGTGGCGTGGCTGCCCATTGCCTGGATAATCAGGGAGGATAATTTGCCTTTTCCCGCCAAAAATTTGGGGTCCATTTTTTTGCGCTGCTGCATGGCCGTGCCAACCACATGGATCTGACTGGTTTTACACAATTCCTTGAGCTCTTCCAGACTGGCATATCCTTCCTTTGCATGTCCCTGGTCAGCCACATGGATTAAAAAGGCATTTTCCTTCCCACTTGCAGGCTTGTGCAGGGCATTTTCCCTGGTAAGCTCTGCTTCCAGCGCCCGAATCCGATCTTCACAGTCAGAGGTTAGATTGTCCAGGGACACCGGAGGCAAAATTTCATAGGGGAAAGAAGAAGAGCCGGGAAGGATATGAGCAGAATAGATAACACCTGGAGTGCCCTTGTCAGTAACGCATACCGCAGTCATAAAATCCAGACGCAGCAGGGCAAGGTCGGTAAGATCATCCCTGGTCAGGGGCTGATCTTTCAAATGGGTGTGAACACAGCGAAGTCCTTTCAGCCTGCCTGGCCGTGCCTGGAAATCAGGAGTATCAGGAATAAAGATCTTGTGGGCATCCCCTGCGATGACGCAAATGGCTTTTCCCTTTCGATCAATGAGAACACCAATCTGACGCCGGGTTTCATGACTCAAGGCTGCCATCTGGCAGATCATTTGGGAACCTGCAACAATGCTGGCTGGATTTTGCAGGGAATACAAGCGTTCAATGGCCTTGATCTGGGTATTTTTAAGCCCTGATGTCAGACCATACACGATCTTCTTCATTGATAATCCTGATAGATATCCGGGGCCAATTCCTCAAAACGGGTGTAGGCACCGTGGAAATGCATGGGACATACCCCTGTTTCCCCGTTTCGATTCTTGGACACAATGATCTCTGCGGTTCCCTTTTTGGGATTGTCCGCCTCTTTATTGTACACCTCGTCCCTGTAGATAAAGGCTACAATATCAGCGTCCTGCTCCAATGCTCCTGACTCCCGAAGATCGGACATCATGGGACGTTTGTCAGAACGCTGTTCCAGCATACGGTTCAACTGGGAAAGGGCAATGACCGGAATATTAAATTCCTTGGCCAGACCTTTCAAGGCTCTGGAAATTTCGGCAATTTCCAGATCCCTTCTGTCAAATTTCATGGAAGCTCTCATCAACTGAAGATAGTCAATGATAATCAAGCACAGATCACCATATTTTTGTACCATTTTCCGGGCCTTTGCCCTGATTTCCATGGCAGTAATATTGGGAGAGTCATCAATGTAGATGGGAAGTTCATTAAGCAGGCTTGCTGCCTGGGTAACATTTTGCCAGTCTTCCTGGGAAATAAAACCATTTTTCAATCGGGAAGAATCAATGCGCGCCTCGGAGGTAAGCAGGCGCATGGAAAGCTGCTCATTGGACATTTCCAGGGAAAACACCGCCACAGGACGACGTTCTTCCAGAGCCACGTTTCGCGCAATATTCAGGGCAAAGGCCGTCTTTCCCATACTGGGCCGGGCTGCCAGAATAATCAGATCAGAACCCTGGAGACCAGAGGTAATTTTGTCCAGCCGATTATATCCTGTACTGAGTCCTGCCAGACCGCTATCTGTCCCCTGCTGCTCTTCCAGCTTATCAATGTTGCAGTCAATGAGCTTTCCCAGACTCATCAAAGCTGTCCTGGATTTTTTTTCCGTAACCCTGAAAATGGAAGACTCGCAAAAATCCACAATATCCTCGACATTTCCGGTATTGTCCAGACAGCGTTCAACAATGCGGGTGGCCGCATCAATGAGCATTCGCAAGGAGGACTTGCCCTGAATAATCCTGGCATAATGAACAGCGTTGACCGCCACAGGTGCTGCATCAGCGATTCCCGCCAGAAAGGCAGGGCCTCCGATACTGTCCAGTTCTCCTTTTTCCCCAAGGGCATTGGCAACAGTTACAAGGTCAGCAGGCTCTCCTTTGCGGAACAGGTCTATAATTGCCTGGAAAATTTTTTTATGGGCACCTGCGTAAAAATCTTCAGGAGCCAGAATATCCACCACATCAAACAACACTTCATTGTTCATGAAGATCGCACTTAACACGGATTGTTCGGCATCTGTATCATGGGGCGGAACTTTGTTCAGCAAAGGGTCTGTTTGTGAGGCAGTTTTCGAAGACATAGCAATTATTTTACAAAAGAGACAGTTCCAGGGGTTAAATAAAAATTTCAGACAGGAAAACGCAATAGAACCGGGCAGAGTAAAATGCCCCTGCCCGGTTCCATCAATGAAACGAAAAGATAAAAAACAACGTCTAGTTTTCTTTCTTTTCTTCGGGAACAATCTGTACGGTAATGGCAGGCTCCACATCCTTATACAAACGAATGGGTACCTTGTACTCGCCAATTTCCTTGATGGGCTCGGCAAGCAGAATGCTCCGGCGTTCCAGCATGACATTCTGGGCGTTCAGAGACGCCTTGATATCATGGGTTGTAACAGAACCGTACAATCTGGATTCTTCATGTACTTTGGCCTTAATAACGCAAACCACATCCTTAATAGATTCAGCCATTTCCTCGGCCAGCTTGCGCTCCTTGGCAATCTGGAGTTCCAGTTTTGCCCTGGCCTGTTCCATAACTTTCCGGTTTTGTTTCGTGGCAAGAACAGCCTTTCCCTGGGGCAATAAATAATTACGCCCATATCCTGCGGCAACACTTACTTCACTGCCTGCGATCCCAAGGGTATCAATGGTTTCTTTTAAAATGAC